>ERZ1026858.1879-NODE-1879-length-10129-cov-9.621203_pt1 | contig 10129 bp, 9 predicted proteins | sample MGYA00380159_ERZ1026858 | MGnify/ENA primary metagenome ERZ1026858 (study PRJEB33269, sample SAMEA4719795) | human gut metagenome | biome: human-associated habitat; feature: organic feature; material: feces | place: Cameroon | collected 2013-10 ... | reverse complement strand
GCATTTATAAAATGAATAAAAACTATACAAGTTTGTTTTTGTAAATCCTTTACCGTATTTTTCAGTAAGATTCTTTGACAATTTTTTTATGACTTCTGCACCATATTCAGAACGTTTTTGTCCTCTAAGTTCTTCTTCTGCAATTCGATATCCAATGAGCCAATTTCTTTGAACAAGTGCAATATTAACTGCCTGATATGCTGCTTTTTGTGAAGATTCAATAATTCCACACATATCATTTAGAATATTGTCAGTTTTCACAAATTGATCCATGAGACTGTTTTGTTTTAAATTGTTTTCCATAGTCATTGCTCCTTTATATTCAAATGATTATTGCCCCAAATTTTATAATCATTTTTATCAAGTAATTAACTAGAACTTATATATCTAGATTTTAACGCATAGTAGTTCTTTTTCATACAAACAATTCAAATTTTAACTTTCTAAATGATAAGAATGATCCTAAAACATAAAATGCTAGAGGTATAAACCCCTAGCATTTAATAGTACTTATTTATTCTTCATATGTGGGAATAAGATAACTTCACGGATAGTTTCCTGACCAGTTAATAACATAACTAATCTGTCGATACCCATACCCATACCACCAGTTGGTGGAAGACCGTATTCAAGGGCTTCTACATAATCCATATCCATTTCGTTGGCTTCATCGTTACCTAATTCTTTTTCTTTTAACTGATTTGCGAATCTTTCATACTGATCATCTGGATCATTTAATTCTGTGAATGCATTAGCATATTCGTTACCACAGATGAATAATTCAAATCTCTGAGTGAAACGAGGATCCTGTAAGTTCTTCTTTGCAAGTGGAGAGATTTCAATTGGATGACCATATACGAATGTTGGTTCTACAATTGTTTCTTCTACATACTTTTCAAAGAATGCATTGATAATATGACCATATGCAAAATGTGGTTCTACTTCAATACCATGTTCTTCAGCAAGCTTCTTAGCTTCTTCAAAAGTCTTCTGTTCACCAAAGTCAACACCAGTCTTTTCCTTGATTGCATCAACCATAGAGATTCTCTTGAATCCAGGTGCTAATGAAATAGAATGACCTTTGTATTCTACATCATATGTACCATTGACTGTCATTGCTGCATTCGCAATAATACCTTCTGTTAAGTCCATCATACCTTCAAGGTCAGAGAATGCTTTATATACTTCGATAGTAGTGAATTCTGGGTTATGAGTTCTGTCCATACCTTCATTTCTGAATAAACGACCGATTTCATAAACAGCATCCATACCACCTACGATTAATCTCTTAAGGTTTAATTCTGTTGCGATTCTTAAGTAGAAATCTTTATCTAATGCATTGAAATGAGTGATGAAAGGCTTAGCTGCAGCACCACCAAGAATAGAGTTCATGATTGGTGTTTCTACTTCTGTATATCCTTTATCATCTAAATAATGCTGGATTGAACGTACAATCTTAGGTCTCATGAATGCTACTTTACGTGCTTCATCATTCATGATTAAGTCAACATATCTTCTTCTGAAACGTTCTTCAGTATCTGTTAAACCATGGAACTTTTCTGGTAAAGGTCTTAAAGCCTTAGTAAGGTGTGTATACTTTTCTACTCTTACAGTTAATTCACCAGTATGAGTCACGAATACTTCACCATCAATACCGATAATATCACCTAAATCGCTCTTCTTAACTAATTCATAAACATCTTCACCAACAGTATCTTTCTTGATATATAACTGGATTTTTCCATCTCTATCAAGAAGGTTCATGAAGCATACTTTACCTTTTCTTCTCTTTGCAATAATACGACCTGCAATGCTTACAGCTGGTTTGCTTTCTTCTAATTCTTCTGCAGTCTTACCGCTATAGTTCTTTCTAATGTCTGAAGTATAAGCAGTCACATCAAATCTCTGTCCAAATGGATCAATTCCAAGATCTTTAAGTTCCTGTAACTTCTGTCTTCTTACTAATTCCTGATCAGTAAACTTTCTTTCTTCCATGTCTGTTCTCCTTCTTTAAAATATAAAAACTCTCATCCGCTAGGGACGAGAGCTAACCGTGGTACCACCCTTATTCATCTACATAAGTAGACCTCATTAAGCCTTAACGCGGCAACACGTTATTTTATCACGTTAGATCCAAAATACAGCTCCCAGTCTTTATTCATATCAACTTCCCCATTCCTTTACACCAGCCAGGAATTCTCTCTGCGTTCCATCGATATTACTCTTCTGTTCATAGCTTTTACTCAAGTATTATAGACAATAAATAAATATGTTGTCAAGGTCAATTTATACGCCTTATTCAATCTAATTTGTCTATAGACGTTTTTCAAATCCACCAAGGATTTCTGAATCCTCACTAATAGTCACAAATGCCTGTGGATCAATATCATGTACTATCTTTTTGAATGTTTTCATTTCATATTTATTGATTGCACAATAAAGAATATACTGATCATTTTCTGTATAAGCACCCTTACCCATCCAGTAAGTTACACCTCTACCAGTCTTTTCCATAATCACATTCTTCATATCTTTTTCTTTAGTGAAGATTAATGCAATCACATTGATATTCTGATAGTGGATACGGTCACTAATGAAATACAATACAAATACAAAGATAATAGAATAAAGTGTAGTCTGTAAGTCAAAGATGAATGCACAACAAGTTAAAATAACTGCATTCACAATAGTAGATAACTTACCTACTGAGAATCCTGGTTTAGTCTTAGATAAGCATACACCGGCAATATCAATACCACCTGTACTACCACTACCTTTTAGGGCAAGTCCTACACCAACACCACACATAATAGCCCCAAAGATACAGTTAGATAACATATCAGGCATAATAGGATGTATTAGGTTAGGTAAGAAAGATAATGTGATAGTCTGTACGACAATACTCATACCTGTTTTAAGACAGAATTCTCTGTTCAAGATTCTATATCCCATAATAAATAATGGAACATTAATCATGAAGTTGATAATCCCTACAATATTCATTGATTTAGGGATTGGCAATAGTTTTCTTACAAAAACTTCGATAATCTGTGATGTCCCGATAGCACCTCCAAAGTTCAAGCCATTAGGTGTTACGAACAACCAGATTCCTAAAGATAATAAAATACTTCCGGCGATCACTTCGCCGTACTTTTCTAGATTTTCCCTCATAGCGTCCCTCTTTCATCTCATATCATAGACCATTAAAACAAATAAAAGAATGCCTTTCAAGCATTCTTTAGTAAATTCCATATTCGATAAATATGTTCGCAATAGACTCAATTATATACAGAACAGGCACCTGTGTGGCTGAACTATAGAAGTCATCATTTCTAGAACTTGGTACATAATATGTAATTGCGAGATTAGACATCTTTGCAGCTGTTGAAGAGGCACTATTGGTAATCACAATAATCTTGATACCATATCTTTTTAAGTCTTTGATACGATCAATGACTTCTCTTGTTTCTCCCGAAACAGTAAAGAAGAGAGCACAGTCATTTTGATCATACATACCTCTAAAACGGGCACTGAAGTCTTCACTATACATCGTACGTTTTCCTTTACGATTAAATAAAGAAGCCGCAAACTTCGCAATCGCGTCACTTAAGCCAATCCCTGAACAGATGACTTCACGACTATTCACAATTATTTCTGCAGCCTGATGAATGAGTTCATCAAACTCTTTATTGTCTGCACGATTAAAATAATCGAGGATATAGTTTAATGCACGTTTGTTTTGAACAGGCTTATCTTCCTGATCCAGTTTCATTTCTGCTTTCCACTCTAAAAATCCTTCATAACCAAGCTTCTTTGCGACTCTTGAAATCATAGATTGAGACACATGAAGATCTGTAGATAAATCTTTAAGTTTCATATGAATCACTTCATGACGATGAGAAATAATGTAGTTGTAAATATCTAATTCTAAATCACTTAATTGATTCATTTGATCTACCGTAACCATAAGATACCTCCAAAAGGTATCTTATCATACTTTACGCAAATCTTTTTTTCATTTTCTTATTCTGTTTCTTCTTTTTCTTTTCAATACTTAATAACATATTCTTATAGTCTTCAGACTTAATGTCTACAACAAGTGTATGTGAGACAATATCATGTAATGATTTCTTAGACTTTAAGACAATGACGAGTATTCCAGATAATATAGAAATAACAAGTCCTACTTTATTCCAGATAGAGGCAATATTGTACCCAGTTAATACATTGACTAACTGATGAAACATATTACTGCATGTATAAATACTTCCTTCTACTAAGAAAATCATAATCACTTGTCTGACGATCAGTTGTTTCACATCCACTTCTTGATAATCATCATTCACAATCTTTAGACCAAGTAGTTTTTTACCTAATGTCTGTCCCTTCCACATAATAGGCAATACTACATAGTATACAAGTGCAACTGAGAGTGAAAGAACACCGGCAGTCACTTGATAATATCCCTTGAATATAGATAACTGCTGAGGAATATAGACAGCATCCTTATGAAGAGACATATATAACAGAATAAGAGGAAGTGATGATAAGACACTTCCTAAATACCAATCAATACCATAAGCAATTATACGTTTGATATAACCTGTTTTATTCACAGGTTCATTTCTTAATTTATTCCACATCTTATCATCCTCCTTTATTAATTTAAGTGCTGATATAAAGCACCTATTAGATTTGCATCATTACGATATTCACAGACTACGATTTCTGGTGGTAATGTGCTTGCATAACATGAATTATAGATTTTATCAAAGTTCTTTTTGATAAGTTCTAATAATAATGGCTGTGCACTAATACCTCCACCAATCGCTACTTTTTCACAGTCAAAGATCTGATTGATATTGTAGATCTGTACTGCAGTTTCTAAACAGAACTGATCTAAACCTTTTAAAACAGCTTCATTCCCATTATTTGCCATTTCAAAGATTTCTTCACCTGTATAGTGTTCTTCTGTTTCTAATGCTTCCTGGATATGTAATAATAATCCATTAATTCCATTACTTGCATACCAAGATGTATCACCATCAAATGGCTTATGATAATCAGTAATGATATTAGAAAATTCACCTGCACCAAATCTGCAACCACTTAGTACCTTATGATCCTTAATTAGAGCACCACCAATGGCAGTACCAAGAATCACTACAGCACCATCCTGAATATCTCGAAGACTACCAAAACCTAGTTCTGCGTTAGCGGCACACTTTGCATCATTACCAATTGTGACTCTAACACCACAATGCTCAGATAGTAATTCTGCCATATTCATATCATGATTATAAGCTAAAGCCCCACCAGTGAAACAATAACCCTTAGTAGGATCAATTCTTCCTGGCATACTCATCGCAATACCAGATACATCAGAATATTTATTATAAAGAGATTCAATGCTTTTTACAAACGCTTCAAGGCAATCTAAGGGAGTAGGTACTTTGCCTCTTTCATATATATTCTTTTCTGCATCCATTACAGCATATTTAATTGCGCTGCCACCAACATCTAGAACTAAGTATTTTTTCATAAGTTTTCTCCGTTACTTTCTATTACTTTCTTATACCAGTCAAAAGAATCCTTCTTGCTTCTTGCAAGTGTTCCCTGACCTGCATTATCTTTATCTACATAAATGAAACCATAACGTTTCTTCATTTCACCTGTTCCAAAGCTGACACAGTCAATACATCCCCAAACGGTATAACCTAATAGGTCTACACCATCAATATCTACTGCATTCTTCATTTCTTCGATATGTGCTTTAAGGTAATCAATACGGTACTGGTCATGTACTTTTCCATCTACCATCTGATCCACTGCACCGAAGCCATTTTCTACAATAAATAAAGGAAGGTTATAACGGTCATATATCCAGTTTAAGCTATATCTTAAACCTTTCGCATCAATTGGCCATCCCCATTCAGTCTTTGGAATATAAGGGTTATCACATAAATCTGTTTCTTCATTGTAGTCAAGGTTGATGTCTTTATCACCCTTCACTGCGAATGACATATAATAACTGAATCCAATATAATCTACAGTGCCCTGAGGAAGAACAGCTAAGTCTTCTTCAGTAATATCTAGATTGAAGTTCTTTCTTTCAAAGAAAGACTTCATATAACCTGGATAACGTCCTCTTGCATGAACATCCATATACCAGAAACGCTTGTGGTTAGCACCTACTGCCTTCAACATATCATCTGGATTACATGAGTAAGGATAAATAGGTGTCATCGCAATCATACAGCCAATCATCATAGAAGGATCAATGGCATGTCCCTCTTTAATAGCCATCGCACTTGCGACTAATTCATAATGGGCTGCCTGATATACAACACGTTCTCTGTCTTCACCTTCTTCAAATATAATACCTGAGTTAGTAAATACAGCAACGTCTGCTTCATAGTTTGCCTGGTTATTGATTTCATTGAAAGTCATCCAGTATTTAACTTTATTGTGGTATCTTTCGAAACATACTTTTGCGAATCTTACAAAGAATGTAATCATCTTTCTGTTTCTCCATCCACCATATTTTTCTACTAAATGATAAGGCATTTCAAAGTGTGATAATGTGATGACTGGCTGAATACCATTCTTTAATAGTTCATCAAACATCTCATCATAGAACTTTAAACCTTCTTCATTTGGTGTTTCTTCATCTCCCATTGGGAAGATTCTTGCCCAGGAAATAGATGTTCTAAAACATTTAAATCCCATTTCTTTAAATAAAGCGATATCTTCCTTATAGTGGTGATAGAAATCAATCGCTGTATGATTTGGGTAGAACTCATCAGGTTCAATTGTTTTAGTGATTCTTCTACGAGTAGTGGCAGAACCAACTGTCATCATATCTGAGACATTTGGTCCTTTACCACCTTCATTAAAGCCACCTTCTACCTGATGTGCAGCAACTGCTCCACCCCATAAGAAGTCTTTACGCATTGTTTTCTCCTGCTTCTTCTGCTTCTTTCTTAATAGCGGCTCTTGTGCTTGCTGCAACGAATGGTAAGTAGATAAGTGTACTTACGACAAAGCAAAGAATACCGACAACTAATGCCATAATGTTGTTAGCACCTGATCCTAAGAATGGTGTTAAGAATCCTGGAGTTGTCCAAGCTACTGAATAAGCTACTGGTGGGATGATTTTAATAACACATACACAGAAATAACCAATAAGGTTACATACGATTGGTGCTAAGATGAATGGAATAACATACATTGGGTTCATAACGATTGGTAAACCGAACATGATTGGTTCGTTGATGTTAAATAGTCCTGGAACTAATGACATCTTACAGATAGAAAATTCACCCTTATTCTTTCTACCTACGATAAACATAGCAGCGATTAAACCAAGTGTAGCACCTGATCCTCCACCGTTACCAAATGCATCGTTGATTGAACCCCAGTTAACTGGGTAAGGTGCACCCCATGCAGAACCATGAGCTGCAACATAAGCTAAGTTTGCGTTTGCCTGTTCTGTGAAGATTACTGAACGTAAAGCACTTAAAGTGTTAGGACCATGAATACCTACAATCCATAAGATCTGCTGTACTAATACGAATACGATAATTGTACCCATAGAGCTTCCTAAAGATGTTAATGGAGCCTGGATAGCGTTATAAACTACAACCTGAATACCTTCAGGAGTAATCATTGAGAATAAGTAGTTTAATACACCCATGATGGCAAGTACTAACATCATTGGGATTAATAAGTTAAATGACTGCGCTACTGCAGGTGGTACCATTTCTGGCATCTTGATTCTTAACTTTTCATTATTTCCAAAACGAGTTAATAATTCTGCAGTTAATAGACCTACTAATAATGCAACGAATAATCCCTGTGCACCAAAGTAAGTAGTTGTTAAACCCATTCCTGCATTCTTACCTGCAAATGCCTGAGATGCAGGATAAAGAATAAAGAAAGATGAAAGAGATGTGATACCGCATAATACTTTATCTCCACCCATTTCCTGAGCTAACTGATAAGCCACTAAAAATGCGATGATGATTGATAGGATATTAGTTGTACCGTTGATAACAGAACTTAAGATAGCCTGATACTGAGCTAAGTTAGGAATTAAATCACCTAAGTGAAGTAATTTTGCGATGAATCCTGTAGGATCTAATAATACATAGTTAATAAGTAAAACCATTGAACCACCCATAGTTAATGGGAATGATAAAGTGAACGCATCACGTACAGCTGCAACATGGCGCTGACCATTGATTTTTGCAGCTAATGGTACGAAGTAACGTTCCATAAAGCTTTGAATTGCTTCCATTTTGTTTCTCCTCTTCAAATTTTATTCGGCCGATGTTGAAAACGTTTTCGTTTTCCGCGATTGATTCTATCAGAAGAATTAAAATAAAAAAAGGGCTTGAAGCCCTTCTTGAATGGTATGCATACTATGCAAAAAGTTTCATTATTGTAACACGTTGTAACATATGCGTTGAGTTGTATTAGAGAGAATCTCAATGATACTTAACGCCGGCACCTGAGTCGTAAGTGAAAGGGAACCTGTTCTTATATCATTAATATAGTATGCGATATTATAATCACTCATTTTAGCCAATGTATTATCATCCGATGCCGTAATTGTGATTAAAATACTTCCTGCAGCCTTATAACTATTGGCTTTTCTAATAAGTTCTGGCGTATCTCCTGAAACAGATAACATCACAACAACGATATCAGTTCCATCCATGGATATCTTCTGAAAAGGATCTGTAAGTGCTGCACTAAAGAAACCATTACCAGAAAAGCGTCTGGCTGCATATTCTGCAATCTTACCTGAATCCCCCATACCATCAAAGATAATCATATTCGCATTACCTAGTATATAAGCGACTTCCTTGAATAAATCCTGATAATAGGGCGTATTGAACTTCTTTAAACAGTCAATAGTTTCATCTAAGTCATTGACCATATGAAGAGAAACTTCTTTTTCTTCTTTCTTATAGGCATACTTTAATTCTGGAAAGCTGTCATATCCCATTTTCTTTACAAAACGCATAATAGAAGCTGTAGATGTTGATATTTCATCTGCAAGTTCTCTTATACTCATATAAGGGAATTGAATGCTGTGCTTCAATATATAGTTATATATACGCATATCTGTTGTACTAAAGCTTTTTATCTTTTCTTCATTAAACATCTAACAATTACCTCTATATACATTCTTTAAATATTTCTTTGCCACTTCTATCATTTGATCAATGAGTTTGATGGATGTAGGAGATTCATGATAGTGGTACTCGGAAAAATAGCGTGTGATATGTAATACAATATCCGGATCAATAGAAGCCAGCCACTTCGCTTCTTCTTCCATCTCTTTTATATCATCATTTATACCTGGAACTATAAGAGAGGTGACTTCCAAATGGCTTGATGAAGCTATTTGTATACTCTTCTTCACTGTTTCTAAGTCGCCTGATAACTTCTTATAGATATCTTTATTAAATCCTTTTAAATCAATATTCCATGCATCCACGAATGGTTTGAGTTCCTTGATATATTTCTCTTCTATCATTCCATTAGAGACAATAACAGTCTTTAAATCATGCTTCTTACATAATGTTCTATTGTGGCTCTTGCAAGTCTAACATAGACATCTTCATGTTCTCTGATCTTCTTAGCTTCTTCCTGCATCTTTTTTTCATAATGGTTTCCTATATCACGTGTTGGATCATCACCATCTATTTCAAAGCCACATATACCATAACCTACTCCAAATGGTCCTTCATAAGAATAATAGTGTGGTTTAATCTTCTTTGATCTAAAGCACCTGTCATGATTCGAAATGATCTCAACCCACATTCAGCAGCAGCTTCAGTAAAGATGGAATCAAATGTGAGAAAACGCATAAAATCGCTATTCTTCCATGCTGTAATAATATCATGATCAAAGAGCGGTCCTTCTTCCTTCTGACTACTCCCACGGGTAAGCCCGTGGGGTTCTGATTGCCAAGTGTAGCTTGTAATCGTACATCATTTTCAGACTTTGGAGTTACAAGTGTAAATCTATTTGAATCAAAACTTTCATTACCAAGCAGTCCAGCGACCACATTAACGGTAAATTTCTATCTTACGATATGGAAGTATAATCAATCTCC
>ERZ1026858.1870-NODE-1870-length-10168-cov-5.979630_pt1 | contig 10168 bp, 10 predicted proteins | sample MGYA00380159_ERZ1026858 | MGnify/ENA primary metagenome ERZ1026858 (study PRJEB33269, sample SAMEA4719795) | human gut metagenome | biome: human-associated habitat; feature: organic feature; material: feces | place: Cameroon | collected 2013-10 ... | reverse complement strand
TGTATAAGAGACAGTTCTAATTATTCTAGTTGTATTTGGAGGGATTATATATGAAATTAGACGAAGCAAAAATCCTGATTGGAGACGACTCCATTCTGGCAAGAAAACAGTTGAAAGACATTATTGCGCAGTATGGTGGTACAACTTTTGTTGAGGCAGCAAATGGTCAGGAAGCAATTGACAAATTCAAATCCGATAAACCTGATATCGTTTTTCTCGATATTGTTATGCCGGTAAAAGATGGTATTGCCGCTGTAAAAGAAATTACAGAAGCTGATCCGAAAGCGGTTATTATTATCGTATCTTCTGTTGGTACACAGGCTCAGTTAAAGAATGCAATTGAAGCCGGTGCAAAGGACTTCATCCAGAAACCGTTGAATGTTGAACAGATTGAGCGGGTACTGAAGAATTATTTTGAAGGGAGATAATTATGTATACACAGTTTTTTGGTAATTTTCTTTTAAGCAAAGGTGCTGTTCCTGCAGATAAGCTGGTAGATGCATTAGAGAGGCAGTCCTCTTCCTATCTGAAATTAGGAACTCTTGCAATTCATGCCGGATTATTAAATGCTTCCCAGGTTGACGCTATTGTATGCCGTCAGACCCATGAAGACAAGAAATTTGGTGAAATTGCAATCGAAGGCGGATATCTTACAAAGGAACAGGTTGACAAATTACTCTCCTCGCAGAAACCGGACTACCTGCTTTTAGGTCAGATTTTGATTGAAGACGGACTGCTTACCAACAGTCAGTTTGAGGAATTACTTGCAGAATATCAGGCAAGTAATGAAATTGATGATTTAAATGTTACTAACGAGCAGAATGATATGGTTGAAAAGCTGATTCATAAATTCTTCCATTTTGATAATTCTGATATGTCAGGAAAGATTGTTGCATACCTTAATCTTCTCTTTAATGATATCGTTCGTTTCATCGGAAAGGATTTTACACCGTTAAATCCACTGATGAAATCCGAGTATATGACCAACTATTGTGTTACCCAGAAAGATGAAGGTTTGCTTTCTTTCAATTCTGGTGTAGACATGAGTAAATCTGTTGCAATTGCTTTTGCATCCCGTTATGCCAAAGAAGAATTCCACGAATTCGATGAGTATGTAAAAGCTTCTATCGAAGATTTCTTAAATCTTCACAATGGATTATTTAATGTAAATATGTCTAATGAATTTTCTCTGGAATTAAACTTATGTCCTCCGGAAGTTCATGAGGAAGAAAAGCTTACAAATGCTACTAAGATTTATGTATTTCCAATTATTTTCCCATTTGGAACCATTCACTTCCTGATGGAAATCTAATCTTAAGCCTTTACATTTTATTTACATAAACGAAACCCTGTCAGATTTCTGACAGGGTTTTTGTTACCTTGTATCCATAAGAAACTGCCGGTAGCAGATTCTCTATGTTTTACATAAGCATTTAGATATTTAAAAATGCTTTTACCGTCTTAGGCATATCTTCTACATCGCATTCTGTCTTATGAAGTACTTCTGCACTGCGGATGTCTTCAATTGCCTGTGGAACTGTTACATTTGCAATCTTGCTTAACTCATCTACCAGTTCAAAATCAGTCATGGAATCATATTTTTCTTTATCAATGGCATCCATTACGCTTCTGGTAAACTTGAACGGGCTTGCTGTTGATGCAATAACAGTCTTGGTATTATCACCGGTCTCTTTTACATATTTGTGGTATACACCGGTTGCTACAGCAGTATGTGTATCAATCACATAGCCGGTCTTCTCATAGAGGTCACGGATTACTTCTGCTGTTTCTTCTTCTGTGGTGTAATTTCCATAAAAATCAGCAAGCTGTGAACGCATCTCATCTGTAATCATATATTTTCCTTCTTCTGTCAGAGCGCGCATGAATTCAGCATTTTTCTCTGCATCATTTCCGGCAATACGATAAATCAGACGCTCTAAGTTGCTGGAAATCAGGATATCCATGGATGGAGAAGAGGTTAATACAAATTCACGGTTTCTGTCATAGGTTCCGGTTGAGAAGAAGTCAAATAATACTTTGTTCTCATTGGAAGCACAGATTAATTTTGCAATCGGAAGTCCTAAGTTCTTTGCATAGAAAGCAGCCAAAATATTTCCAAAGTTTCCGGTTGGAACTACAACATTAATCTTTTCATCTTTTGCAATTGCACCATTTTCATATAATTTTGCATATGCATATACATAATAAACAATCTGAGGAACAAGACGTCCGATATTAATGGAATTAGCAGAGGAAAACTGATATCCGGCTTTGTCCATTAATTCTGCCAGTTCTTTATCAGAAAACATTTTCTTAACGCCGGTCTGTGCCTGGTCGAAGTTGCCATGGATACCAACTACATGTGTATTAGCACCCTTCTGGGTAACCATCTGCTTCTCCTGAATCGGGCTGACACCATTCTTTGGATAGAATACAATAATCTTAGTACCAGGAACGTCTGCAAATCCTGCTAAAGCAGCTTTTCCTGTATCACCGGAAGTTGCTGTTAAAATAACAATTTCATTCTTCACATGGTTTTTCTTTGCAGCAGTTGTCATAAGGTAAGGCAGAATGGATAATGCCATATCCTTAAATGCGATGGTTGCTCCATGAAAAAGCTCCAGATAATATGCACCGTCTGCATCTACTAACGGAGCAATCTCTTCTGTATCAAATTTAGAATCATATGCACTATTGATACAATGCTTTAACTCTTCTTCTGTAAAGTCTGTTAAGAAAAGCTTCATTACCTCATAAGCAGTCTCCTGATAGCTCATTTTTGACAGGGTATCCATATCAACGTCAAGCTTTGGTAATGAATCCGGCACAAATAAACCACCGTCTCCTGCAAGACCCTTTAAAATTGCCTGTGAGGCTGTTGCCTTCTCATCTGAGTTTCTTGTACTTGTGTAAATCAAATCCATTTTTTGTCCCTCTTTTGCTCTCTGCATAAAATTTGTTCTGTCTTTCATTATATAAGAATCTGCAGTTTACTGTCAATAACTTATCCCAGAATAATTCCATGTATTCCCATTGTCCGTAGACTCAAACAAAATTCCATCCGTCTCTCCCTGTTCGGAAATAACTTTTATCGTAAATTTTCCGTCTTCCTGCTGCGGCATTTCACAATAATCATAATCCGGCTTTTCCAGACCATATTGGGCTGCCGTGTCCGGAAGCTCCGTCACCTCATCCATCGGCAGTTCTATCATGGAAAATGTTTTTCCACCGTCCTGCGTCAGATAAAGGGTGGAATAAGCCCCGGAAGCTCCTCTTAATCCGATAACGCCAAGATTCTCATTATAGAATTCTATTCCTTCTGCTACACCCATATTTCCACAAAACGGGTCAGCGTTTAACTGATTCCAGCTCTGTCCACCGTCCTTTGTACATTCAAGCTCATAAAAACGGCTGCCGGCAGCTGCATCCGCCACCAACAGACGATAACCGGTATTGCTGTCCAGGAAAAAGTATACGCTTCCATCTTCCCTGTTTTCCGTCCACGGCGTAGCCTCTTCTCCGTCTTCGTCCTCACTGCCAGATATAATGCCATTATCTTTATTCCCGTTATTATCTCCTGTGACATCACCGGAGCTGTTTTTGGCTTTCTCAATCTGTTCCAGCCGGTTTTGCTGGGCTAACACCGCAGCACTGGTATATTTTGGATTTATGATATAAGTTATAATTTTATCTGTATTTTCTTCGCCACCAGTAGAAAATGTAACTGCAAAACCTGTAACTTCTCCACCATATTCCAACTGGCTCAAAATTGAATTTTCATTTGTATCTGCATTTCCATCTATATCTTCATTTCCATTTGTATCTGTATTTTCCGCATTTATCACCTGCAGGCTATCTGCACTGGTAAAGGCTCTTTTCCCCGAATAACTTATTCCAAAGGTATGGCTCTTTGTTTCTTCTGCCCAGCTATCTACCTGTTCTTTCACCTTTATATTTCCCAACAGTTCAAAAAGAGGTGTCAGACACATATCTTCTTCATAATCTGTCTCGGCATAATTATTGATGTAAACTGTCATTTTGCTGCTCTTCTTCCGGTTATAGTCCACAAGATAGGTTCTGGTTTCTCCATTCTCATCCTCACCATAGAAAAATGTATCTATTGCAGCAATTTCTCCGGTAGCATAGAAAGTCACATTAAAATGGTTCACCAGATAAATTTTCTTAGGAAGCCCGATTTCATTATCTAGATCCTCCAATATCCCTGCCACACTGTCATCAAAGAAATTATCATGCTTTAATGTTATCTTTACTTCATCATTTTTTTGAAACCGTTCGGATGTCTTGAAAAAATATAACCCTCCAAGGCATACCAGTAACAGAATCATCCCTGCTTTTAGCCAGTTTTTTAATTGATATTTCTTTCTTATATTTTCCCGCTTCAACGAATTGCTCCTTTCCACCTGCAATCATATCACCATTCCAATAACGCCGCCAAATATTCCTGATATTTCCACGATTTTTTATATCCTTGCAATTTCCAATATATATTGGTATCATAGCATATTTTTCATTTCAAAAGTTTGATATTTTCTTAAGATATTTTCCTGTTTTCATGCTTTCCTAAAAATGTTATACTCAAAGTGATACTTACCGTAAGAACCCGCCACCGGCAGCTTCTTACAGATGATTTGTAACTAAGGATTTTAGAATGTGAGGATTTACCATGCTTTCCGGTGCTTTTTCAGCTAAAACAAAGGACGGAACCATCTACTACCGTTCCAGCCTTACCTATAAAAGAAAACATATCAGTCTTGGAAGCTTTCCAACGGAAGAAGAAGCCCATCTTGCCTATAAAGAGGGGACTTCTCTACTTTCTGAGTCTGAAATCACACTGGAAAATTATACCGCATATATTAAACTTTTAGATTTTACCAAAGCCATTACACTTTTAAATTTCCGTGACAACGGCGTCTATATCAAGAATCCGATTTATCTGAAGCAGAATTATTTTCTCTATTTTCTCGCACCACAGACGGAATACAAATTTGATATTGATGATTTATTCTTTTATTCCAGCCACAAGATTATGCAGCGTGGTGGCCGGCTTTTTGTAAATGAATACGGCATGCAGACCGGGATTCTCTCCCGCTATGGTGTCCGTAATCATGCAGTACTGGATATAGATTATACTTTTGCAAATGGTAACCCCTTCGATTACAGCTACGCCAATATTATTGTCATTAACCGCTACCGTGGAGTTGCACAAACAGAGTACAACGGACTCCTCCGTTATCAGGCTTTTATCCATATCAATGGCAATTATTCCATTGGCACTTATTCTTCCGAAGAAAAAGCTGCCATTGCCTACAACAAAGCTGTTGATCTGGCAAAGGCAGCCGGTATTCATAAGAATTTTGAAGAAAATTATATTACAGAGTTATCCGCTAGAGAATATGCAGAAATTTATACGAATCTTAAAATCTCTCCGAAATATATCAATTATCTTTCTACACTTTCTGCTATTTCTGATTGATGTAATTTACCAGTCCCTCGCAATCGATAATCTTCTGCATAAATGGTGGGAACGCCTGACCCTGGAAACTCTTTCCAGTGGTCTTGTCGGTAATGACACCGGTATCAAAATTTACCTCTACCTCATCTCCTGCTTTGATTTCCAAAGCTGCTTCCTTACATTCAATAATCGGAAGTCCGATATTGATTGCATTACGATAGAAAATACGTGCAAAAGTTTCTGCTATGACGCAGCTTACACCAGCAGCTTTGATTGCAATTGGTGCATGCTCTCTGGATGAACCGCATCCAAAGTTCTTCTCCGCTACAATAATATCTCCTGCAGATACTTTATTTACGAATTCCTTATCAATATCTTCCATACAATGTAAGGCAAGCTCCTTAGGGTCGGAAGAATTCAGATATCTTGCCGGTATAATAACATCCGTGTCTACGTTGTCACCGAATTTAAATACTTTTCCTTCTGCTGCTTTCATGTTCTAATCCTCCTATACTTCTTCCGGGCTGGAAATCTTTCCTGTAATTGCACTTGCTGCTGCAACTGCCGGGCTTGCCAGATAAATTTCCGAATCCACATGTCCCATACGTCCCACAAAGTTACGGTTGGTTGTAGATACACATCTTTCATTCTCAGCAAGGATTCCCATATAACCACCAAGGCATGGCCCGCAGGTCGGTGTGCTGACAATAGCACCTGCTTCAATAAAGGTTCTGATATATCCAGCTTCCATAGCATCCAGATAAATCTGCTGGGTTGCAGGAATTACGATTACACGTAAACCTTTCTTTACTTTCTTTCCTTTCAGGATAGAAGCTGCAATCTTAAGGTCATCTAATCTTCCGTTCGTGCAGGAACCAATCACTACCTGATCAATAGTAATGTCGCCTACTTCATCAATGGTCTTTGTATTTTCCGGAAGATGTGGAAATGCTACGGTTGGGCGAAGTGTACTAAGGTCAATGGTATACTCCTCATCATATACGGCATCCTCATCTGCCTCATATACCTTATAAGGGCGCTTGGAATGCTCTTTCATATATGCTTCTGCTTTCTCGTCTACCGGGAAGATTCCGTTCTTTCCACCGGCTTCAATTGCCATATTTGCAATGGTAAAACGATCATCCATGGAAAGATACTGGATACCATCTCCTACGAATTCCATAGACTTATATAATGCTCCATCCACACCAATCATTCCGATGATATGTAAAATAACATCTTTACCGCTAATCCATGGTGCTGGTTTTCCTGTGATGTTGAATTTAATCGCGGATGGTACTTTAAACCATGCTTTTCCGGTTGCCATTCCTGCCGCCATATCAGTACTTCCAACACCGGTGGAAAATGCTCCCAATGCTCCATAAGTACAGGTATGTGAATCTGCTCCGATAATAACATCTCCTGCAACAGTCAGTCCTTTTTCCGGAAGAAGTGCATGTTCGATACCCATTTCTCCTACATCAAAGTAGTTGGTGATTTCGTTTTTGCACGCAAACTCTCTGACGCATTTACAATGCTGTGCAGATTTGATGTCTTTATTTGGTACAAAGTGGTCCATAACCAGTGCAATTTTATCCTTATGGAACACTCCGTCTACTTTCATTTTCTCTATCTCATGGATAGCCACCGGTGAAGTGATATCATTTCCCAATACCAAGTCTAAATCTGCTTCAATCAACTGGCCAGCCTGAACAGAATCAAGTCCCGCATGTGCCGCAAGAATCTTCTGTGTCATTGTCATTCCCATTTGAAATTCCTCCTGAAATTAAATCATTTTTTCTATACTGTTGCTATTATAGCACAGCTAGTGGTATAATGGAAATACATATTAAACATATTTATTATGATTTTTAGTTATAAACACGGAGGGATCTATAAATGTTGCAGAGTTTATCCAGTTACCGTATTTTCTATACCGTAGCAAAAACACAGAATATATCAAAGGCAGCCAAAGAGCTTTATATCAGCCAGCCTGCCATCAGTAAATCCATACAGAAACTAGAGGAAAGCTTAGGCTGCGAACTATTCCGCCGAAGTTCCCGTGGCGTATTGCTGACCGAAGAAGGCGAACTTCTTTTTACTCATGTCAGTTCCGCTTTCGAAACCCTGACTTTAGGGGAAGATAAATTAAAAAACTCCTTAGAGCTTGGTGTCGGCCACTTAAAAATCGGTGTCAGTTCCACGCTCTGTAAATACATGCTTCTGCCTTATTTAAAGGATTTCACAAAACGTTATCCGCATATTAATATTTCTATCGTATGCCAGTCTACCAACGAATCCTTACAGATGTTAGAAGAAAACAAAATTGATATCGGTCTGATTGCAAGACCGGAAAACCAGAAGACTTTAAATTTCAGCAATGTGGCTGAAATTGAAGATATTTTTGTTGCAACGGAAGCTTACTTAAACGTATTGAATGCAAGGGGCATTTCTTCCGATGAAATCTTACAGAATTCTACACTGATGCTTCTTGATAAGCACAACATGACCCGTCAGTATATTGATGATTATTTACAGGAAAATAAAATCGAGACCAGAGATTTAATCGAAGTCTCTACGATGGACCTCTTAATTGACTTTGCAAAAACCAACCTGGGTGTTGCCTGCGTCATCCGCCAATTTGTCCAGAACGAACTTGCAAATAAAGAGTTATTAGAGATTCCACTTGGTTTTCCAATTCACAAGCGTGAAATTGGCTTCGCTTATAAAAACACCTTAAAGCCTTCGAAATCCTTGGAATTATTTATTGATTTCTACCAGAATTTTCATCCAGGCAAATAAGATGCATCACAGTCAGCTTCTTACAAATGCCTGACAGCTACGAGAAACACGCTTTGCAAGTTTCTCGAGTTATCGCGGTGCTCGTCCAAATCTGGGTTGAAAAGAAGTTCGCTCAAGCAAGCTTGGCTCCTTCTTTTCTCCCAGATTTTTTCTCGCTACTCGCGAAAAAAAAAGCTGCCGCAATTGCGACAGCTTTCTTTTTATCATTTTTTGAAGTTTCAGATTAGTTGTTAACCAGCTTATCCTCTTCGTTATTCCAGCTATACAGTTTACGAATTTCTTCGCCGACTTTCTCTGATGGATGCTCAGAAGCAAGCTTTCTCATAGCTTTGAAGTGTACCTGACGTCCTGCTGGTGACATATCCAGTAAGAAGTCTTTTGCAAAAGTACCATCCTGAATATCTGTTAAGATCTGTTTCATTGCTTTCTTTGTCTCAGCAGTAACAATCTTAGGTCCTGTGATATAATCACCATACTCAGCAGTGTTAGAGATAGAATATCTCATTCCAGCGAATCCTGACTGGTAGATTAAGTCAACAATCAGTTTCATCTCATGGATACACTCGAAGTATGCATTTCTTGGGTCATAACCAGCTTCGCAAAGTGTTTCGAAACCAGCCTGCATAAGTGCACAAACACCGCCACAAAGAACTGCCTGCTCACCGAAGAGGTCTGTCTCTGTCTCTGTACGGAAGGTTGTCTCAAGAAGTCCTGCTCTTGCTCCACCAATTCCAAGACCATATGCTAATGCAAGGTCAAGTGCTTTGCCGGTTGCATCCTGCTCTACTGCTACCAGACAAGGAGTTCCTTTTCCAGCCTGATACTCAGAACGTACAGTATGTCCCGGTGCCTTAGGAGCGATCATTGTTACGTCAACATCCTTAGGAGGTTTGATACATCCGAAATGAATGTTAAATCCGTGAGCGAACATTAACATGTTTCCTGGCTCAAGGTTTGGCTCGATATCGTTCTTATACATATCTGCCTGTAACTCGTCATTGATAAGAATCATAATAATATCAGCCTGTTTTGCAGCTTCTGCTGCTGTATATACTTTGAATCCCTGTTTTTCTGCTTTTGCCCAGGATTTGCTACCATTGTAAAGTCCAATAATGACATCACAGCCTGATTCCTTTAAATTTAATGCATGTGCATGTCCCTGGCTACCGTAACCAATGATGGCGATTTTCTTACCATCCAGTAAGGAAAGGTTACAATCTTCCTGATAATAAATTTTTGCTGCCATTTTTTCAGCCTCCTGTTTTAATGATTAATCTAAATATGTAACATCGGCAGACCCTCTGGTCAAACCTGTGATACCGGTTCTAGCGAGCTCTAATATCTCATAGCCCTGTAACAGATCCATAAATGCATCTAATTTATCCTGATGCCCTGTCAGTTCAATTACCATGGAATCGTTGGTGACATCAACCACCTTGCCATGGAAAATATTGGTAACGCTTAAGATTGCCTGACGCTCTGTATCCTTCGCTTTAATCTTAACCAGAATCAGTTCTCTGGTTACGGATGTACCCGGTTCTAATTTTTTAATATCCCGTACATCTTCAAGCTTTGCAAGCTGCTTCTCAATCTGCTCTAAAATCTGCTCGTCACCACTTGCTACTATAGTTATTCTGGTATATCTTGGATCTGCAGTTACACCAGATGAAAAACTATCAATGTTATATCCTCTCCGGCTGAAAAGTCCTGAGATATGACTTAATACGCCTGAGGTATTCTCTACTAAAATAGATAATGCCTGTTTTCTCATGTGAAAACCATCCTTTTTCTTTCATTCACATTACAGTTATTCTAGCATATCAGTTCTGTTTGTCAATACTAAAATGGCTTAAAGTAATAATATTTTTTCATGCAATAACCTATGGTTATATC
>ERZ1026858.1868-NODE-1868-length-10172-cov-5.628941_pt1 | contig 10172 bp, 15 predicted proteins | sample MGYA00380159_ERZ1026858 | MGnify/ENA primary metagenome ERZ1026858 (study PRJEB33269, sample SAMEA4719795) | human gut metagenome | biome: human-associated habitat; feature: organic feature; material: feces | place: Cameroon | collected 2013-10 ... | reverse complement strand
GAACTCATGAGCGAGTGATGGCAAATATAGCTTTATACAAAGAAGTGAATGGGAAGTATCCTTCTATGAATTGTACTGTTGGAAAAGAGATAATTGATAATCCGGAAGCGATCATAGGTTTCTTTGAACAATTTGGTAATAGGATTACGTTTTCTAGGTTGATTGGAAAACAGGGAATATCGCTACCTGAATTTAATACGTTCTTGAATAAAGCGATGGAACGATTGAATGTCAGAACTGGTGGATACGACTGTACCATGTACGGTGGTATGTGTGGTGCAGGAATGGATAATGTTTTTTACGCAAATGGAAAGATATTCATATGTGGTAATTGCATTGATTTACCTTTTTCAATGCCTTACGACACACCTCTAAATGAGGTTGGTTTTGACGTTATCGATTTTGACAGAAACTGTTGTTTCAAGGAGGTGTTTACTGGTTGAAAATAGCATTATATGGAATGCCTTGTGCGGGCAAGAGTACATTGATGGATAGAATAACTGATGCAAAGGTTATTAATGGAAGCCAGGAGTTGAGACGTATTTGTGGTGGTTCCTTCTCGGAACTATCAGAAGAAGAGAAACATCAAGTTAGAATTAAATACACAGAATATATTAATGGATTGAATGATGAAGTAATTGTTTCGGATGGACACTATTCCTTTATGGAGAATGTTGCATTTACTGAGGCTGACGGAGATTTGTACGATATCTTTATTTATCTGTATTGTTCTCCGGAAACTCTTAAGGAAAGATATGCTTTGTCAGAGAAAAATGCTAAGTTTGCTGGCGAGTCCATTGAGTCGTTAAGACAATGGCAGGAGTTTGAAATAAGTAATCTTAGAGAGGAATGCCATAGGCGAAATAAGGACTTCTACGTTGTAAGTGATAATGAAGAAGAACGGAATAAGTTTTTGGATTTCTTATCTTTGCTTCGAGAAGGCTTCAGTTCATATGATTTGGCAACAGATATTTGTAAGCAAATAATGGAGCAGTTCAACAAGCAGGATATCTTGTATATGGTTGACGGAGATAAAACCATTATTACTCAAGATTCATATAGGTTCTGTTGTAATGGCAAGACAAGGATCTTCGATGGAGATTTTTATACTGGCTATCAATCGTTTCTTTTTGAAAAGGAATTACAAGCCGCGTCTATTGACAAATCTAAAATTGCAGAGATAACAATTAATAATGAAGTATATGACATAGTTGCATCGAATAATTATGTTGTGCTTTCTTCTGGAATAAAAGATTTGTGGATCGATATTGCTAATGCTAAGAAGCTTAGAACTATGTTTGCTAGTCCATACATAAGTGCAGATGTTAAGTATTATGTTGTAAAGCAATTGCGAGAACATGGATATACTGTTTTTGCCTATGGAGATAGCAAGATTGATTTATATATGTTACGCGAGGCTGATAAAGGATTTTTGTATATTGGTAAGCGAATAAGCAGATCATTGAGGAATGAAAGCTTATCTGGACTGGTGCCGATTTATGATCATTCTTTGGTGGTATTGGCTGATGAGGATGAAGAAGTACAAGCTGATATTGCTATCTGCAAATCGAATTCCGGAATAAGTGGAAGTAGGCTGGCAGCAGCACATGTGCGTTTAGGAGAAAAAATAGGAAGGCATATTGCTACCGTATTCCCAGAAAAAAACACGTCAATCTTAGTTTTAGAGCGAGGTGGCAGGTTTTTTGGTGACGGAGTATATATGGGAGCAGGCGGCATTTTTTATTCGATGAACCCGAAGAAAGATGATACTCCTGTGATTAATACAGAGAGAGTAGTTATTGTTGATAGTGTGATTAATACCGGAAAATCAATAATGAGGATTATTGATGAGATAAAGAACCATAATCCGGGCATTGACGTTATTATCGCCGCAAATGTTATTCAGAATGAAGCTGTCGAGTTGTTTAAGGATTATCTCGTGTTTGCAACAAGGCTTTCAAAGAATTCATTTGTTGGAGTAAATCAATCAAAGCAAACTGGCAAAACAGGACCGGATACTGCAGATAGACTTTTTAACTTAATAGAAAAACGATATTGAAATGATTTTGTTGCAACAAGATTATGATAAGTTGCAATTTAATATGAAAATATTTATAGAAATAGGCTGTTTTAGGGCTGGAATAAGCTCTGAACAGTCTATTTTCATGCCTTTTTGTTGCAAAAAGCTTTGAAAAGTTGCAAATCCAGGTGCTTTATCATCGGTTGTTGCAGATAAGCACATCTTGTTGCATATATTGCTGTAAATATGGCACTGGTTGCAACATAGCTGTATATCGTTGCTATAACGGGTAGAAATATTGCTAAAAATGCAACATATGTTATGATGTACTTACAAAGCAACGGAACAGTAATTCAGTAGCAAATAAACAAAGCAAACCACAAGGAGGAATTCATTATGAGAACAGAAAGAGTAAACGAGTTAAAGGCAAGTATGAAGTCATTTGGAAAGGAAAAATATCAGAAGGCAGAACTTCTTGATGAGATGTTTGCACTTCAGCAGGAAATTGTAAGCCTTACATTTAATCAGGACCATGCAGCATTAGCTGAGTTAAAAATCTGGGATGTTGAGAAGCATCTAGAGCAGATGAATGAAGAGCTTGGTAATGTAGCAGACGAAGAACTTCAGAGATTTATTGAAGGCAGCAAGGTTCTTTGTAATTTAATTAAGGCTGAGATATCTGGTAACAGGGGCGAGGCTAAGGCATTCAGAACATTAGAGTACATTAAATCAAGAAATTATGTACTTAAGAATGTGGAACTTAGCGACGGAGATTTCAGAACAGAGTTGGATGCAGTTGTTATTACTCCTTCAGCTATCACAATCGTTGAAGTGAAGAATACTGCAAAAGATATTTTTATCGATGAGGCAGGTAATTACTTTAGAACAGGAGAATTCTTAAGACTTGATTGTAATATTGGTGAGAAGATGCAGATTAAGGAAGAACTTCTTAGAAAAGCATTGGCATCAGCAGGATACGGAGATATAGAAATCAACAGCGTTGTTGTTTTCACTAATAATCGTATTGAAGTTCAGAACAAAACGGATTTTGCAACACTGATGGCAAAGCTTGAAGAAGCATCAGTAAGGTCAACTGAAGTTGAAGAGGTTGTTGAGGAACCTGTAAAAACAACAACTGCTAAGAAGGTTGGCTTTGGAGATGTTGTTAGAAATATCTTTACTTCAAAATATGCTAGATATGCCGGCGGTGCGGCAGCAGCTTTCACAGTGTCATTTATCACAGCAGCAGTTACTACAACAACTATTCATAAAGGAGGATTCTAATTATGGGAGATGCAATGAAAGGTATGATCTTGGTTCTTATGATTCTGTACATCTTATCTCCAATAGATGCTTGTCCGGGACCTATTGATGATGTGATTGTGTTACTTATTGGCATAGCTGCAAGAAAAGGTGTAGCTGAAATTGAAGATTAAAAGGAGGTAGCTAAAGTGACTATTGGTATTTTGAAAAAGGGTGACAGTGTATTAAATGTTGCGCCAGAGTTTATTGCAGTACAGAGAAAGAATGGAGAGGTCGATATTGTACCTCTCCTGAAGGATGCAACTGGACTTAGGGTTGATGTTGAAAATATTGTTACTATTGGGTACGGCAATAATACAGTTCAGGCAACAAAGGATGATGTTGTCGTGACTACATTTTAGGGCGGGATTACTTATGGCAGGTAAAAAAGATAGATCAGTAGTAGCAGTTATTTCAGGGCTTACCTCAAATCAGGCAGCTCAGATATCTAAGGACATTATGAAGTCCAAGCAAAAGTATGCTCCAAGCGGAAGAGGTACAATTGCAGCAGGTTTTACATCAAGTGTGGGTTCGCTTCTTCAGAAGGGCAACAAAAGAATTGAAGGTTGATATTTATGGGAAAGAGATCGTCAGCTCATACAAAGGCCCAGCGTGATGGTAATAGATGTCAGATTTGCGGGTCTAATGACCATGTAGAAGGACATCATATTTTTGATCATCAATTTGGTGGTGCGGCAGATAAGGATAACATAATAGCTCTTTGTCATAAGCATCACAACGATGTGCATAAGGGACTTATAGGTTTATTGAAAATGTAATTTTGGAGGTTATGGCATATGACAAACGAAGAAAGAAACTTACTAAAAAGAATGACTTCAGGAGCTCTTGATGGATATGTTGGAGATAATCTTACGACTTCTGGTGGTTCTACAGTTTGGAAAGTGATTAAGAATGGAGTACCTGCTATGTTTAAGTAAGGGCCTAGCAGCAGATTTTTCAATGGCAAGGAAAATGAATAATATCGAGGGTGTTCTACATACCTTGCAGGAATGGTCCACAGATGAGCAGAAGTTGGATTTTTTGAGAAAATTTGGCTGGTTAAAGAAGGATGAGGCGATTAGGGCATATAGTGCTAAGTTTAAGCCTAAGGGATAGAATTATTTAATTATGGGTTAAGTCGGTGTGGTAAGCATGCCGGCTTTAACTATACCCAGAACATTTTTTTGAGCTGGGTATTGACAAGGAGTGAATGAAGTGATATGTTTAACCCAGAACACAAAAGTGCGCTGATTAAAGGAGGTACACATATGTCAGATGTATTTACAATTCTTCCAGCAGCAGTCGAGGGACAGCAGGCTTTTATTTTTGATCATGGAAAAACCGTTGATGGGGCTTTAAAATATCAGGATGATATAACTTCATATAGTTGGAATACCAAGCAGTTTAACAGAGTGAAAGTTGGGGCTTTTGTATTAAATAGACATCCTGGAAAAATAACAAAAGATCGTAAATTTGAAATTTATGGTGGCGGATATGTTGAAAAGATAGATCCTATTGATGATCAGGGGAATGTAGTGGCTACGATTTCACATGCTTTTGTTATTGAACCTCCTATAAAACAAGGTGATTCATTCATTGAAAATTTTCAATGGGATAGCAAAACGAAGAAACCTGATTCATGGGAGCATTTTTGGAATCAGTATGGTATGAATACAATTTCATTTACTGATTTTCAGAATTTGATGGCTAGTGCGAGATGTGTTCCTATTGGGGAGAATATTGGTGGAACGAGTGAAAAGGACTTTTCAGAGGAAGAAGTAAAGGAGTTAGCGGACACTTCGGCTAGAGGCTTTAATATTACTTTTGAAGATGATGGCCTTACTCATGTAAAGAGAACAAAAAAGCGTACTGGTGTGGGCAGAAAAATAGACTGGAAAAAGGTTCAATCATCAAAGGATAAAACAGCAGCGCTTGGAGAAGAAATTGTCATGGATATTCTTACAGAAGATGCAAAAGAAAAAGGATTGAAGATGCCAGTGCATGTTTCAAAAGAAGAAGGTGACGGAACAGGATATGATATTCGTGCTTGGGATGAAAAGGGTAATGAAGTTCACGTTGAAGTAAAGGCCTCAAAGGATAGATACGCTGATGGATTTGAAATGTCAAGAAATGAGATCGAGGTATCAAAGGATCCAAATTATACGTATTTGATTTATCGAGTATATAACCTTAATGCAAAGACAAGAGAATGTAGTATTAAGGTGTACGAAGGTCCGGTTACAGATGAAGCATTTAAGTTAGAAGCTACAAAGATAGCGGTATATCAGAAATAAAGGAGTGAAGGTGTATTGGCAAGATATGAAATTGTTGGGGATGAAGTAGAGTTATATTTTGATGGTAAGCCATCATATGGAACCAGAACAGAGATGAAGGCTCTAAGAATATGGTGGAATCCTGATAAAATGTGCTGGCATGGAAAAAACAGCTCTGAAGTATTAGCGCTTGCAAAGAGATTATGTGGAGATGATAAAGAAGCACAAGTTACTCCGGTTGCGGTACCGAGTGTAAGTACTAGCGCAAGATGCTGCTATTATGCTTCAGTGGATGAGTTTTTGTCAGAGGATAAGAATTCCTGGATAGAAAAAATGAAAACTTCTTTTACTGAGTCGTATTCTATGCCATTGGGGGATTCACAGGTAAAAGCATGGAAGGATTGTTTTGACGTTTTAAAGAAAGAACTTCCAAATGTCAATAATGAACATCCGGGGTTACAGATAATATTTGAATATGCGCTTCCATATGAGTCTGGGAGACGACCAGATGTTATTCTTCTTTCGAAGGAACAGGTGATCATTCTTGAGTTCAAGCAGTATGGTGTTGTATTACAAGCTGATGTCGACCAGGTAAAGGCGTACGCAAGAGATTTAAGAGAATATCATTATGAATCACGAGGTAAAGATATTGCTCCCGTTTTGTTACTTACAGGAACTGAAGATCAAGAACCAGAAGAGTATCAGGGAATTACTTTGTGTAGTAAGACTTGGATTTATAAACTCTGCGAAGAAATGTTTACTGATACTGTTACAGCGTGTGATGCAAGGGATTGGATGGATTCAAAATACGAACCACTTCCAACAATTGTTGATGCAGCTAAAACTTTCATGAATCATGAAGAGTTACCAAACATAAGAAGAGTAAACAGCACAGTGATTCCTCAGGCTATTCAATGTTTAACAGAAATAGCAAGAGATGCCAAAGAAAATAGCAAGCACGTATTAGCTCTAGTAACAGGAGTTCCGGGTGCAGGCAAAACCTATTTAGGATTGCAGTATGTTTATGATATTTGTGAATCTAATGAACATGCTAATTCTGTATATCTATCGGGAAATGGTCCGCTTGTTAAGGTGTTACAGGATGCACTAAATAGCAAAGTATTTGTTCAGAATGTGCATACAGTGGTGAATGAATACAACTCTGGAAAGATGAATTGTTTTGAAAAGAATATAGTTGTTTTTGATGAAGGACAAAGAGCTTGGGATGTTAATCAAATGCAATCCAAGAGACGAGTAAATAAGTCTGAACCGGATGTTATGATCGAACTTTGCGATAGTAAGTTAGATTGGTGTGTATTGCTTATCTTAGTTGGTGAGGGCCAGGAAATCTATAATGGTGAGAATTCTGGTTTATCTCAGTGGAATACAGCGGTTGGGAAAGCAATGAATGACTGGGATATAGTATGTCCGGATAAACTTGAAGACGTATTTACATTACCTGTTCAAACAAATTCAGCGCTTAATTTAAACCTGTCATTGAGAACACATACCGCTGGTGAAGTAAGTAACTTTGTTAATGCATTTATTGATGGCGATATAAAGGGCGCTAATGCCAAGGCTGCCGAGATTATTGAGAGTGGCTTTGATATGTATTACACAAGAGATTTGGCTTCGGCAAAGAAGTATTGTCGTGATAGATATTCAATTTATGACAATAAACGTTATGGAATGATATCTTCATCAAAGAACAAGAATTTAGGCAAGTATGGCTTACGTCCAACATATCAGGCTGATGTTGCTGCTTGGTTTAACAGAGAACCTTCAAATCCAGCAGCTTCTTGTGCATTAAATGTAACAATCTCTGAATTTGACTGTCAGGGATTAGAAGTAGATATGCCTATTATTGGATGGGGTGATGATATCAAATGGGGTGGAACTGAGTGGATTCCTTCAGGTAGCACCCAAGATGATAAAGATTATAGAATCAATAGTTATCGTGTATTACTTACCAGAGGAAGAGATGGACTTATTGTATTCATACCGCCGGTTGTTGATATGGATATTATTGAAAAAGTATTCAAAGATGCAGGAGTGAGAAAACTTGAAGATAATTAGAGTGGTGGCTGCAGTAATTCGCAGAGATAACGAAATCTTTGCGACTGCTAGAGGCTATGGTGAGTTAAAAGGCGGATGGGAGTTCCCAGGAGGAAAAATCGAGGAAGGTGAAACTCCTCAGCAAGCCCTAGTGAGAGAGATAAAAGAAGAACTAGATACAGATATCGAAGTTGGTGAATTGATTGATACTATTGAGTATGATTACCCTACTTTTCATTTATCAATGGATTGCTTCTGGGCAAAAGTAGTATCTGGCAATTTGGACTTGAAAGAAGCATCTGATTCGAAATGGTTAACTAGAGAGCAACTTGATAGTGTTGAATGGCTTCCAGCTGATATTACATTAATTGAAAAGATTAATAAGGCTCTGTTAAATGATGAAAGCATGAAATATACAGAGAAAAAACTTCTGCAGATTTCAGGGGTTGATAAGATTTTAAAGATCGACAAGACTGAAATTCTAAAGATCAATAAAAGAAGTTTTAAAGGTGAGATATCAGAGCTATGCTCTGGGAAAAAGCTATGGGCTTTATTTGGTTTCATTGATTCTGTAAATGTGGTATGTCTCCAAGTGGCTAGTGCTGGTGATATTGTAACTGAAATTGCAAATGATTTATGTAGAATGCAACCTGTTTGTGCGGCGGATACTAAAGCCTGGGGAAGCGGTTTACACAAAAAAGTATTCAATGTTACATATGGGTTGGACGCAAGATGTCAGAAATATAGAGATATGTATGATAGTTATGAAGGATTCTATGTGGTCCTTATTGATTATCAGAAGTTTTTGGGGAAAACAGAGACGTACACATTTGATAAAGTAAAATTTGCTGAGGTTATGTTTGCTAATATGACTTGTTCACTTTATTGGAAGCCATTTGGGGAAGAGAGCAAGATATTAAAGATTGTTCAGGGGGTAGATGATGGAAGCATTGATTAATAATATTATTGAATATTTAAAACAAGTGGCTACGCCTATTTTGGTTTTAGTGTTTGTATTTATTGTCGCTGTCGCTATTAGAATGATTCAGGAAGAATGAAGAGATAAATATTTTGATGAAACTGCGTTCGGAAAGAAATATTTAATAGCACATGGAATGGCGTGCGGTTTTGCATTTATCTATTCAGGTATAATGTATTTTGTCCCTGAAAATGGATCAGGCGTAGCTGCATTTCTGATGTTGGTGTTGTTTTATTGGTTCGCAATAAAGATTGTTATTACTCAAAATGAAGAAAATGGGGGTTATATTGAAAGCTTTGATGGTGCTTCGGGAGCAATTATGTATGTGACATCAGCACTTTCTCCAGTAGTGTTTGTGGTAATACACGCTTTATTAGGAGGCATATGTTTTGGGCTGTATAAGCGAAATGATAATGATGAGAATTGGAAGAAAAGAATTATTAGAAGAGTGATTGATTGTGTAGAGGCATTGGTTGCCGCAATTATTGCAAAGGTATTTGTGCCACACTCCTTTATTCAAAGTCTATGGATAAATTCAATTATCATTGCAGTATTTACTCTAATCATTCCATTTTTTAATGATTGGTTATATGAGCGTTTTTCTTTAGATTAACATTAAAATAGGTATTTGGGAGGCGATGAAAGTGTATACGGTAGATATCAAAGGTGCTCAAACGATACTAGGATACACTGAGTTATTTGGTGAAGAAAAGCCAAATTTAGTAGAAGTAATAAAGAAGTTAAATGTCCATAAGACAATCTCTATAATTAGCGAATTAATTCAGGTTAGGGATGTGACATGTAACTCAGTACGTGTAGGCGGGATGGAGATCAAGCTACCCTTTGACATTGTATTGAAGAGGGAATTTGGTGGAATGAAACCATCTTCAGCAAAAGAAATGTTTGAAATGGAGAATCTTCATAAGGATAGGCATATTGGTATCGCTACAAATGTTACTTATCCTATTAAAGAAGATATTGATATATGGAAATATGGAAACGCTAGATTGTGACGAATATGATATTACTCATGATGGTTATCAAGAGATAATAAAGTTACAATTACTCGTTGCTGATATTGTTGCTGAAAAGAATAAAAAAGAATTTAACGTAGAGCATTTTATATATTCGAATTATCATTTGAATTATCAAAGAAATGTCGCATCAGAGTTTTTACGAATGTACTATATGATGGAAAAGGAAAACATATTTCGATCAGTGATATTACACTGAGAAATGCATTTTTTGAAAAGATGTTTTGGCTTATTCATGACTGTTACCCAATTGAAGACTCAAGAGCTATGGCGTTTTTTGGACGTTTGTATGAAAAGTATATACAAGAATTGACGGAAAAAGCTGCAAATGACATGTATATATTTATTCCGGAATTTGAATTCAAGATGGGTAGAGAAAAGAAAAAGTCGTCAGATGCATATATTCGTAAGGATAAAACATTACTGGCTGTTGAGGCTAAGGGCTTTTCGGTACTGATACTGTCTCTTATACACATCTCCGAGCCCACGAGACCGTACTAGATCTCGTA
>ERZ1026858.1860-NODE-1860-length-10203-cov-13.264486_pt1 | contig 10203 bp, 8 predicted proteins | sample MGYA00380159_ERZ1026858 | MGnify/ENA primary metagenome ERZ1026858 (study PRJEB33269, sample SAMEA4719795) | human gut metagenome | biome: human-associated habitat; feature: organic feature; material: feces | place: Cameroon | collected 2013-10 ... | reverse complement strand
GCGCAACCAAGTGCGAAAGCGATTACTACTACGAGGAAACCGAGGATGAGGAGGGTTGAGTAAACCTGACCGATAACCTTCCAACGGTTGAACCATACCTTACCGTTCCAGCCGAATGTCTGCATTGCGCTCCAGAAACCGTGTGTGAGGTGGAACCAGAGAGCTACGAGCCATACGATGTAGAGAACTACGTAAACCGGGTTCTTGAATGTCTCCTGAATCCAGCCGAAGCCGTCAGCAGGATCACATACACCCTCGAAGCCTACAAGCTCAGCAAACATCATGTTGTACCAGAAGTTGAAGAAGTGGAGCAACAGACCGAGCAGAACAATGATACCGAGTACAAGCATGTTCTGTGACGCCCACTCTACGTTCTGAGGCTTAGCTACAACCTCATAGCGAGAGGTACCGCGAGCGGCACGGTTCTGCATCGTAAGCCAGAAGGCGTAAACGATGTGGATTACTGCGAGGGCAGCCAAGCCCATTGTCGCAACTACGGCATACCAGTTGGCACCGAGTAACTCACAGATAGTGTTGTAAGCATCTCCTGAGAAGAGAGCAGCAACATTCATTGACATGTGGAATGTCAGGAATAGAACAAGGGCGACACCAGTCAAGGCCATCACCACCTTTCTACCGATAGATGAATTGATTAACCACATAAATGATTTGAAATTTAAATTATTAACTGTTAGAATTATTGATGTTTCGTTCCTTAAGGTTACACAATTTCATATAGGGTTACAGCCGATACTTGAGCGGAAATCATACGGTAGAATGCGACTTTCAGTGATGCTGTATTGCGTAGTTTGCTGCAATATGACACCGCCCTCGTCACACTATACTATATAATAGGTATAAGCCATATCCTTACAGTCTGCAAAAATACTGAAATTTGATGATAAATCAAACTATTTCTCTTCAAAAATCATTTTTTATTCTTAATTTTGCGAGCATGAAACATGCGCAGTATGGCTTTGGGCCATGCCGCACAAATAAATACCGACAAGCAATACATATGATTTTCAACTACGACGTTATAGTCATCGGAGGCGGACATGCCGGTTGTGAGGCTGCAGCAGCGGCAGCACGAATGGGCGCAAAGACTTGTCTTGTGACGATGGATATGAACAAGATTGGACAGATGAGCTGCAACCCTGCCATAGGCGGAATCGCCAAAGGACAGATTGTGCGCGAGATTGATGCGCTGGGAGGCGAGATGGGTCTCGTGACGGATGCCACATCAATACAGTTCCGTATGCTCAACCGCGGCAAGGGACCTGCCGTTTGGAGTCCGCGAGCACAATGCGACCGCGGCAAATTCATCTGGGAGTGGCGCACACGTCTCGACCGTGTCGACGGACTCGACATCTGGCAGGACGAGGCTTGCGAACTCTTGGTAGAGAACGGCGAAGCTGTTGGAGTGGAAACGGTGTGGGGCGTGACGTTCCGCGCTAAGGCTGTAATCATCACAGCGGGCACTTTCCTCAACGGACTGATGCACGTGGGACGCAAGCGGGTGCCTGGCGGACGATGCGCCGAACCTGCCGTGCTGCACTTCACCGAGAGCATCACCCGACACGGCATCACTTCACAGCGAATGAAGACGGGCACACCGGTGCGCATAGACCGACGCTCCGTACACTTCGAGGATATGGAATGCCAACCCGGCGAGACCGACTATCACGGCTTTTCGTACATGACTGCCCCGCGACATCTGCAACAACTGCCGTGCTGGACCACATATACTAATAAGGAGGTGCACGACACTCTGCGTGCCGCCATTGCCGAATCGCCTCTCTACAACGGACAGATTCAGTCAACCGGTCCGCGCTATTGCCCCTCGATAGAAACCAAGCTCGTGACGTTTCCCGACAAGGATCAGCACCCGCTCTTCCTCGAACCTGAAGGCGAGGACACCAACGAGATGTATCTTAACGGCTTTTCTTCGTCCATGCCGATGGACGTCCAGCTCGCTGCCCTGAAAAAAATAAAGGCTTTCCGTGATATAAAAGTCTACCGACCGGGCTACGCCATTGAGTACGACTACTTCGACCCGACTCAGCTGAAGCCGTCGTTGGAGTCGAAGATAGTAAAGGGTCTGTTCTTCGCAGGTCAGGTCAACGGCACGACGGGATATGAAGAAGCGGGCGGACAAGGCACTATGGCAGGCATCAACGCTGCCCTACTCTGCGGCGGCGGCGAACCTTACATCATGAAGCGCGACGAAGGCTACATCGGAGTGCTCATCGACGACCTCACAACGAAGGGTGTTGACGAACCGTATCGCATGTTTACCTCACGAGCCGAATACCGTATCCTTCTAAGACAAGACAATGCCGACGCCCGACTCACCGAAAAGGCTTACCAACTCGGACTCGCCTCGCGCGAACGCTACGACCATTGGCTTAAGAAGAAGGCGGAGATTGAACGCATAGTAAGCTTCTGCAACTCTACCAACGTGAAGCCTCGCGACGTAAATGCAGCTCTCGAATCGTTCGGAACGACTCCAATGCAGTTCGGCGCTACAATATCGAGTCTGATAGCACGACCTCAGCTCTCCATAAACCAGCTCGCTTCTGCCATCGCCCCACTCCGTGCTGCACTCGATACGGACGATGCACGACGCGACGAAATCATTGAAGCTGCCGAAATACTAATCAAGTACGACGGCTATATCAAGCGCGAACGACAGATAGCCGACAAGATGCACCGTCTTGAAGACATCCGTATCAAGGGGCATTTTAATTATGACGAACTCCACGAGATATCTACCGAGGGCAGACAGAAACTCATGCGCATCAATCCCGAAACTCTCGGACAAGCGTCGCGCATCCCAGGCGTGTCGCCAAGCGACATAAACGTACTGTTGGTTCTGATGCATCGATAATGAGAGTTTTGAATTTTGAATTTTGAGTTTTGAATTGTTCGCGGCTACGCCTGCGATTTTGAATTGCAAACTTTTGAATTATGAATTACGAGTTCCAGTATTATGAATGAAGAATTTCGGCAATTGAAATTACGAAAATTCATATTCTGGGATTCCACGTTAGGCTGCACAAGCAAAGCAAAACAAACGATAGGAGGAGGGTGTGTCAAAAGTCGAAAAGATAAGAATAGGGCTATTAGTAGGAGGGTATAGCATCCCTGCTATACCCACTCAATCTACTGAAAATGAAGGCAGAGTGGGTAGGGCAGGGATGCCCTACCCTCCTACATTTGTTGCATTCAACCCATATAACTGACTTTTGACACGCCCTCCTGCGCAGTCAACAGATTCGAAAATTGCAAATTTCCCCAAACAAGCGACACAACAGTCGACAAGGAAAACAATAGCGAAGTCCTTCGATTCTAAACAGAACTGCCCGAAAGCAAAGCCGAGCCCCAGAATAATTCAAAAATGAACAACTCTAAAGCGCAGGCGAAGCCGAGCACAATTCAAAACTGAACTGCTCGAAAGCAAAGCCGAGCCCCAGAGTAATTCAAAACTGAATAATTCTAAAGCGCAGGCGTAGCCGAGCACAATTCAAAACTCAAAATTCAAAACTCCTAATTGCGGCAGCTTCGCCGCCGCATCTCGTTCCACGTGAAACAAAAAGAACAACGAATTTAATCAAAACAACTGATAATGAACAACAAACTATTGCTTGACAATCTGCGTTGCATTCTAGATTGGCCGAAAAAGGGAGTCAACTTCCGTGACGTTACAACACTCTTCAAGAACAGCGAATGTCTTAAAGAGATTTGCGATGAGATGTACGATCTCTACAAAGACAAGGGCATTACAAAGATAGTAGGAATCGAGTCGCGCGGCTTCGTAATGTCGTCCGCCCTCGCCCTGCGCCTGAATGCCGGAGTGGTTTTATGTCGCAAGCCCGGCAAACTGCCTTGCGATACTGTGCAAGAAAGCTACGCCAAGGAGTATGGCAAGGACACAATCGAAATCCACAAGGATGCAATCAACGAGAACGACGTTATTCTGCTGCACGACGACTTGCTCGCTACTGGAGGCACAATGCAGGCAGCCTGCAATCTCGTAAAGAAGTTCCACCCTAAGAAAGTCTACTGCAACTTCATCATCGAACTCGTAAATGAGGGACTGAACGGACGCGCAGACTTCGACAAGGACATAGAGATTACGTCGCTCATTCAGATTTAATGATGAGCCGTACGAACATCAAAGAAACAACAAACGAAAGAGGAGGCGTCTCGTCTCCGATACAGGCGAAGCCACAGGCAGATGTATCGGAGGCACGAAGCCTCCTCTTATCATATATACACCAGTCCTAAGCTTACATCCAAAGCAGTATGGGAAGCGCCACACAGGACATACAGGTTATAGTTACACGTGAAACAACAGGAGGCAAAACTCTTAGTTTCAAGCAAGTTACAGGCAACGACATTCTAACAAAACAACGAGCAACATGACAAAAGAGGAAAACGAGAAGCGCATAGAACGACTCAAGAACATCGTGCTGAACATGCCCGACAAGCCGGGCAGCTATCAGTTTTACGACGCCGACCATACCATTATATATGTAGGTAAGGCAAAGCGTCTGAAGCAGCGCGTGTCGTCTTATTTCCACAAAGAGGTGGATCGCTTCAAGACGAAGGTTCTCGTCTCGAAGATAGAGGACATAAGCTACACGGTTGTGAACACCGAAGAGGACGCACTACTGCTCGAAAACAGTCTTATAAAGAAGTATAATCCTCGCTACAACGTATTGCTCAAGGACGGCAAGACCTACCCCAGCATCTGCATAACTAACGAATATCTGCCGCGAGTGTTCAAGACCCGGCAGATAAACAAGCGGTTCGGAACGTTCTTCGGGCCCTACTCGCATACGGGCAGCATGTTTGCCGTGCTCGAACTCATACACAAACTCTACAAGCCGCGCACTTGTCGCATGCCGATAACGAAGGAAGGTATAGAGCAGGGCAAGTACAAGCCATGTCTGGAATACCATATTCACAACTGCAAAGCGCCTTGTTGCGGCAAGCAATCGCTCGAAGATTATCAGGCATCGATAGCCCAGGCACGCGAGATATTGAAGGGAAACACACGCGAATTGTCGCAGCACGTTTTCGAGGAAATGCAGCAAAAAGCGGCAGAATTGAAGTTTGAAGAAGCCGAGGAATTGAAGCAGAAATACATGCTTATCGAAAGTTTCTGCGCCAAAAGCGAGGTTGTCAGCCACACTATTACCGATGTCGACGTGTTCACGATTGTCGACGACGAGCACAACCGTACGGCTTTCATCAATTACATACACGTGAAGAACGGCAGCGTCAACCAGAGTTTCACCTTCGAATACAAGCGAAAACTCGACGAAACAGACCGCGAACTGCTGCTGACGGCTATCCCCGAGATACGCGAACGCTTCCAAAGCAAGGCGAAGGAAATAATCGTTCCGTTCGATATGGAGTGGCAACTGAACGAAGCGCAGTTCTTCGTTCCGCAGCGAGGCGACAAGAAGCACCTGCTCGAACTCGGCGAAATGAACTGCCGGCAGTATAAGTTTGATCGACTGAAGCAGGCTGAAAAGCTCAATCCCGAGCAGAAACAGACGCGCCTGATGAAGGAATTGCAGCAGAAACTACAACTCGACAAGCTGCCTTATCAGATAGAATGCTTCGACAACTCCAACATTTCGGGCACGGACGCCGTAGCTGGCTGCATCGTATTCAAGGGTATGAAACCCTCGAAAAAGGACTATCGCAAATACAACATCAAGACGGTTGAAGGACCCGACGACTACGCCTCAATGCAGGAAGTGGTACGTCGGCGCTACACACGTATGATGGAGGAAGGCACTACCCTGCCCGACCTCATCATAACCGACGGCGGACAGGGCCAGATGAGCGTGGTGCGACAGGTAGTTGAGGGCGAACTCGGGCTCCACATTCCCATTGCCGGACTGGCAAAGGACGACCGCCACCGCACCAACGAACTGCTATATGGCAACCCTCCCAAGACTATTGCCCTAAAGATGGATTCCGAGCTCTTCCACGTGCTTACTCGCATCCAGGACGAAGTACACCGCTACGCCATACAATTCCACCGCGACAAGCGCTCCAAACACGCCCTTCACAGCGCTCTCGACGACATTCCGGGCATCGGTCCTGCCACACGCGAGAAGCTGCTCAGCGAGTTCAAAAGCGTTAAACGAATACGTGAGGCTTCGTTCGAGATGCTTTCGGGAGTCATCGGGACGAGCAAAGCAGCAAAACTGATGGAAAGTCTGGGCAAGAAGTAATGGTCAAGATTGGCAAAAAGAATGCTATTGCAGACCAAGGATATTGAAGCTTTTGGAGCAAGAAAATCGAGGTGTATCGCGAAGAAAATCGAGGCGTATCGCAAAAGGACTCCTTTTGGGTTGCAAAAGGATTCGTTTTGAAGTGCAAAAGGACTCCTTTTAGGATGCAAAAGGACTCGTTTTGGAAGGCAAAAGGACTCCTTTTGAAAGGGGCTAATATCCATACCATATTTAGAGGACAATCAAACAGTAGGAGGCTATGGCGTCCGCGCCATAGCCTGAGCAAGCAACTTGACAAATAACTTCTTTAGAATCAAGACGGCTAACTGCTCAGGCTATGGCGCGGATGCCATAGCCTCCTAATATTAACAAAAAAAAATGCGCCCAAACCTCACGGTTCCAGCGCACACACAGAGAAGATCTTAAATCTTCAAAAAATCTTGCCTTCGACTCTCACGAGCCTATACAAGTCAATCCTTATATCAAATTATACTAAAAACTAAAAGTCCTTTAAACATTGCTTAAAAACCGGTCTGCCGTCGTACCATTAGGCAGACCTCCATTCTGTTTGCAAAATTATTAATTTTAAATGATATAACAAAGAAAATAGAATAAATTTACACTCATTTTACATTTAATATGATTAACTTTGTAAACAGCATAATAATTAACGTATCAATAACATACATAAATGAGAACAGTAATACAGCGTGTGCAGCACGCATCGGTAACGATAGACGGCGAGATAAAGTCGAAAATAGGCAACGGATTCCTCTTGCTGCTCGGCGTTGAAGAGTCGGACACAACGGAAGATGTCGACTGGCTCGTAAAGAAAGTGGCAGCCCTGAGAGTGTTTGACGACGAGAACGGAGTAATGAACCGTTCGATTATCGATGTGGGCGGCGAGGCGCTCGTGGTGAGCCAGTTTACGCTCTACGCTTCGTACAAGAAGGGCAACCGCCCGTCATGGTTTCGTGCCGCACGTCACGAGATTTCGGTGCCGCTCTACGAGGAGTTCTGCCGCAAACTGTCGGATGCGCTCGGCCGTGAGGTCGGAACGGGCGAGTTCGGAGCCGACATGAAGGTGGAATTGCTCAACGACGGCCCCGTGACTATATGCATGGACACCAAAAACAAGGAATAAACGGGAAATAATGAGATATAATAACCGTAAATAACTGACATTTAGAGCCACTTAATAATTTAGCTTATGAAGAAGTATCTTTCAAATACTGCCCTACTGCTCGAAGCTGTAGGTCTGGTGCTGCTGTTCACCCGCGACTCGTGGGGAGCCAACAAGCCGTTGTATGCATTTACGGGTTGCGCATTGCTGTTTATAGGTTTCAGCATCATGACGTATCTGGAGTTTCCCCGACCGTTCCACAGCGTGTCGCGAGGCAAGAAGATTGGCGTGATATTCCGTATCTGCCTGGTTGCAATTCTTGCTATTTGGCTTGTCTACGACATCTATCTGATGGTGCTGGGACTGCCTGTTGACATCTAAAATCAAGCAATATGACTATCAAGGAAGCACAAGCGACGGTAGACCGTTGGATAAAGGAGTATGGCGTGCGCTACTTCTCCGAACTCACCAATATGGCTTGCCTTACCGAGGAGGTGGGCGAATTGGCGCGTATCATGGCGCGCCGTTATGGCGACCAGAGCTTCAAGGAGGGCGAATCGCACGACCCTTCGGAAGAGATGGCAGACATTCTGTGGGTGCTCATCTGCCTTGCCAACCAGACGGGCGTGGACCTTACGGAGGCTCTCAAGAAGAGTATTGAGAAGAAGACCAACCGCGACAAGCTGCGCCACAAGAACAACCCCAAACTCAGATAAACGACTATAGATAACAATAAAAACAAAAGCATAAAACTATGGGAATAATTAAAGATGTAATTCTCCACGACGAGGAGACTCAGAGAGAGCTGAAGACGAACAAGTACGAACAGACTCTGGCTAAATACAACACCTCTATCGACGACAACGCCGTGCGCGATGCCGTACACAAGATTATTGCCGAGAAGGTGTCTGCCAACGACACTGTCGACGTGAAGAAGTTCCTCTTCGGCAGCATCGAACTCACTACACTCAAGACAACCGATTCTGACACGAGCGTACTGGCGTTCACCGAGCGCCTCAACGATTTCGACAATCAGTATCCAGACATGCCCCACGTGGCTACCGTCTGCGTCTATCCGTGCTTCGCCAGCACCGTAGCTGAGTCGCTGGAAGTGGATGGTGTGGAGATAGCCTGTGTCAGTGGAGCGTTCCCTTCTTCGCAGGCCCGCATCGAGGTGAAGATTGCCGAGACATCGCTGGCTGTTGCCGACGGCGCCACCGAGATTGACATCGTCATGCCGGTGGGCAAATTCCTTTCGGGCGACTACGAAGGCGTGTGCGACGACATAGCCGAGCTGAAGGCTGCATGTGGCGAGAATGTGCCCATGAAGGTAATCCTCGAGACTGGCGCTCTGAAGACTGCCACCAACATAAAGAAGGCCGCCCTGCTCTCAATGTACGCCGGCGCCGACTATATCAAGACGTCGACGGGCAAGCTTCAGCCTGCTGCCACACCCGAGGCAGCCTACGTTATGTGTCAGGCCATTAAGGAATACTACGACGAAACGGGCATCCAGATAGGTTTCAAGCCCGCTGGTGGCATCAACAGCGTTATGGATGCCATCATCTACTATACAATTGTAAAGGAGGTATTGGGCGAAAAATGGCTCACCAACAAGTGGTTCCGACTGGGCACATCACGCCTCGCCAACATGCTGTTGAGCGAGATTAAAGGCGAGCAGATCAAGTTCTTCTAAAGGATTAGGGGCTTGCTGAGCAGTTACCTGAGCCTTACTGGGCCTTTCTATGCCTTTTTATGCCAAGGCTTAGAAAGGCTTATTGAGGCCCAGTAAGGCCTAATAACAGCCTCAATAAGGCCCAGACAACTGCTCAGCAAGGCCCAGACAACAGCCCTACCCCCTCTATTAATCCCAATTCACTAACCATAAAAAATCAAACTTATGCCTACACCAAAACCCTTTCTTCCCCATGGAGGCTCGTACAAGAACCTCCTCGTATACCAAAAATCTGAATGCATATACGATGTCACATTCTATTTTGCTCATAAATATCTTGAAAAAGGTGACCGTACAATCGACCAAATGGTACAAGCGGCACGTTCCGGTAAACAGAACATAGCAGAGGGTGCGGCTGCAGGCAACACGTCTAAAGAAACAGAAATAAAACTTACAAACGTAGCAAAAGCCAGTTTGCAGGAATTGTTAGTGGATTATGAAGATTATATACGAGTAAGGGGATTGGTACAATGGCTACCTGACGACCCGCGACTTGCACAAGCCAAACGTGCTTGCGCCACCCATAACGACAGCGCTTTCTATAGAAAAGCAATAACACAACGCTCTGATGAAACTATAGCAAATATCGCCATAACTCTAATTCATCAAACCGACTGGATGCTAAACAAACTGATAGAGAAGCTGGAAATAAAGTTTGTTGAAAGTGGAGGAATGAGAGAACAAATGACAAAGGCAAGAAAAGATTATAGAGGATATTGAAAGAACTAAGCCTCACTGGGCCTTTCTAAGCCTCTCTAAACCTTTTCAACAACGGCTCAGAGAGGCCTAGAAAGGCCCAAAGAGGCTTAAAAGAATGCCCAGTAAGGCTTAAAAGAAGGCTTAGAGAGGCCTAAGAATGCCCAGCAAGGCTTAGTTCTTAGCAATCAAGCTTACGCCCCTCGCTTCCTACTTCGTTCTCTTTATCACATAATCCAGGTAGGTCTGGAGCGCTGCCTTTACGTCCGGCTGCCCCACTCTATCATCAATGAACTGCTGAGCCTGCGCGTGGAACTCCCACATACGGCGCTCAGCATATTCTATACCACCCATTTGTTTGGTATAATCTACAAGCTGCGCTATCTCGTCGG
>ERZ1026858.1857-NODE-1857-length-10211-cov-21.987003_pt1 | contig 10211 bp, 5 predicted proteins | sample MGYA00380159_ERZ1026858 | MGnify/ENA primary metagenome ERZ1026858 (study PRJEB33269, sample SAMEA4719795) | human gut metagenome | biome: human-associated habitat; feature: organic feature; material: feces | place: Cameroon | collected 2013-10 ... | reverse complement strand
GGCAAAAGTATGGGCGCACCTGTTGTTTATTACTTTTGCCCTTACAGGGCGAAGGGCTTTATTCACTGGTACCCAGGGCGTTGCCCTGGGCTGGGGACTGGCTGCCCTTTCAGGGCGCTCGCGGCGAGGGTTGCGGGGATTGCCCCTTTCAGGGGCGGCGCCACACCCGCCATATTATTTGCTCAAAAATCGTACAGCATTTTTCAAGATTTTGAACATCCACCCTTAAGCAGATTTTTTCTGCATTGAAATTGCCAATTGATTTTGAACACCAGCATATTATTAACCCATTAAAACAATACCATGAAAGGAAAATTTTTATTGTTGCTCTTTGCCCTGGTTGTACTGACCGCAAATGCCAGAAAAACCAATGGGGCGCTTGATGTATTGCGGCGCGTGTGTGGAAACACTTCGGTGCCGGTTCAGTTGGAGTTGAAGAAAGATGCTGGCGGCATGTATTATGAATATGCCGTGAAAAACGGCGTGCTGCATATCAAGGGGTCGGACAATGTGGCTCTCTGTCGTGGTTTCTACGATTATGTGAAAAACCAAGGGCTGGGAATGTATTCTTGGAGCGGCAATAATATCCAGTTGCCAAAAACACTTCCAGCCGCTTCATCCGTGAAGGTGGTTTCTCCTTTCCAAAATCATTATTACTTCAATGTCTGCACCTATGGCTACAGCATGCCCTATTGGGATTGGGCGCGTTGGGAACAGGAAATCGACTGGATGGCGCTGCATGGCATCAATATGCCGCTTGCATTGGTTGGCTACGAGGCAATTTTGGCCCGCGTGTGGAAAAAAATGGGACTGACAGACGAGGAGATAAACAGCTATTTCGTGGGACCGGCGCATCTGCCTTGGATGCGCATGGGAAATGTTAGCGGCATCGACGGTCCGCTGAATGCCGATTGGCATAAAGACCAATTGGCGCTCCAGCATAAGATTTTAGACCGCATGCGTGCGCTGGGCATGAAACCCATCTGTCCGGGATTTCCAGGGTTCATTCCAGAGGCTTTCAAACGGATTTATCCAGACTTGCACATGACGGAGACACACTGGGCCGGGGCTTTCCACAATTGGATGATTTCGCCAACGGAACCTCTGTTTGCAAAAATCTCTGAGGCCTTTGTGCGGGAGTGGGAAAAAGAGTTTGGCAAGTGTGGCTATTATCTTGTCGACAGTTTCAATGAGATGGAGATTCCTTTCCCAGAGAAAGGCAATCCCGCCCGTTATGAAATGGCAGCATCTTATGGAGAGAAAGTATATGGCGCCATCAAGAAGGCCAACAAAGATGCCGTTTGGGTGATGCAAGGCTGGATGTTCGGTTATCAGCGATACATCTGGGACTATGAAACGCTCGGCGCTCTTGTGTCTCGTGTGCCCGACGACAAAATGCTGCTGCTTGACCTTGCGGTGGACTATAACAAACACTTCTGGCACTCGGAAGTCAATTGGGAATACTATAAAGGATTCTACAATAAGCAGTGGGTGTATAGCGTCATTCCCAATATGGGCGGAAAGGTGGCGATGACAGGAGTGCTTGATTTTTATGCAAACGGACATCTTGAAGCCCTCGCGTCGGCCAACCGTGGAAACCTGGTGGCACACGGACTTGCGCCTGAAGGAATAGAAAACAATGAGGTGTTGTACGAACTCGTGACGGATGCTGGATGGAGTGACCGACACATTGACGTGCGTGAATGGCTCAGGCAATATAGTGTGAACCGATATGGCGCCGCGCCCGAACGTCTGATGAAATCGTGGGACGGCCTTTTGAAGTCCGTTTACGGCAGTTTCACAGACCATCCCCGTTTCAATTGGCAGTTTCGTCCAGGAAACGTGAAAAACGGTTCTGTCAATATGAATGCAGACTATTTCCGAGGGTTGGAAGATTTCATCGCAGCGTCAGACCAGCTGAAGGAGAGTCCTTATTATCGGAACGATCTCTGCGAAATGACGGCACACTATTTGGGCGCCAAGGCTGAAATCCTCACCAAAATGATAGACCAGGAATATCTGTTGGGCGATACGCTTCGGGCGCGTTCTCTGCAATGCCGTTTTGAAAAACTCATGTTGGGAATCGACCGTTTGCTCGCGCAGCATCCAACGCTCCGCCTCGACCGATGGGTGGCGTTTGCAACCAATGCGGCGCGGACGGAAGCCCAGCGCAAGCAGTATGAAACCAATGCCCGACGCATCGTGACGATTTGGGGACCTCCAGTAGACGATTATGCCGCACGCATTTGGAGCGGACTGGTGGGCGACTACTATCTGGGCCGCTGGAAAGAATATTTCCGTGGCCGCGAGAGCGGAGAAAAGGTGAACCTGGCTGAATGGGAACGCAATTGGGTTGAAGGCCGTCATGGCGGTTGCCGCCGGGATTCCGGATTGGACGTCGTTGCTTTTGCCAAAGAAATGCTTGCCCTCTCGAAGGACATCTCCTCAGAATCGTTGCTCTTAAACCGTAAGGACATGGTGGGCACGTGGAGCCTTGCTGTTGGCGGGCAGGAAGAACTTCGCTTTAATATTCCAGCCCGCATGCTTTCTGGGTTAAAACGTATCACATTGGAACGTCTGAAGGGCGATGGAGAATTATCGTGCAACGGATATGTTCTTGAAGCTGACGGGGAGGTCGTGGCTTCTTCCTCTGCGGCCATCACGTCGGAGAATGGTAAATTGCACTACGAAATATCTGTGCCATCAGGCATCAGGGCCAACAATGGTTGTAGCCTGACGCTGAAGTTGAAATCGCAGGGTGCCGCTGTTGCTGGCATTTGCCTTGCCGATTAGTAATGGTGAACCATTACTTAGCTGTCTGCATGATAGGGGAGAGGGGTATAGTGGAATGATAAGCATCGTTCACCCACTATGCCCCTCTCCCCTTGTTTTTTCAAGCTCTTTAGGAAATTATCTGCCTGCGGCCGCCGTTCGTGCTACTCGCGGCCGCGATTCGTGCTACCTTCGGCCGCGAGTAATGCTACCAGCGGCCGCGAGTCGATGACTTGTATGGCGTTTCTGAAAGACTTTTCAATAGAGGTGGGGTGGGCGTACAAACATGTAGGATTGTGTTTTCGGAAGCAATTCGCGGCATCGGCACCCGCAAACGCCGAAAAATATTTATCTCCCAGACGGCATAGCAACGTATAACGCGAATTGCCCCTTTCCTCTTTGGCGTGGAAAGGGGCGTAGCATTGTTGCTCACTTTGCCTGCTAAGTGTGAGGCGCGGACACGTTGCGGAGAGTGCAGGACGTAAATATAAACGTGATTGACAGCTTTGTGGACGATAGTCTTTGTATGCCGCACTTTGTATGTGGTATGGGTCGTTCTAAGAATTAATGAATTTGAGCGAAGACTATGCCCTTAGATTGGATTTCTGTGGTGTTGACTCAAAATCAGAGCCGTCCAGTTTACCACAATGTTTGTTCACTCATTTTGCCTGTTTTTTTGCTCTTCTTAAAATATTGGAAATGAACGAAATAGGCGTTTATGAGTGTGTAATCGTGTATCCCGATGTATTAAAAGTGTGCTATATTTTTTTGGATGTTGCAGTTTGTTGATGTAAATTTGTGTGCAAAACAAGAAAAATTATGAATAAATGTTTAAGTAGGTGGTCAATATTAGTTTATAGAACACCCCTAAAATAATTTTGAACACCTACTTATTATTGGCGTTTTTCGATTCAATATCTTTGAGCGCTGTAAATGCTGTAAAATAGAATAATGAGTCTACTACAAAATAGTCAATAGCAAAAAAATAACGAACTATTGAAATATGAAAATGCGATATTTGAAGAAACTGCGAATCTGTCTTTGGCTGATTGTGCCTTTGATGTCGTGTGTCGGTTGCCGTGATGGCGTCAACCAGAGACTGGCGTCGGTTGACTCCTTGATGGACGTATGGCCGATGGACACATTGGCCATAAATTCCGGTTTGGCAGAAGTCGGGAAGGACATCGACGGCGCGAGCGAGAGAAACCGCATGTATTGGTCCTTGCTGTCGCAAGAGTACGCTTTCAGACGCTACATACCCTTGCACACAGACAGCGTGGTTCGCAAAGTTGTTTCATATTATGACGCGCAGGGTACCACCCAAGAGAAAATCCGTGCACATTATCTTCTTGGCGGAGTGTATGCAGACTGGAATTGCTATGCCGATGCGCAGGTGCAGTTTCAGAAAGCCATTTCAATATACAGAGAAGACGAGCAGCCGGCATGTCACGACCTTATGGCCAAATGCTTCATACAGATGGGTGAGATTTACAGCTACAACACAAGCTGGGATTTGGCAATGCAGCAATATCGGCATGGGATGTATTATGCACGTTTGGCGAAAGATTCCGCAAGAGTGTTGGATGCCTATATGAAATTGTCCTTTTGCTACCGTGAAAAAGGGCAGATGGATTCTCTGCTGATATACTCAAAAATCGTTCGGCGTGGGTTTAAGGGACTTGGCATGAATCTCCGTGCTTCAAGGGCATTGTTGTCGATGGCATACGCTTATACGACCACGCAGCGTTACCAAAAGGCTCGGGAATGTCTGGGACTTTTTGAGCGTGAATCTGGTGTGGTCAAAAAAGACGGTACCATAAAGCCCGACCCTTTTAATCAGACCTACTACGCGGTGAAAGCCAGGTATTGCCTTGCTACAGGCGATCTGGATTCAGCACGCGTTTACTACGTTCGTTTGAGCAAGAGCAAGCAAGAAGCCTACCGGCTTTCTGGCTGTGAGGGGTTGGTGCGGGTGTATCTGCAAAAAAATCAGGTGGATTCTGTCAGGAAATATTTTGAGATTTTCAATGAATTGCAGGCCGTTGAAACCCTTCAGAGGGCAACAGAACAGTTGCAGGCGTCGCACATGCACGCGGAAGTGAAAAAGGCAGAAGAGGCAGCAGAAAGAGCTGAGGCCGACAGCGCAAGGAAAAAACAGACCATCTTTGGTTTGCTGGCATTTTTTTTAGCGACTGTGCTTGCGAGTGGCATGTTCTATCGCCGGTATCGGAAACGTCAGGAGCGTGCTGCTTCCGTGATGCGAAGGGATTTGACCAATTTGTTGATAGCAAAAGAGCAGGCAGAGAGAAATTTGAAACTGCTGAAGTCCTCCAATGCTGAACAAAAAGAGGCGGTGGTTCATTTGCAGGAAATGCTGTGCTATTATGAACACCTTTCGAATGAATATATGATGTCGTGCAAGTCGGCAGACTCCATCGGCGGCATCGAAAACATCCTTGGCGTTTTCAGGCAGGCGGCAGATTCAGGCAACCATATAGATATGAAGTCCTCCCGATGGGACGATCTGCAGGCCTACCTTTTGTTTAGCGACTCAAAGTTTGCCCAGCAACTCCTGTTGTGGCGCTCGTCATTGAAAATCAAAGAGCGTGACTTTTACATCTGTGTGTTGGTTCGTCTGGCTTTCTCGACCCACCAGATACAGGTGCTTTTGCGGAGCTCTGCTTCAACCGTGTCTATGGCGCGTATGAGGCTTCTGAAAAAGATTTTTGCAACCGAAGGAGGAGCAGAGGAATTTGATAGGCGGCTCCGTGATTGGGGGCGTCAGTAGTAGTGGGGGCGCTTTGTGTCTCCCATTCTGACTTTGCTAAAGATAAAAATAGGTATGTGGTCAAATTTATTTTACATTTGAAACGCTCTCTCGGGCGCATCGATGCGCCCGTGAGAGCGTTTGCTTATCACAGGCAGCACCTCGGCAAAGCATTCAAACCAGTTTGATGCTTTGCCGAGGTTTGTTCTGCATTTCAAATTAAAGAAAAATTCTCTTGGCATATTAAGTAATGGTAAAAAACAGCTTGAACAATTTTGAAGGGTAAGGAGTTATATTTTTCTACCCTGTCTTTTTGCTCAACTTATTCTTATCTCCGTTCAAATAACCTGCCAGTCATCTATTTCCGCGCCTCCGTCGGCGCATTTTTTTTTTTTTTTTGTTTTTTCAAATGCTTGAAAATAAATTATTTAGATAACTAAGAGTGAAGTCGAGTGAAGTCGAGTGAAGTAAAAAATTTGGAATTTCATGCAAATCGGCTTTAACTTTGTCGGCGATGCCAATTGACGGTGTTTGCAACACTGTGGAGCGGTTTTCCTCGCATGCTGGTGTGTCGCGGTGCCTGCATTGCAGTGCGCTTTGCCCGCAAGGTGACGGGAAACAGTCTGTCGAGGAGAGAAAATGAGGGCGGAAACGTCCTGCTGAAGCGGAATAACGTCGGAAAAACGTCCGGCAAAGCAATTTTTTTCTTTCATTCCTTCACGCCACCTAATCCACTGATTGATATAGAGGTAGGTGCGTTTTGTGAGCAAAATGTGAACGGGATGTGAATGGCGCTTGAAAAGTGTGAACAAAGTGTGAACGAGAATCCTTGGCGGCTTCATCTTTTTTCGCTAATTTTGGGCAGACCATTAATAATGGTGAAAGACAAATAGACAGGATATAATGGTGGAATATCACCATCACAATATAAACGACTGCTCCACGTGCGGCTTTCCGTTTCGGGAGCGTATCCAGTTCTAATTCCGTCATTTCTCTCGAAAGTGAGATGAGAAGGGGCGTCGTGGCGTCAGAGATTATGGTTAGAATAACTAAGCCCGGCGCCCTGCTTCTCTTTCACGCTGACGGCCGTTGGCATCTTCATGATGCGACGCGGGGCGGTCGTGTTTTTTCTGGAGGAATTTCTGGCGGAAACGCCATTGCCTGGAAGAGAGAAACGTTAAAACCTGAAAAATATAAATTGTATAAAACCGATGGGGCTTAATAAAGAACCCCCTTTGTTAAAACCAGTCTAATGAAACATATTGCAAGGCATTTAATCGTGTTTATTCTGTTGTCCTTTTGTGGATGTGCAGTCTTGTCAGCCCAGTCAAAGACGAAAAAGGTTTGTCTGTACGGCACCGTTCACAACAGGATGACGGGCGAACTCCTCTCCGGCGTTAAGGCCGAATTGATGACCCGCGACAGCTCCGTCGTTGGAGACTGTTGCACCGAGAAATACTTTCAGGTCGGAAACACCCTCTGCCCTTGGTATTTCTATGTTCCTAAAAAAGAGGCTCAATACATCCTCAAACTTTCCAAGGAAGGCTATGAAACCCTTTATAAGGACATCACTTACGAGCCGAGAGGGAACAAGGGCATTATTATTTTTGAAAAGACATACCTTAAATATGCCCCCAAAGAGCGCGTGCTGGGTGCGGCGACCGTGACAGCAACCCGTGTGAAGTTCTATACGAAGAAAGACACCGTGGTGTTCAACGCCGATGCGTTTGAGATGGCCGAAGGCTCTATGCTCGATGCGCTTATCAAGCAGTTGCCTGGTGTCGAACTGAGAGACAACGGACAAATCTATGTGAACGGACGTTTCGTGGAAAGCCTGCTGCTGAACGGAGAGAATTTCTTTGACAAGGACAGAAATGTGATGCTTGAAAACCTGCCTTCGTATATGGTCAACAATGTGAAGGTCTATGAGCGGTTGGGGGAGAAGAGCCGACTGATGAAGCGTGACATGGACGACAAGTCTTATGTGATGGACATTAATCTGAAGAAACATTATAGCATCGGATGGATTGGGAACGCGGAGGGCGGAGCCGGAACGAGAGACCGCTATTTGGGACGCTTTTTTGCTCTGCGTTTCACACGGCAGTCGCGCGTGAGCCTTTTCGGGAACATGAACAACCTCAATGAGACGCGCAAGCCCGGGCAAAACGGCGACTGGTCGCCCGGAAATGTTCGGCAGGGACAGAATGCACACAAAATTTTCGGGCTGGACTATATGGTGAATGACAGGCGGACGAGATACAAGCTAGAGGGATGGGCCAAAGCGGAACACGACAATCTGACGGCTTTGGAACAGACGACTGGCGAAGCCTTCATGCCGAATGGCAATGTCTATAAGCGCAGTGGTAATCACGAATCGCAGAGCGTCACCAGTTTGGCCTCCTTCCATAATTGGCTTTTCCACAACGACCTGACGGTGCTCAAAGTTGCCCCCTATGTGCTGTATGAGAAGAAGAAAAAACGCGGCAACAGTTATTCGGCGGCATTGAATCAGGATTTGAACAATCTGTCTGGTCTGACGGACAGCCTGTTTTCGGGGTCGTCGGAGTGGCTGCGCAATGCCGTGATAAATCGTGCGAAGAATGAGGACATGCAGAAGTCCGACAAGCTCTTTACGACAGCGACAGCCTCTTTCACCCAGGATTTGAAGTATTTCAGCGGTTTTATAGATGCCGAGGGATATATCAGTTATAAGAAGGAACACTTTGAGCGCTTCAACCATTATCAGCTTGACTATCCGTCGGCGGCTGGGCAGACGGGTGAGACCAAAAATCGTTATTACAAATCCCCTTCGGAAATGTTCAGCTATTATGGTCGGGCTGATTTCTGGTATTGGCTACCCTGCAATTTCGCGTTGGTGCCTTCTTATAAATATCGCGTGTTAAACACCCGCAATGACAACATGATTTACCGTTTGGAACAGTTGGACGGATGGGGTTCTGGCAAAGAACTGGGTGCGCTGCCTTCGGAATGGGAATACCTCTCCACTTTGGACAAGGGGAACAGCTATAACCGGGAGCAGAATACCCAGGAGCATACCATTTCGATGAAAATCAATGGCAACCACCCGATTCTGAATAACAAGGTGCGGTTTGAAGCCTATGCGGAATTTCCAGTTGTGCTGACCCGTCGCAAGCTTGATTATGTGCGTGCAAATATCGACACGGTGCTGACGAAGCAAGTTGCGGCTTTCAATCCGTTTGTGAGAACGTCTTTTATTTGGCACGACTGGAAACGCCGTATTGACATTGAATACGATGTGGACACCAAATTGTATGGACTATCCCAGACGCTCGATATTCGTTCTGATGATGACCCGCTGAGAGTGACGCTTGGCAATGGGCGTCTGAAAAATTCCGTAGCGCACCAGTTGGACGTTTCCTACACGAACAACAGCAACCGCAAACAGCGTTTCTTCAATGCGGGAGTGAAATACAACGCCGTGCGCAACCAAATTGGCTACTCCTCTGAGTACAACCGCGCAACGGGTGTCTACACTTACCGCCCTGTCAACATCAACGGCAATTACAGCGTTGGGGGAAACGTGAATTACAGCATGGCGCTCGACAGAAAGCGGCGCTGGAACCTCTCGACGACCACTTCTGCGCAGCTGCACAACAATGTGGACCTCATCACCGTGACTGGTTCTGACGCCAATCCGCGCAGCAAGGTGAAGACCCTGTTCTTGAACGAGACGGTGAAGATTGACCACCGCTTCGGCCGTCAGAAGGTCGGGGCGAAGGCAGGGTGCAGCTGGCGCAACGCCACCAGTGCGCGTGAGGATTTCGCCACCGTCAGCGCCGCCAACTTCAACTATGGCCTGACTGGACAGTTTGAACTCCCCTGTGGCTTCCAATTCTTCACCGACCTGACGATGTACAGCCGCCGCGGATACGAGAGCCGCGAGATGAACACCGACGAACTGGTGTGGAATGCCCGCCTCTCGAAACAGGTGTGGAAAAAACGCCTCACGCTTGCGCTCGAAGGCTTCGACATTCTGCACAACCTCTCCGCCGTGACGCATACGCTCAACGGACAGGGTCGCACAGAGACCTACCGCAACGTCATTCCGAGCTACGGCATGCTACATGTCATTTACCGGTTGAACATCCAGCCGAAGAAGAAGTGAGGTGGGGTAGGCTGAAATATAATAAATAAGTAAAAACCTGCCAGTAACGTTTTTCCGCGCCTCCGTCGGTGTATCTTTTTGTTTTTCAAATGCTTGAAAATAAATTATTTAGATAGCTAAGAGTGAAGTCGAGTGAAGTAAAAGTGAAGTGAAAAATTTGGATTTCGTGCAAATCGGCTTTAACTTTGTCGGCAATACCAATTGACGGTGTTTGCAACACTGTGGAGCGGTTTTCCTCGCATGCTGGTGTGTCGCGGTGCCTGCATTGCAGTGCGCTTTGCCCGCAAGGTGACGGGAAACAGTCTGTCGAGGAGAGAAAATGAGGGCGGAAACGTCCTGCTGAAGCGGAATAACGTCGGAAAAACGTCCGGCAAAGCAATTTTTTTCTTTCATTCCTTCACGCCACCTAATCCACTGATTGATATAGAGGTAGGTGCGTTTTGTGAGCAAAATGTGAACGGGATGTGAATGGCGCTTGAAAAGTGTGAACAAAGTGTGAACGAGAATCCTTGGCGGCTTCATCTT
>ERZ1026858.1854-NODE-1854-length-10221-cov-9.351466_pt1 | contig 10221 bp, 9 predicted proteins | sample MGYA00380159_ERZ1026858 | MGnify/ENA primary metagenome ERZ1026858 (study PRJEB33269, sample SAMEA4719795) | human gut metagenome | biome: human-associated habitat; feature: organic feature; material: feces | place: Cameroon | collected 2013-10 ... | reverse complement strand
AGACAAAGGTATCATTAGTAAAGTCATTTAGAAAAGACAAAGACCGATGTATATATTCCGTATTTTATAAATTATACATACATAATATGTAATAAAGAACAAGAAAAGACATAATAGAACATAACAAGACAATTATAACCTCTTACAAACCAGACTAATTTATTATATTTGCAAATTTTATATAGATAAAAAAAGAAAACAATACGCAATCAACCATCATGAGTCAGTGCTATAAATTTATAGATTTGTTCGCCGGTTTAGGTGGATTCCATAAAGCTCTCGAAGCATTGGGGTGCGAATGCGTCTTTGCTTCAGAATTGAAGGAAGACCTGCGGAAACTATATCAAATAAATTTCCCAAGCACTCAAATTGAAGGAGATATTACAAAGATCGATCCCAAGGATATTCCAGCGCATGAAATTCTATGTGCAGGATTTCCTTGTCAGCCATTTAGTCAAGCTGGTAAAAGGCAAGGATTTGATGACGAAAAAGATCGAGGAAATCTTTTCGATTACATATGTAATATACTTGAAGAGCACAAGCCTCGTTACGTTATCCTAGAAAATGTATCAAATTTGAAAGGTCATGACGGAGGAAATACATGGAACACAATCCATAACAAATTATTAGATCTTGACTACGATGTGAAAGAAGCCATTATCTCTCCACACCAATTTGGCATACCACAGCATCGGAAAAGAATCTACATCGTATGCCAACAAAAAAGTTTTGGCAACTTGGATTACTATGAGTTCCCGAAAGGAGATAAAAACGCGATTTGTGACATTAAGTCAATCATCGATTTGCAAAATGAAAATGTAACTCCTTTGAAAGAAGATACTCGATTCCAACTTGAAGTTTGGCAAGAGTTTTTGACAAAATTGGTTGAGAACGGAGATACGCTCCCTGGATTTCCAATTTGGGCTATGGAATTTGGTGCAACATACGATTACGAACATGAAGCCCCTGCTTTTCAAGGATTAAAAGACCTACGTGGCAAACGAGGTAAACTTGGGAAAGTTATTACAGGTTCAAGTTTAGAAGATTGCATAAAACTGTTGCCGAATTATGCTCAAACCAAAAGATCCAAAGAGTTTCCTGCTTGGAAAAAAAGATATATTCAGCAAAATCGTTTGTTCTACGAACGTCATAAAGTATGGTTGGACGAATGGCTTGAAAAAGTTGCAAATTTTGATAATAGTCATCTTAAATTTGAATGGAATTGTGGCAAAAATGTTGCTCCAACCATTGAAGATAAAATCGTCCAATTTAGGGCTTCAGGAATAAGAATTAAAATGCCAACATTCTCTCCTGCTCTAAACCTAGTCGGAACACAAATACCTATATTTCCGTGGGTTCCTCTTCCTCAGTCAAGGATAAAGGACGGTGGAGCGACCAAAGGACGCTATATGACCTTAAAAGAAGCTGCTGCTATACAAGGAATGCAGGATTTATCCTTTGGCAACGAGATTTATCAACTTCCCATTGGCCGTTGTTATGAAGCACTCGGCAATGCTGTTAATGTGGAAATAGTCAAGAAAGTAGCAAAAGAACTCATCAATCATGGCAAATAATGTATCAATAGCTACCAAACCTTTGGTGTATTCTGCTTTCCGTTATATCAACAATAAAGTATGGAATGCACTTGCTGAGTATGTAGATAACTCATTCCAAAGTTTTGAAGACCATGAAGAATCCTTATCAAAAATCAACCCTGATGGAAACGTGAGGGTTTCTATTGATATTGATTTTGAAAATGATACTATAACCATAGAAGATAACGCCTTTGGTATCACCGAAGAAAACTATCAGCGTGCGTTTGAACTTGCAAATATACCATTAGATGCGAGTGGGCTAAACGAATTTGGTATGGGAATGAAAGTATCTTCTATATGGCTTTGCGACGTTTGGAAAGTTGAAACATCTGCATATGGTGAAGAAGTGAAAAAGACTATGCTTTTTGACCTAAAAGAAGTTGTAGATAAACAAGAAACTGAGTTGCCTGTAATTGTTGAACCAACTAATTCAGATGAGCACTATACAAGAATAACTCTGTCAAAACTATCCTTAAACAAGCCTACGAGCCGTCAGCTGACACACATTAAGAAACACCTGGCAAGTATATACACCAAACATATTCGAGAAGGGAAACTGAACTTGATAGTCAATGGAGAAACCATGGAATATCAAGAACTAAAAGTCCTGAAAGCGCCTTACTATAAAACTCCTAATGGAGAAGAAATAGAATGGAGGCAGGAAATAGACTTTGAAGCACCCAGTCCAAAAGGCGGTTCTTACAAGGCAAAGGGATTTGTTGCGTTACTTGAAACAATGAGTACCTCTACGGATAATGGATTTTTGCTTTTTAGACGTGGGCGTGTTATCGGAACAAGTTATGATGATAAATACCGTCCGGAGTTTCTTTGTGGGCAGGTTGGTTCACCAAGATACAAAAGAATATTTGGTGAAATCTATTTGGAAGGATTTGATGTAAGTTTTACGAAAAATTCTTTTCAAGAAGATGCTGATTTCAACAGTTTTTTGTTGATGCTTCGCGACAAACTATTAGGCGACAAGAATTTTGACATTTTCGGACAAGCCCAAAACTATATAAAACCGAAAACACAAAAAGAGAAGAAACTTGTCGGACAAAAGTTGATAAAGCAAATTGCCGAAAGTATCTCCCAAACAAAAGATCTTGGCAAGCCTGTTCCTGTAAAAGAATCTGAGGAGTCTTCTGAGGAAGGAAAAACAGAAATGTCATTAACAACGGAGAACGCAGCAACATCTTTGTTCCCTGAGTATGACGAAACAATTACAACTTCCATCAATCTGTATGGCGGTAAGACAATAAACCTCACTATAAAATGTAAGAACGGAAACTCAAAATATGATTTTTACAATCTTACTAAATCTGGCGATGAATACATTTCGGAAATCAACTTGAAAAATCCTTTCTTTGAGCAATACTCAGAGTTACTTTCAAAAAAAGAAGGTATAGAGATGATTGCCTATGTCATAAAAATTATGGTAGCATCAGAGATAATTTTACAAGAAAACGGCTCTAATGATGGAGCGCATTTCCGTAATGAGTTTAACAAGTTATACGGACAAGTATGAGTACAATCAAAATTGTTGACAGTCCATCAAGTGCAAACATCGTAAAGATCGGTGACAACACTTTAGCTTTCATGAAAAGGCAGGATAAACTTACTGTGCAGGGGAAGTGTGTTGTAACAGACGAGGCAAAGAAAATTCTTGAAAAGTGTATTAAACCGGGTTTGCACAATAACATAACAAATATTGCTGTGGGTTACGTCCAAAGTGGAAAGACTTTGTCTTTTACCACTCTTACGGCTTTGGCTGCAGACAACGGTTATCGCATAATCATATATCTAACAGGAACGAAAACCAACCTTCAAGAGCAAACAGCAAAAAGGTTAGAGAGCGATTTAGACATAGAAAATTCCTTTGGCACGTATCGCTTGTTTGGCAACATAGCCAATTCTATGAGTGCCAAGACAAACATTAGGAACTTCTTGAAAGGGACTAATGAAGTGCTCTTATTCCCAATATTAAAACATTACAAACACATTGAGCGTTTAGCTGATGTGTTTGCGGAGCTACAGCCAGAATTAGATAAAATAGGCGTTTTGATTATTGATGATGAAGCAGACCAATCAAGTTTCAATACCTATGCGAAGAAAAATGCAAAAAATGGGCACGACTGGGAAGATGGTGAATTTAGTAAGACATACGCTTCAATCTTAAAATTGAAGAAGAATCTACCAAGCCATTCTTATGTGCAATATACAGCAACACCGCAAGCTGCATTCTTAATTGATAATAACGACATTCTCTCTCCAACATACCACACAGTTTTAACGCCTGGGGTTGGATATACAGGAGGTAAAGTCTTTTTCAAAGAAAAGGAACGTGGTATCATTCAGACTATACCAGAGGACGAGTGTTATCACTATAAGAAAAACCCATTGGCAACAATGCCTAAATCTTTGGAAAAAGCGCTGAAAGAATTTCTTATCAGTATAGCCATTGCTGTGTTTATTCAAAAGAGAGTAAAGTTCCTTTCAATGATGATTCATATAGATGGTAAGAGAGATTCTAACGAAAAATTTGCGAAATGGACAATTGCTAAAATAGACTCATGGTCAAACATATTCCAGTCACCAGAAGGAGACCCTGGAAAAGATCTCGAAATAAGCAATTTCAGAAATGCTTATGACGAAATAACAACACATACTGAAAATGCACCATCTTTCGATGAAGTCATGAGTGTCATGAATAGTGTCCTAATCTATACACAGGTTCGCCTTGTACAAGGCAACGAAGATAATAACATTCGTTGGCACGAATTCAAAGGTCATATTCTAGTTGGTGCAGATATGCTTAATCGTGGATTTACTATTGAAAATCTATCCATGACTTATATGCCAAGAACTTCGGCAGGAAAAGCAACCGCTGATACAATTGAACAACGTTGTAGGTTCTTTGGCTATAAGGCAAAATATATCGACATATGCAGAGTATACCTGCCAGCCAAAGGCATTAACGATTATGTTGATTATGTAGATCATGAGGAAAATCTAAGAGGTTGCTTGAAACAATGTAGCAGTCTTAAAGAATTTACGAAACATAAAAATGCAATGCTCATTGCAGATACGTTGAACCCAACTAGAACTAATATTCTCTCAAAGGATTTGGTAAGAACAAAGCTGTCTGGTTGGAGTTCACTAAGAAGTTTGGATTACATCGATGAGAATAAGATTCAATGTAAATCATTCCTTGATAATTGGTCTGCTAATGATTTTGAAAAAATTGCCGAATATGACAATGTAATTAGAAATCATCGATTTGTAAAATGTAGCATTGAAAAATTCATTGGTTTCTTCAAGCAAATAAGATATGCAGACGTTCCTAACATAACTCGCAAGATTGTAACCATTCAATATCTTGAATACTTGAAAGAAACACTGGGTATTGACCATGTTTATATCATAGAAATGGCATATGCTGCCAAGAATGAATTGAGAGAACGTGGTTTGGAAAAGGACGAGTCAAAGCCCAAGAATCTTATGGCGGGTCGTGCCGCTAACGGTTCTTATCCAGGCGACGAACAAATAAAATTTACAGATGCTGTTTGTATTCAATTCCATCATATAAGAATCAAACAATCATTAAGTATATACAACAATAAGGATTTATACAACTTATCTATTTTCTATCCCGAGCAATTAGCAACTAGTTTTGTCGGAACTGGAAATGACGATGACGAGGAGGAATGATATGGAAACTTTTTATAATGAACTTTACAACCGTTTCAAAAAACTATCTCCCATCGAAGATGAGAATAGTGAGTTCTCAGTTGTTACTATAAGCAGAAGTTATCCCCATAAGATAGGAATGACTTCTGAAGGCTACCCTATGCTTTTTGTAGAGTGCTTAGATGAAAAAGATACAACAGACATCAATCTTAAATTATTTAAGGTGTCTTTCAATCAACTTTGCCAACTGAGAGAAAGAGAGGTTACCTATGATAAAAAGTACACCATTATTCAACTCAATTCAAATAACATAGACTTTCAAAAATATTTTCTTGAAGTAATGTGTTTGATATTTGAAAAATTGCCAAGTAAACCTACTGTCGAACAACTAAAAAAAGAAGTAAGCAAGTTAATCAGTATGTTTACAGGAAATCCAACTATCTCCAAAGAGGTTGTTAAAGGATTATGGGCAGAGTTGTTCATCATTGAGCGTGCAAAGGATACAGAGTATTTGATTGATGCCTGGCACGTTTCTCCTGAGGATAAATATGACTTTAATGATGGTGTGGATAAAATCGAAGTAAAAGCAACAAGTAATGTTGAGAGAGTACACCATTTTGCAATAGAGCAGCTTAATCCCAATAAAGAATCTCAATTGCTGATTGCTTCCTGCATAGTCATCAGCACGGGGATTGGAGAAAGCATCTTTGATTTAGTAGATAAAATCTCAAAAAAAATCACAAACATTGATTTGGTCTTGAAGTTGAAAGAGATTGTAATGAAAACGATTGGTGGACACTTCAATGAAGTAAGAAACCTAAAATTCGATTACTCTTTTGCAAAAGATAATTTGAAATGGTTTGATTATAAGACAATACCAGCAATAAAGTTGTCCTCTATACCAGAAAGTGTTACTAATGTACACTTTGCTTCTTGTCTCAAAAACATAAAGGAGACCAACTATAAAGCAACAAACAGCAAACTATACAAAGCACTGTAAAAATGGATCGAAAAGTTTATCCTAAAGGTTCCAGCCTACGCAAGAAATTCTTTGATACAGTGAAAGACTACCCCAATTTTGAGGTCGTTCAAGAGGGAAATGTTAGTCAAATAAGAATTGACGGAGAAGATTATTTTCTGTTCTTCAAATGTGTTTCTCCAGAAGGAAAGCCACATCCAATAGAACATCAACGTGCTCAATTGCCACGTCGCACCGAGTTTGATGATGTTCTCAAAACAGATATACCATTTTTATTCTTAGGCTATGATGTTGATAATGATGTTTTTGTATGTTGGGAACCTGCGAAATTAAGGAATCGCTTAAATAAAAAATCTTATGTTTCATTTTATAGCCGGCTGTCTATTCAAGAAAGTGTCGTAGAAGGTGAAATAAAAGAAGAAACATTATCTAATGGTGACAAGTTCGTCCTCTTCAAAAGAGTTGATATCATTCCTTTCTTTCAAATGATAGATGAACATTTCCCAGAATTGTCAAAAACATCTGAGAATATTTTGAAAGAAGACCCACTACAATATGGGAAAAAAGTAGGTAAGGATCTTATCGGAAAACTTTCAAAATTGGAAGATGATGAGTCTGTTAAACTAATAGTTGATGAACTGAGTGACAACAACGCAGATAGGTTTACAATCATTTCTAAATGTATGAACCAATTTGGTACATTTTATAACAAAATGACTCTCACTGATTGGCTCAACATTGTATATAAATATCTTGACAAAGCAGAAAATAATTTATGAATATGCCAGATACAAATTACAACAATCTTCCTCAACGAATTATATGCTTCAACATAACGAAGTCTTTTTGTGAATGGAAGAGAGAAAATATTTATGAGTGCGTACGAAAGTACTGGAGACTTTCAAAATCAAAAGCTTTACAAGCGGAACTGTGTCTTGCAATAAAGCATGGTAAATGCGTTGGCGTTTTTCGCCCTTATGTTTGGCAGACAGTGGAAGATGGAGATTTTATAGGCAGACTCATGTTTGAAGGTGAAGAATTAACAGATTCTGAATATATAGGAAAAGATTTCAGTTTAGTTTTTGATCACCTACAGACCCCTGTAAGATATATAGGAAATTGGTAATTAACATAAACTCAATTATGAAACAAAGAACAAAGTCAATCCTCATTTATATTGGGAATTATAATTTTCCGAATGAAGAACACGGGTGAGATGAGCAAGGAGAAGATGCTGGCGACGGGATATGAAAATCCACGTCATGAACGCTATTTCTGCTATTTCTTTGATGAGAAAATCACGCTTGGTAAGTTTGATGTAGACGCGATTATAGAAACAGAGAGTAAAAAGCCTGGATATGTGGAGGGTATGCCTATCTACTTGACGGGTGGAGAATTGATTAAATATAGGAAACATGAGTAGCATTACAGAATTACCCAAAGTTCCATTAGAAATCCATTTAAAAGAACTAGAAGAATATATTCTTGCATTTCACGACAAGTTCAAAGAAGTTATTGTTTTCAAATGGGATATAAATAAATTACACAACCACTATACAACATTAAAAAGTCACATAGTCAAACTAGCCGAATTAGAAACTGCATATCGGTACGATGAAATTGTCTACCCTAATTTATTACAATTAAAAGAGATTCTGCACTCGACATGCACAACTGCAAAATGGTTATACTCAATGAATATTCCGAGTGCTAAAACTTATTTCCTAAGTTATGAAGAAGCAAAAAAGAAGCGTATAGCAATTAGACCTATAGCCAAAATTATAAAAGAAAATATATTAAACGAAAGTACAATTGATTATATAAACAATATAGTATGGGTCTACTTACCAAAAGTATTAAAGGATTTATCGAATATTTCATTCGCTTTTGAATCCAACTATAACAATATATCTATGATAATACAACAGGTAAATAAATTTGACTTAATATACCGATGTAATATATCTAGCTTAAAGGATAAATTACACAATTCTCGTTTTGATGATTTCTATTCTAGAAAAAATCAATTATTATCCACATTGCGAGATGTATTAAATAATCTAGAGGAGATTTATCCACTTCTATTCAACTTGTTATCAAAGTCAAAATATCCAATTAATGAAAATTGCATGTTGGAAATCGCAGGTTTATTAGATTGTCTATACACTTTCACATGTAAGGATATTAAAACTGCATTGCAAATAACTAGAGAGATAAAAGGAGATTATTACGGAAAATAATAGAAGGTTAATCTTTGCAGATATCTAACAATCAAAACATGTATTTCACTATATACATATTTATCTTTGTAAGATAAACTACAATATTTAGATGACTTGTATTTATTTTCTCTTTAATTTCAAATTCGATTTCTTTAGACTGCAAGGTACTTATAGTCAAACAGAAGTGGTTTGAGAAAAAATCAAGTTCTCATGTCCGATGGATAAAGGAAATGAGGACTTTAAATTTTCTCAAACCACTTCTGTTTGGCTATAGATTAAAAAGAATCAAGTTCTTCTTCAATCTCTTCAATCGAAGGCAAACTGCTTCGCAAATCCTTGGGTAAAGCTTGGCCCAATTTGTAATCAGAAATGCCTATGGGCTTATTGATGTCGCGCAATGCATATTCCGCTTTTATACGGTCTTTCGTTTTACACAGAAGCAAACCTATCGTTTTATTGTCTCCTTCACGACAAAGAATATCATCAACGGCGGAACAATAGAAATTGAGTTTACCTACATATTCGGGTTTGAACTCAGTCACCTTCAGCTCAACGACCATATAACGATGCATAAATGTATTATACATTAGCATATCAAGATAGTAATCATCGCCAGCTACTTCAATGTGATATTGTCTACCTAAGAAGGCAAAGCCAGCTCCCATTTCCATCAAGAACTTTTCAACATGTTTGACCAAACCTAATTCAACATCGCGTTCATCGTATTTTTCAGTAAACGTGACCATGTCAAACAGGTATGGGTCTTTCAAACTGTTGCGAACTTCTTCAGTTTCTGGTTTCGGAAGAGTCAGTTGAAAGTTATTAGCCAACGCACCATGTCGTTTGTAGTAGTCAAGTTCAATCGCTTCCTTGAGATATTCAACAGTCCAATTAGAAGTTATACATTGCACCATATACCAATAACGAGCTTTTATATCCTTTACTTTTTGCATGAGGAGTAAATTGTTCGTCCAAGATAGATGCACAATAGGCAAACAAAAGTTATTTATTGGTAATTGCGCAATTGCCGATTGCGTAATTGGAGATTCTCTTTGGTTTGGGTCTTTATCCAATTGCGCAATTGGTAATTGCGCAATTGAAGTTTCATTGGATTTATACATGGTGAGTTCTTTATTGTATTCTTTGTAGAACTGCATCATGCACTGCATATTACGAATAGAAAAACCTTTGATATCGGTATATTCATTCTTCAAATCATTGGCAAGACGCTGCAAAGTCTTTTTACCCCACCCATCTTTCATTTTACTTGTAAAAAGCATTTCACCTACGTCCCAATACATGCGAAGCAATTCAGCATTGGCACTATAATAGGCATGCTGTTGAGCTATAAGTATACGTTTCTTTACGTTTTTCAGAAGAGATGCATACTCACTGGAAGAAATAGAATCTATATTTTGTTTGACCATAACCATTTAATTTATTGCAAAGTTAGCAACTTTTATCTACATAAACACCTCCATACCATTGATTTCAAACACGCACACATCTCTCAGCTGCCGGATTTCGTTGCTATTCAGCAGTTTCATTCTTCGCGTGCCTTTGTAGAAGTCGTAGCGGAGAGAAATACAGCGGTGCCAGCATTGGATTTCACCCGAGCGCGTCCATAGTTTGATGTCTACGGGTTCAGGAGATTGGAGCATACGTTTGAGCGTGGTGATGTGAATAGCGTGGGGCATTAGTCGAAAGTATTGTTGTAAACCTGGTTGAAGATATTATG
>ERZ1026858.1853-NODE-1853-length-10222-cov-8.601751_pt1 | contig 10222 bp, 8 predicted proteins | sample MGYA00380159_ERZ1026858 | MGnify/ENA primary metagenome ERZ1026858 (study PRJEB33269, sample SAMEA4719795) | human gut metagenome | biome: human-associated habitat; feature: organic feature; material: feces | place: Cameroon | collected 2013-10 ... | reverse complement strand
TGTGTATAAGAGACAGATACATCATTGAGAAAGTTAACAGATTATGATCATATTGACGATAAACTGGATCTTCTTTGAAATACTTCAAAGTATCATTCATCCATCCCATATCCCACTTATAATCAAATCCTAAACCGCCATCCTTCACAGCTTTAGTTACATATGGGAAATCAGTTGAGTCTTCTGCAATAGTCATTAATGCAGGATATCTCTCATGAATCTGTTCATTCATAGTCTTTAAGAACTCTAATGCCCCATTATTTGTACCAAAGTCTTTATTACCTTTCCAGTAAATAAGGTTGCTGACAGCATCAAAACGAATACCATCAATATGGAATTCTTCTGCCCAGAAGTGAACAGCACTCTTTAAGAATGAACGTACAGTATCTTTTGTGACATCAAAATATACTGAATCCCATTCAGAATAACGGTTATTCACATCTGCATATTCATAAACCCAGCCTCCATCAAACTGATAAAGACCATGTCCATCCTTTACAAAATGAGCAGGTACGAAGTCCATAATAACCCCAATACCTTCCTTATGACACGCATTAATGAAATCCTTTAACTGCTTTGGATGTCCATAACGACTTGTCGCACTAAAATAACCTGTTGCCTGATATCCCCAAGAACCATCAAATGGGAACTCATTTAAAGGCATTACTTCAATATGTGTATAGCCCATCTTCTTCACATAAGGAATGATTTCATCAATCATTTCTTCATATGAATAGAATTCTCCGTCAGATGTATCTGTAAATTCCTTTTTCATCTTCCAAGAGCCAAGATTCGCTTCATAAATATTCATGTTACGATCATAGTTATTAGAACGTGATTTCATCCATCTAGAATCATGCCAGCGATAACCATCTAGGTTATATACTTTAGAGGCTGTACCTGGTCTAATTTCACTGAAAAAGGCATATGGATCTGCACGATCAACAATAGCTCCAGAAGGTGTTTCAATTCTATATTTATAAAGGTCATACTGCTTTAACCCTTCAATATAGAGAGTCCACACGCCTCCATCATTATATCTCTCCATACAATGCTGAGTACCGTCCCAGTCATTGAAATTACCAACAACCTGAACACTTCTTGCATGTGGTGCATATACTGTAAAACGAACGCCCTTTTTATCCGGATGAGCCCCGAATACCTTATATGCTTCCAAACACTTTCCTTCAAAAAACAATTTTATCAAGAAATTATCTAACATACCTATATGTCTCCCTTCATAAATTTTATTATACATTAAATATGACTAAAATTCATTCATTTCAGGCAATATAGGCAAAAAAATGTAAACGTTTACTTAATTGTGATATCTTGAATGTTATTTAATACGATAGAAACTGTTCCATCAGGGTTTTCTTTCTTTTCAAAAGTAGATCCATTCACATATTCATCTACTGGCATAGTAATCTGAATATTCTCATCCAAAGTGATCTTCACAACCTCAACAGAACGTCCTAAAGCATTTAAAGAAATCGTATCATCTTCACCAATCCCAAGATCCTTCAGCATTGTTTCTGATTCTTCCTGAGCCTGGTAATCTCTTTCCATAACCTTACGAACCACTTCTATTGGTTTTACAAGTTCACCCATCTGTGTTCTTTCTAATATTTCCTGTTTCACAAGTGGAAGTGCTTCTTTATCATTGACATGATAAATATCATCAATCTTGTTTACTACTTTCTTCATAGTAGAAATCTTCTGACGATCTGTAAGTTTCTCTTCTCCCTTGATCCACTGACTATTTAAATAAGTATCCATCTTACCATCAATGAGATACTTCTTCTCAATAAGAGAAAGCTTCTTATGGTCTGTATCTATAATAATCGCTTCATCAACTGCTGTACCAATCTGAGGAAGAACCTGTCTTCTTGTAATACGGACATTTTCTTCTTCTACTAAAGATACAGAATTATATTTATAATTAAGCTTTAAAGCGGCAATCATATGTACACCATCACGATAACAGTCTACATAGAGAATATTACTATTAGGCATTTCTTCAATCACTGAACCTAACGCAAAGAACTTTTCACTGATTTCCTTTGCCTGCTTCTTGAATTCTTCATCATCTTCAAGCATCTTATCTGCACGAAGTAATAATTCATGAAGTGAAGGCACTACAAGTTCTTTAATAGCTGGACTGTATAGAGCTTTTTCTACTTTTTTATGATAATATTCCTGAGTTGTATCATTTAATACACAGAAGTCTTCACTTAAGTATATTTTACGATGTTCAAAATCAAGCATATGCATCATGATCTTATTAATAATAATAGTGTTCATCTGAATTCTCCTTTCACGTGTGTCATTATAGCAAATTTCTTCTATTCCTCAACCTTTTCTTCCTTAATTTCCTCTCTGTTTTGTGGTAGTATTTGCTTAGGTGATTATTATGGACAACAAAAATTTCAATTTACCCGATGATAAGATTTTTCAATATATTACATATGGTATTGTCTTAGCTTTTATTCTCTTTAATTTAGAATCCGTATGGGACTTCTTCCTTAATATATTAGGACTTGCAAGACCTTTCTATATTGCGATAGTGATCGCATTTGTGATCAATATCCCAATGAAGCTTGTAGAAAAATTACTTATTAAGGCAAGAGAACAGTTAATAAAGAAAAAGCCCGACTTAAAACTTCCTCAATTCTTACTAGAGGGAACTCGTGGTATTGCGATGGCTATTACCATTATATGTTTACTGCTTATACTCCTGATGTTCTTCTCTTTTATTATTCCTAGAATCGGTGAAAGCTTCTCACTCTTATTCTCTAACCTAGATAATTATGCAAGTAGATTATCTGTTTATATTACGTCTTTATGTAAGGAATTTAATATTGATTATTCAGTAACTGTAGAAGAAGTACAGAAATGGTTTGCCTCTATTGATTTAAGTACAATTCTTTCTACTGCAGGAAACTTCTTAGGTAATCCTCATTTTAAGACAACAGAGTTTGTATCAAATATTGGTGGTTCATTCATTACTGCCATTACTTCATTCTTTATGGCTCTTTATCTTCTTGCGAATAAAGAAAAACATTTGGAACAAGGTAGAAAACTAATTGCATATTTATTAGGTCATAAACGTGCAGGTATTGTTTTCGATATCATGAGTGAAGCCAACCATTACTTTAATAGCTTTGTGACAGGACAGATGTTAGAAGCGACATGTTTTATGTTAGAAGTTTATATTGCGATGCGTTTATTTAGTATGCCTTTCCCAGAACTCATTGCGATCATGGCTTTCTTATTCAGCTTTGTACCAATGTTTGGTAATTTCATTACCTTCTTTGCAGGACTCATCTTAGTGGCTGCAGCACAGAGTAAGAGTATGCTTGCTTTTGCGATTATTTATCTATGCTTACAGCAGTTTGAAGGCAATGTGGTATATCCTAAGATTGTAGGTAAGTCTGTAGGTATTGGTGGTTTATTTGTCCTACTTGGTATTACTATATTTGGTAATCTATGGGGTGTTATTGGTGTACTGATCGGTGTACCACTTACAGCTTTAATCTATGCTGTATTCTCTCGAATCATTAATATTGGACTCTATCAGAAGCATATAGAAGTGACATACAATAACCTCTATAAATTAGATGAAGATGGAAATAGAATAGAAAATAAAGTAAAACCAAAAAAGGACCCCTCTATTTAACAGGGATCCATATGTACCGTTTTTTTAATCGTAATAATTCACAGCTACTTACATTGTGGCTAAATATAGATTATAATTTAGCCACACGAAAGGAGCTGATTCTATGAAGATTATTCCAATGCGTGATTTGAAAAATACAGTTGAAGTAGAACGTCTTTGTGCAGAAAAAAACGGTCCTGTATTCGTAACTAAGAATGGATACGGCAGATTAGTTGTCATGGATATCGATTATTATGAAAAAACTATGAGAAAGATGGATGATGCAAAAACAATCCTAGATGGTTTGAAAGATGTGAAATCTGAAAACACAATAGAGGGAGATACTGCAATTTCTAATATAAGAAGCAAGTATGGCATCTAAACTTGGTTTATTCTTTTTTGCTTATGATATCAGTGCTTTTGTAGAACCTAAGATTTCACAAACTACTTTGATGCCACTGAATCTTATATAATGGATTATATCAGTTCAGCTACTCTGTGATTGTATTAGTACTTGTGGCTAAGAAGTCACAGAAAAGCATGAATTAGCTAAAAAACGACACTTGATGTGTCGTTTTTTATAGTTCATTTATTTCTTCTATTGCATAAAGAGGTAGATTAATAAGCCAATCTTCTTTTCTATAGTCAGACATAGAAGTACGAACACAAATATCTGGAGAAAACTTTTCACTATATGTTTTAAGACTCTTCGCCCTTAAATTTTCTTCTGCTTTGACTTCAATCGGAATAATCTGATTGTCTCTATCTATCACAAAGTCTATTTCACAGTTTCCTCTTTCGTTTGTATAATAATATATATTCAAATCTTCTATTGTCTTGAGTTGTTGGCATACATATTGTTCAGTCAGTGCACCTTTAAACTCCACAAATAAATTATTACCTTCAATAAGCGTCTTTTGTTTTAAACCAATCATGCACCCTAAAAGACCTACATCTAATAAATAAATTTTAAAAGCCTTTAAATCTTCATACGCCTTCAAGGGTATACCAGCTTGGTTTACACGACTAATTTTATGTATTAATCCACAATCAGATAGCCACATAATAGCTGTTTCGTATTCTTTAGCACGAGCGCCAGTACGAACAAGACCGTATATGAATTTTTTATTTTCCTTAGCTAGCTGCGATGGAATACTATTCCAAAGCATCCTGATTTTAGGAACAATTTCATTAGGTGCATGTTTAGAAAAATCCTGTTCATAAGCAAATAGAATTTTTCTCTGAATATTACGCACTTCATTATAATCATTATAATTCGCAAAATATTGGACAACTTCTGGCATCCCACCTACATAATAATACTGCTTCAACGCATCAATATATGTCTTCTTAAAACTTTTTATCATTTGATAATTCTGTTGATCAAGTAGTTCTACAAATCGTTCTTTACCTGTAGCCATTAAAAATTCTTTGAAAGTAAGAGGATAAAGACTCATGAAGTCCACTTTGCCTACTGGGAAAGATGTGCCTTGATGAAGCGCGATACCCAAAAGTGAGCCTGCGCATACGATATGATATTCAGGCGCATTTTCATAAAAGTATTTTAAAGCAGATAATGCTTGCGGAACTTCTTGAATTTCATCAAATATAAGAAGTGTATTATTTGGATCAATTTTCTGACCACTATACAATTCAATCCCAGTTATTAAACGATTTGTATCTAAATCATAAGAGAATAAGTCAGACATTGTTGTATTTGAATCAAAATTAATATAGATAGTCTGATTATATGCTTTCTTTCCAAATTCTTTCATCAGCCACGTTTTTCCAACCTGTCTAGCACCTTCAATAATCAAAGGTTTACGATTTGGCTTTTCTTTCCATCTAAATAATTTTTTTATAGCTAAACGATACATATAGACACCCCCTTCTATTTTATTATAACACTTTTCTACATTTTTTACAGCGAATAAATGAATCCCTTTACACTTTTTACAACGTAAAAGTGTGTTCCCTATACAGTTTTTACAACGTAAAAGTGTTTAACCTCTACACTTTTTACAGCGAAAAAGTGTACTACTACTACATTTTTTACAACGAATAAATGTGTTACCACTACACTTTTTACAGTGAAAAAATGTATCTTATCCATATTCAAGCCTAAAAAAAGACTATCACACATAAGTGTCATAGTCTTTTAAATGTTATAGTTTGAAGTTTGCTGCGTCTTTCTTGAACTGTTCGATATCTTCATCAGTACCTAATACAAAGTGTGTATCAGTAATCTGATGCTGAGTACCTGCTGTATAATCAAGACCGCTTGTTTCATAATCATATGAGAATGATTTTCTTACTTTTTCTACTCTTGGGTTAGAATGAGGGATAGCAGATAATAAAGATCTTGTATATGGATGGAGAGGATTACTAAAGATTTCATCTGCAGTTCCTGTTTCTACTAAGTGACCTAAATGTAATACACCAATTCTATCAGAGATGTATTTAACCATTGATAAGTCATGAGCGATAAATAAGTAAGCAGCACCTGTTTCTTTCTGCATCTTCTTCATTAGGTTTACAACCTGTGCCTGAATAGATACGTCTAGGGCTGAGATTGCTTCATCGGCAATGATTAGATCTGGGTTCATAATTAAGGCTCTTGCGATACCAATACGCTGTCTCTGACCACCAGAGAACTGGTGTGGGAAACGGTTAGCGTGTTCTCTAGATAGACCTACCATCTCAAGAATCTTATAAACCTTTTCTTCTCTTTCTTTTTCATCTTTATAATCATGATGAATATCAAGACCCTGAGCAATGATATCAATAACCTTCTTACGAGGGTTTAAACAAGCCATTGGATCCTGGAAAATCATAGCCATCTTAGTACGTAATGTCTTAAGAGCTTTCTTAGACATCTTACCAGTAATATCTTCACCTTCAAAAAGGATCTGACCATCAGTTGGATCATATAGTCTGATGATAGCACGACCAGTAGTAGATTTACCTGAACCAGATTCACCTACTAAACCATATGTTTCACCTGGCATAATTTTGAATGAAATACCATCAACGGCCTTTACAGTAAACTTTCTACTTGGATAGAAATACTGTTTTAAATTCTTGACTTCAAGAATTGGAGTCTGACTATTCTTTTCCATTATTTGGTACACCTTCTTTCATCATGTTATCGATTCTCTTTCTTAATGCTTCAGGCATTTCTACCTTTGGCGCATTTGGATGCATTAACCAGCTAGCTACCTTATGAGTTGTAGAACCTTCTACTTTGAACATAGGTGGTTCAATTCTCTTATCGATATTTAATGCATATTTATTACGTGGTGCGAATGCATCACCTTTGATTTCTTTTGTAACGTTTGGTGGTGAACCAGGAATTGTATATAATTCTGGATCATCAGTATTTAAATCAGGCATTGCTGATAAAAGACCCCAAGTATATGGATGTAAAGGTCTGTAGAAGATATCTTCGATAGAACCTGTTTCTACAATCTTACCTGCATACATAACGTTTACGAAGTCTGCTACCTTAGCAACTACACCTAAGTCATGTGTGATATAAATAACTGAAATACCTTTTTTCTTCTGTAAGTCCTGAATTAATTCAAGAATCTTAGCCTGGATTGTTACGTCTAGGGCTGTTGTAGGTTCGTCACAGATTAATACATATGGATCACAAGATAAAGCGATTGCGATAACAACACGCTGTCTCATACCACCAGATAACTGGTGAGGATAGTTCTTCATACGTTTTTCAGCATTTGTGATTCCTACTTCTTCAAGAAGCTTTACAGCCTTTTTATATGCTTCTTCTTTAGATGTTCCATAATGATACATCATTGGTTCCATGATCTGTTTACCAATTGTCATTGTTGGGTCTAGAGAAGTCATTGGATCCTGGAAGACCATCGCAATCTTACGACCACGGATTTCCTTCTGGATTTCCTTTTCTGTCATCTTAGTGATATCTACTGTATGTTTTTCATCAGTATCTGGATCATGCCAAGTATAGTCAATTGAGCCACTTTCAATGTTACCATTCTTAGCTAAGATACCCATGATAGCTTTTGTAGTAACTGATTTACCTGAACCAGATTCACCTACAATCGCAATTGTTTCTCCCTTATAAAGGTCTAAGTTAACACCACGGATGGCATTGACTTTCTTACCTTCAATCTTAAAGGAGATATTTAAGTCTCTGATTTTTAAAATTCTTTCTCTGTCAGCCATAATTACATCTCCTTCATAGTAGGATCAAGTGCATCTCTTAAACCATCACCTAATAAGTTGAATCCTAACATTAATACTGCAAGGATGATAGCTGGGATAGTCATCTGAGTTGGATATACTGTGAATACTTCGAAACCTGAGTTAATCAAAGTACCAAGTGAAGCCTGAGGTACAGTTAAACCTAAACCAACGAATGCTAGATATGCTTCATAGAAGATTGCATTTGGGATAGTCATCATAGACATGATGATTAACTGACCAAAGATGTTTGGTAAGATTTCCTTGAATAAGATAAAGATATTGCTTGCACCTAATGTTCTAGAAGCAAGAATGAATTCATCTTCCTTGATTTTTAATACCTGTGCTCTTGTGATACGAGACATAGGAATCCATTCAGTAAAGATTAACGCAAGAATAACGGTATATAAAGAAGGCTTTAATACTGTTAAAAGAATAGTTAATACTACGAGTGTTGGGATAGAGTTGATGATTTCCTGAATTCTCTGAAGGATAGAGTCAATTAAACCACCGAAGTAACCAGAAATTAAACCATAAGTCATACCAACTACGATATCAATAACTACTGCAACTAATGCGATAATTAATGAAATACGAGTACCCTGCCAAGTTCTTACGAACAAGTCACGGCCATATTTATCAGTACCAAAGAAATGAGTACCGTTTGGAAGAATATTTGCGATACTTGTATCGATTGCATCATATTTCCAATGAGAAATCATTGGTACAAAAATAGCAAGTAAAGCAATAACAGTAATACAAACTAAACCAAAGATTGCACCTTTGTTCTGAGTAAAACGGTAAACAACGTCTTTCCAAGCAGGTCTTGCAGGAGCAACTTCATCAATGTTGATATTCTGTTTATCACCGATAAACTCAAAATCATCTGGCAAAAATTCATACTTCTTGTCATCCATCTTAGTTGTCCCCCTTTCCTAAACGGATACGTGGATCGATAATACCATAAGATACATCGATTACTAGCATCATAACGATATACATGAATGCATATAAGAATGAACATGCAACGATGATGTTGTAGTCATTAGCACGAATACTGTTAATTAATAGCTTACCTAAACCTGGTACAGAACAGATCTGTTCTACTACCATTGTACCAGTCATCAAGTTAACTAGGATCGGACCTAAGATAGTGATTACTGGGATTAAGGCATTACGTAATGCATGCTTGAAGATTAATGTCTTACGATCTAAACCTTTAGCCATTGCAAGAGTCATGTATTCACTATTTAATACAGAAATCATTTCTGTACGAGTGAAACGTGCTACGTTGGCAATAACGCTCATAGATAACGCAACAACTGGCAATATAGATGAGAAGATTGGATTCATATCATCATACATTGTCGGTAAGATACGAAGATCATTACTGAACAAGATAACAAGTAATAATGCGAATACGAATGATGGGATAGATACACCTAAGATAGAAATAATAGTTGCGATTGTATCCCAAATAGTGTTCTTGTTTAATGCAGCAACGATACCAAGTAACATACCTACTAATGTACCTAAGATACATGCAGCAATACCATAAGCAAATGAAATCTTAGCTGCATCAAATACTAATTCAGAAACATTCTGATCTTTGTATAAAACATAAGAAACACCGAAGTCGCCTGATAACATATTCTTTAAGTATGTACCATACTGTACAAGAACTGGCTTATCAAGACCATATTTTGCCATAATGACTTTCTGCTGTTCTGGACTCAACTTTTCTGAGTTGAATGGAGAACCTGGCATACAACGAGTCATAATGAACAGAACTGTTAGTATAACAAATAAAGTAATTGCTGAAATAAGCAATCTCTTTAAGATATACCTAATCATGGATTTATCCATATAAATATCACACCTTTCATTTAAAAAGAAGAACACATTATAGCAAGAGCTATAATGTGTTTATTCTCACTATGTTCTGTTTATTCTTATTTAATAGTTACGTATTTGAATGTATAAGGAACACCTGTTGCTGAATGAACTAATCCCTTAACATTCTTAGCCTTTAATGCTGCAGCACCCTTTTCGAATACTGGGATATATGCTACATCATCCATTGCAATTTTTTCTACCTGAATCATTAAGTTCCAACGTTTAGTTAAGTCTGATTCAGTCTGAACCTGCTTCATTAGTGAATCAACTTGAGCGTTGCTGTACTTACCAAAGTTATTTGAGTTACCAGTTAAGAATATATTTAAGTAAGTAGTTGGATCAGCATAGTCAGGTCCCCAACGAGTACATGCAATCTGGTAGTTACCATTTTCTTCTCTGTTATAGATTCTATCTTTCTTAACAGTTGCAACCATGTTAACCTTT
>ERZ1026858.1840-NODE-1840-length-10254-cov-7.251985_pt1 | contig 10254 bp, 9 predicted proteins | sample MGYA00380159_ERZ1026858 | MGnify/ENA primary metagenome ERZ1026858 (study PRJEB33269, sample SAMEA4719795) | human gut metagenome | biome: human-associated habitat; feature: organic feature; material: feces | place: Cameroon | collected 2013-10 ... | reverse complement strand
ATGCGGAAGTGTCGGAACTGGCAGACGAGCAAGACTAAGGATCTTGTAAGCATTGCGCTTGTGTGGGTTCAAGTCCCATCTTCCGCATTCATTAATAAAGTGGGAAGCCTGATAATTCAAGGCTTCCTGTTTTTTTGCTTATAACCAGATTGGGGTTACAACTTTTTACTACTCAAGAAGCGAGTATGCGAAGTGTCTGAAAAAGATTCAAACCGACTTCATAAGAAAATGTATCTACGCTTAAAAAATATTATGCAAAAAGCTTCTTTCGCCAGCCAAATGCAGCTCTGGAAAAAGAAGCTTTTACTTTTTTTCTACTCTTTTATTTTTGCATACACAACCTTCAACAGCTTATTGTGTGGATTCTCAATCGGGTTTAATTCAATGCTCCTAAACTTCTTTAAGAAGGTAGAAAGTTTACTGCACTGGTAATTTCGTGGGTCAAAGCCCGGAATACGTTTGCTCAGATTGATTCCAAGCTCAGAAATATTAATCCAGCCATTTTCCTCTGCATTGCTCCGGATAATGGAGATTACCTCCTTTTCAATATCCGAAAGCTTCGGAAGGTTGTCATTGTCCCCGGCATCCTTTTCCGAAGATGCATTCGTATTTCTTCTTGTGGTGGCTGTGCGCTGTTTTTCCTCTGCTTCTTCCTTATTATAAAGTAAATCAAGATACTTGAAATTTTCGCAGGCATTTACAAAGGACTTCGGTGTCTTCTCCTCTCCCATTCCGATTACCATCATACCGGCTTCCTTTAAGCGCATGGCAAGTTTGGTAAAATCACTGTCTGACGACACCAGGCAGAAACCGCTGACTTTGCCGGAATAAAGAATATCCATGGCATCTATAATCAATGCCGAATCTGAAGCACTTTTTCCCGCAGTATAATTGCACTGCAATTCCGGTGTCAGAGCGTACTCCTGCATATTTTTCATCCATGCAGATACGCTCGGATTCGAATAATCTCCATAAACCCGCTTATAAGTAGCCACCCCGTAATTGCTGACCTCATCCATAATTAGTTTCACATATTTATTGGATACATTTTCTGCATCAATCAGCACTGCTAATTTCGGTTGTTCATTCATACCATCTACGCTCCTATTTCTTTAAGTGTCCCGTCACTACTACACGAATCAGATTGGTGGTACCGGAAATACCCAATGGAATTCCAGCTGTAATAACCGCCAGATCTCCATGCTGTACATATCCATGCTGTTCTGCGGATTCCATTGCATTATTAAACAATGCTTCTGTATCCGTCTCTTCCTGTATCATAAGTGGTGTTACGCCCCAGGAAAGATTCATCTGATAATAACTCTTTTCCGATGGGGTACAGCCGATAATTGCACATTTCGGACGATATCTTGAAATCATGCGGGCTGTCTTGCCGGATTTGGTTACCGTAACAATTGCTGCCGCATTGATGTCAATGGCAGTCATACAGGTTGCATGGGAAATGGCATCGGTTACATCCGGATTATCAATCTTCTCCAGCTGGCGGAAACGTTTCTCATAATCAATATCATTTTCTGTATATTCCGCAATCTCTGTCATGGTTTTTAATGCCTCCACCGGATATTTTCCGGCAGCAGTCTCACCGGACAGCATAATTGCACTGGTTCCATCATAAATAGCATTGGCAACATCTGTTGCTTCTGCTCTGGTCGGGCGCGGATTCTTCATCATGGAATCCAGCATCTGGGTTGCCGTAATAACAACCTTTTCTGCATGGTAAACCTTTTTTATAATTTTCTTCTGAATTGCCGGAACTTCACGAATCGGAATCTCTACTCCCATGTCTCCTCTGGCAACCATAATGCCATCTGACACTGCCAGAATCTCATCAATATTATCTACACCCTGACGGTTTTCGATTTTAGAGATAATCTTAATGTCATTGCAGCCCTGCTCTGCCATAATTTTCCGTAACTGCAGCACATCATCTGCACAGCGTACAAAAGATGCTGCAATAAAATCTACACCCTGCTCAATTCCAAATAGAATATCGGAGCGGTCTTTCGGGCTGATATAAGGCATGGACAGATTTACATTCGGTACATTAATTCCTTTGCGGTCTGAAATCACACCGCCATTTTCTACTTTACAGGTAATCTCAGTTTCTGTCACATTGGTTACCAGCATTTCAATCAGTCCATCATCGATCAGAATTCTGGTTCCGGCTTTAACATCATGCACCAGATCCTTGTAAGTAATAGAGACCCGCTCTTTATTTCCCATAATATCATTGGTGGTAAGTTTAAAGGTATCTCCCGGAAGCAGTTCTGCTCTGCCACCCTCCAGCTGTCCAATCCTGATTTCCGGTCCACTGGTATCAAGAAGAATCCCAACCGGTCTGCCCAGTTCCTTACGCATCCTTTTTACACGATCCATGGTTACTTTATGTTCTGCCTGTGAGCCGTGGGAAAAGTTAATTCTCGCCACGTCCATTCCATTTTCCATTAACTGTTTTAATACTTCATCATCCTTTGTTGCTGGTCCTAATGTACATATAATTTTTGTCTTTCTCATATTCTGTCCTTTCCTGCTACAAGCCCTCTATCTTCTTTTATTCCTTTATACTTCTTTCGTCTTTTCCTGTTCCTCTTTGGAAGAAGTCTCATCTTCTCTGCCATGATGCTCATACCACCAGCATGCAGCAACTGCTACCGCTGCCATAACGCCCATAAGCGCTACTACAATATCCTGTGCCATATTTTATTATCCTCCTATCACAGTTATGACCTGATATTGTACGCAAAGAAACCTATGCTCCTCTGCGCACAGGTAAATTGCTTCTAACTTGTGATAGTCAGCCCTTCGCTCCATCCTGATGATGGATATAGCCTATAATGACACTCCTGCTGTCCAAAACATCCTTTGATTTCCGTAATTCAAAGTTCCAGCCGTCTTTTGCCTGATTTTCAGGCAATACTGCTGCCAGGGATAATGTTGCTCCTTCCAAATCGTTGTTTTTCTCCGACAATCTGCGGTATCCTGCTGTAATCCTGCCGGTCTCACGATTTCCCAGAAGTTCTTCGGTACAGCTCTCTGATGGTCTGGATAAATGTGCTGCCTGTATGAAATTCTGGTTCGCAGTATCTTCACATGCAAAGGAAGAATCTATGTTGATATTTTCAACATACATTCCTGAAACCGTCATAATAACAGCCACTATGAGACTTATCAGCTTTTTCTTTAAACCTGTTATCCTCATTGTATTCTCCCTGCTTACTGTGCAACTGCGAAAACACGCTTTACAGGAAGGCAATTTCCTGTAAAGTAAAAAAACTGGCAGGAGTAACTCCTGCCAGTTGCGTTGCTACCCGTCTGCTTACGCTCATTATAAGCATTTCGCTATTGAAATGCAAGAAACGAATAGGCAATTATTCTTTTTTTTACATAATCTTTACTTATTAACTGCCGGATACGACACCAAGTTCCAAAAGCCTTCTTTTTGCCTGCTGCTGATTCTGAAACTGTATGCCTGTAATGCCAAGCTTTTCTGCTGTCTCTATGTTTTCCGGACGGTCATCTATAAATACACATTCCTGTGGCACTAAGTGGTATCTGTCAAGCAACAGCTTATAAATTTTCGTTTCCGGTTTGATGCACTTCACCTGATAGGAAAAGATTGCTCCGGTAGTCTCCTTTTCAAAAGAAAGTTCTTCTGTTGCTTTTTCATAAGTGCTCTTTGGAAAATTAGATAATATATAGGTATGATATCCATTTTTCTCAAGGCTTCGGATCCACCGCACCGTATACGGATAAGTACGAATCGTATCTCCTACATGGTCATAAAAGAGTCTGATTTCTCTTTCATATTCCGGTGCTTCCTTAATGCATGCAGCCATAATCTCTTCATCCGGCTTTGCTCCCCGGTCGAATTCATTCCAGGTTACAGAACGGACGGTAGCATCCGCCACACATTCAAAAGTTTCCCCCTCAAAACCGAGCTTATGAAATACTTCTTCCCAGCAAAAGTCTACCAGCACTTTTCCTACGTCAAAGATTACATTTTTTATCATCACAATCTGCCTTTATTCTTAACGATAAATGATATCATTTCTTCCCGGTCCGTTAGAAACCATGGTAATCGGATATCCAATCTGTTCTTCAATGAATTCTACATATTTACGACAGTTTTCCGGAAGGTCTTCGTATTTCTTAATTCCACGGATATCTGTTTTCCAGCCCGGAAGTTTCTTTAATACAGGTTTTGCTTTTTCAAGCTTTGTGGTTACAGGGAAGTCTGTGGTTACTTCTCCGTCGATTTCATATCCTACGCAAACCGGAATCTCATCTAAATATCCTAAAACATCTAACACGGTAAATGCTACATCGGTAGTTCCCTGCATGCGGCAGCCATATTTACTTGCCACACAGTCAAACCATCCCATACGTCTTGGACGTCCTGTGGTTGCGCCGAATTCTCCGCCGTCTCCACCGCGTTTTCTTAATTCATCCGCTTCTTCGCCAAAGATTTCGCTGACGAATGCGCCTGCACCAACAGCAGAAGAATATGCTTTACATACAGTAACAATTTTCTTAATCTCATATGGTGGGATTCCTGCTCCGATTGCACCATATGCAGCCAATGTAGAAGAAGATGTTACCATCGGATAAATTCCGTGATCCGGGTCTTTTAAGGTTCCAAGCTGTCCCTCTAAGAGAATGTTCTTTCCTTCTTTGATTGCCTTATCAAGGTATAAAGAAACATCACAGACATACGGAGCTACCATATCACGGTACTCATGTAATGTATTTAACAGCTCTGCCTTGTCCAGTAATGGTTTGTGGTACATATGCTCTAACATAATATTTTTCATTTCACAGATACGGTCTACCTTTTCTGTTAAAGTATCTTCATCGAAAAGTTCACTTACCTGGAAACCGATTTTTGCATATTTATCTGAATAAAATGGTGCAATACCTGACTTGGTAGAACCGAATGATTTCTTGCCAAGACGCTCCTCTTCGTACTGATCAAAAAGCACATGATATGGCATAACAATCTGTGCACGGTCAGAAACCAAAAGCTTAGGTGCCGGTACATTACGGTCTGTAATAGACTTCATCTCATTGAAAAGCTTCGGGATATCAAGTGCAACACCATTTCCGATAATACTTGTGGTATGTCCGTAGAACACTCCTGATGGAAGGGTATGTAATGCAAATTTTCCGTAATCATTTACGATAGTATGTCCTGCATTTGCACCACCCTGGAAACGGATAATAATATCTGCTTCCTTTGCAAGCATATCAGTAATCTTGCCTTTTCCCTCATCTCCCCAGTTTGCACCAACTACTGCTGTAACCATTTTTATTTCCTCCTTATAATAAGAAATATGTTCTTCTCGCTGCTCGCGTAACTATGAGAAACACGCTTTATAAGCTACTTGCGGAGCGTGTTCTACTTTACAGGAAAGCAATTTCCTGTAAAGCAAAAAAGAACCGGTGTAAAAACCAGTTCTCTGCTTCTTACTTTCTGATTATACCGAATCAGATATTATAAGTAAAGTCAATATTCCTTATACTCGATATAAGTTTTACTTATGTTGCAATAATTTCAATAATTTTTCTGCTGCAGCAGTCAACGGAACCCTGTCATCCGAAACAATACAGAACTGTCTGGCAGGAATCTTCTTATTAAATGTAATCTGAAAGAGTTCCCCCTTATCAATTTCTTCCTGGGCAAAGTCCCTGACCACATTTGCTATGCCAAGGCTCCTTTTTGCAAACTGTATCAGCATATCGCTGGTGGCAAGTTCTATCTCCGGGTGAATCACAACGCCTTCGCCCAGCAGAAATTCCTCTACATATTTTCTGGTAGAGGTATTTCCCTCCAGGCACATAACCGGCAGATGTTCCAATTCTTTATAGCTTAATTTACCGCCCTTTAAATATTCAAATTTTCGTCCTGCCACAAAGACATCTTCTATCTCACGCACCGGAATTACATGCATATTCTTCGTTGTCTCCATAGGCGTGCTGACTACACCAAAATCGATTCTGCCGCTCTGCAGATATTTCAGTGTCTCCGGTGTCGGTGCATTGGTAACTGTAATCCTGATTTTCGGATACTGCTCATGAAACTGTTCCAGATAAGAAAGCAGATAAAACTGCAGTGTCATATCGCTGGCTCCGATACATACTTCTCCGCTGGTCAGCTCCTGCATTTCAAGGAATTTGCGTTCGCCTTCCCGGATGGTCTCATAGCCCCTCTGCACATAGCCGTAAAGCGTCTGCCCCTCTGCAGTCAGCCGCACCCCTCTGGATGTCCGCATGAAAAGGGTGGTTCCCAGCTCCCGCTCCAAATTACGGATTGCCTGGGACACTGCCGGCTGTGAAACATTCAGTTCTTCTGCTGCCAATGTAATACTGTGAAGTTTTCCTACATAATAAAAAAATTTGTAATATTCTAAATTCGTATTCATGAGCGAATTATACCATAATTAGATTGATTTTTACATTGTCATTTTTATTTTACCAATGTATACTAATCCCGTTTCCAAAGAATATAGTACTTTTTTCTCATATAGTGCAGAACATTTCTGCAAATTTTTTTGAAAGGAGCTTATAATTATGACGAAAGATATGACAACCGGAAATCCACTAAAATTAATCCTTCTCTTCTCACTTCCTGTATTGTTCGGAAATCTGTTCCAGCAGTTCTACAGCATGGTAGATACCATCATTGTAGGGCAGTTTTTAGGAGAAGATGCCCTGGCTGCTGTAGGTGCAACCGGTTCTATTATGTTTCTGGTGCTTGGTTTTGCATCCGGACTTGCCCAGGGATTCGGTGTTATGGTATCACAGGCTTTCGGTGCAAAGGATGAAAGCCGTTTAAAGCATATTGTTGCTTTATCCTTCCTCTTAACCATAATCATTTCCGTGATTCTTACCGCATTGACTGTTACTACTTCCCGGGAGCTTTTAATCTTTATGAACACACCGGATAATATTCTTGATATGGCAGACTCTTATATCCGGGTTATCTTCTGGGGTATCATTACCAGTATGATGTACAATGTTGTTTCCGGAATTTTAAGAGGTGTTGGTGACAGCAAGACTCCATTATACTTCCTGCTGTTTTCCTCCGCTCTTAATATTGTGCTGGATTTATTCTGTATTGTAACTTTAAAATTAAATGTTGCAGGTGCTGCATATGCCACCGTAATCTCACAGGGTATTTCCGCTGTTCTCTGTCTTATTTATATGTACCGTAAATTCACGATTCTCCGCACCAGAAAAAGTGATTACTACATCGACCGCGTGACAACCGCCCAGATGATGGGGCTCGGTATCCCGATGGCTTTGAACTACTCTCTGATAGCTGTTGGTTCCATGATTCTGCAGTCTGCAGTAAATGTATTTGGTTCCAGTGCTGTTGCAGCCTTTACTGCTGCATCCAAGGTAGAACAGATTTCCACCCAGCCAATGCCGGCTCTTGGAACCACAATGTCTACTTACTGTGGTCAGAACTTAGGTGCCGGAAAATACGAACGCATCTTCGATGGCATGAAGAAGGCCTTTGGAATCGCCCTTGGAACTGTTGCAATTGCTGCATTCATCTGTACTGTATTTGGCCGTTCCATTGTTTCTCTTTTCTTAAGCGAACCGACGGAAGCCATTTACAGTTATGCCACACAGTACTTAAATACCATCAGCTGCTTTTTCTTCTTTCTTGCTCTTATTTACCTTTATCGTACTTCTTTGCAGGGACTTGGAAAAGGTATCATGCCTATGGTCAGCGGTATCTTTGAAATGATTTGCCGTGTCGGTGTCGTATGGCTCCTTTTAAATCCATATGGATACTGGTCAGTCCGTCTGGCAAGCCCGGTAGCATGGATTGGTGCCGGTGTACCACTTATGATTTCCTATCTTGTTTGGAAGAACCGGAAAAAGAAACAGCTCCGCAGTCAGGCTGTATAAAATCCAGAACCTGCAATGCTGCAGCAGTAGAAAAGAAGCCCCATCCTCTGAATCATCAGAGGATGGGGCTTCTACTTATTTACGAGAGTAGCTCATAAAGCGTGTTTCTCGTAGTTTACTTATTACTTATTTTATATTCCAGTTTATGCAACCGGATTTCCGCACTTGGTGCAGAACTTATTTCCAGCTACAAGTGGAGCTCCACATTTACTGCATACCGGCTGAGTCGGCTGCTGTGGCTGTACTGGCTGCTGCGGCTGTACTGGCTGGCTCTGGAACTGTCCCTGCTGCTGTGGCTGCACTGGCTGGCTCTGGAACTGTCCCTGCTGCTGTGGCTGCATTGGCTGTCCCTGGAACTGTCCCTGCTGTGGTGGTACATTTCCATACATGTTCTGCTGTGGCATTCCCTGATATCCATTCATCATTTTCTGTCTGATTAATGGCTTCTCAGCCTGAAGTACATTGATAATAATCAACAGATCCAACACTACAATTGCCAGAATAAATAAGATATTAAATATAAATCCAGCTGTAACTTTTGCTGTACAGTAATTATCTGTTGCTTCCTTATTTACTCCGACGCAAAGTGCAATCCAGAAAATAAAGTCAACAACTGCGCAGCTTCCGGATGCGATTGCAGCAATTTTGTCTTTTAATACGCTCTTTAAGCACCAGAGAACCAGCATCGCAATTGGAAGTATCAGCATCATAATGCAGATTACTTTTGGATCAGATACACTTTCGCCTTCGATTTTAATACCGATCATAGCTTTAAAAGCACTAATTTTAATATTTCCATATCCTGCACAGGATACCATGAATGATGGCACAAAGAAAAATACCATTAATAAAATAGATAACAGACGAATAATATTTTTCACATGAATGTGCTTTGTAAAATCATTTCCAGAATTCATTTCCTTCTCCTTTAGTTTCCAAACTGAGTTAAATTATCAGTTACTTCGTAAGTATAATCAACTTTCTGAGTTACAACCAGATCATTAAACATCTGTGCTCCATCTGTATAACCATCAACATTGTACCAGCCGTCATCATACTCTAAATCAGTATATCCTTCGATATCACCATATGTATTAAAGCTCTGGCTTCCATCGGATAATGCCATAATATTTGTATATTTTACCGGGAAGTATACTACAGTCGGCTCAAATGCATTTTCTGCACTGGTTACAGTTGTTGAAAATACCAGATAAAGGACGTTTGTATCACCCCATGTATCACTGTTCTTTGCAACCAGATAATAAGAACCTTCATAGCTGAATCCGGAATTTCCAATATAGGAATTGTTATTTGCAAAATATGCATCTAACACATCTGTTGCTTCATTTTTCATGGAATCCAGATTGTCTGCTGAAATATCTGCAGCAGATGTTACATAAGAATCTACTCCGGATACAATATATTCTTTGGATGTCTGTGTGAATTTGTAACCATTTGCCAATGCATTCTCTTCTGACTCATCAACTGTTAAAGTTACGGTATCACCAACATCAAGGCTGTCATAATCTTCAAAATTGAACCACAGATAACGTAAGTAATCATCATCTGAATTATTGGTCCAGTCTGGATATACATAAGGTGGTGTTCCTGAGAAGGTTACCTCGATATCTTCAAACGGATCAACTTCTTTTACTTCTTCCAGTCCTTCTACTGTAAATTCCTGTTCTTTGGAAAGAATTTTAACTCCTGCTTTTTTCTCATAATCTTCATTCCATGAAGCAGTAACGGTTACCACATCACCATTTGACAGGTCTGAATCCGGTTTCACATCAAAAGTAATACTGTCAATCAAATCCCAGTTACTACTTCCCATCAAATCTGCGAGGTCACTCCAGTCAAGGTCATCAAGAGATTTTACATTTTTAAGTTTCTTTCCCTGTGCCTTGATAACAGCTTCACTGAATCCGGTCTCGTCGAAATCAACATATGCTGTTCCTGCTGTTTCATATCCGTTATACTCTACAGAAATATAATCGTTGATATTTACTTTCTTTTTCTGATTTTTCACTACCACAAGTGCAACAATTGCAACTACTACAACTGCAATGACTGCAATAAGCAATGCCCATAACTGTTTCGTCATCTTAAATGGTTTCTTAGGCGGGCGTGCCTGTTGTGGCTGTCCCTGGAATTGTCCCTGCTGTGGTCTTCCCTGGAACTGTCCCTGCTGCGGCTGTCCCTGGAACTGTCCCTGCTGTGGTCTTCCCTGGAACTGTCCCTGCTGCGGCTGTCCCTGGAACTGTCCCTGCTGTGGTCTTCCCTGGAACTGTCCCTGCTGCGGCTGTCCCTGGAACT
>ERZ1026858.1839-NODE-1839-length-10257-cov-6.508724_pt1 | contig 10257 bp, 7 predicted proteins | sample MGYA00380159_ERZ1026858 | MGnify/ENA primary metagenome ERZ1026858 (study PRJEB33269, sample SAMEA4719795) | human gut metagenome | biome: human-associated habitat; feature: organic feature; material: feces | place: Cameroon | collected 2013-10 ... | reverse complement strand
ACGAATAAACAATCCATTTCTATCACCTCAATGGTTAATAGTATAGTATAAGGATATGTAATTGTTATGGACTCTATGTGTTTTTTATATGTATTTTATGTAAAGAAAAGGACTTCAAATGAAGCCCTTCTCACTCTTAATACTCTTTCTTTCTCATTACAAGATAAACGCCACTTAATGATACAAAGATAGAACTGAATACACTTGCTAGTGATGTCAAATCACCTGTTTGTGGTTTCTTATTTGGCTTAGTTTCACTTGGTTTAGATTCACTAGGCTTAGTTTCGCTTGGCTTTGTTTCACCAGGCTTGTTTTCATCTGGCTTAGAAGGCTGATCCGGTGTAATGACTGGATCTTTAACCTTTTCTAATCCATCAATTGCATCTTTAAGATTCTTATAGGCTTCATCTACTTCAGACTGTTCAGGGTCTTCCTTATCTAAAACATCCTGAGCCTTCTTTAAAGCATCCTGAAGCTTATTCCAGCTTTCTTCTGTATAATCCTTCTGATTCTGATCAATAGAACCTAAGAGTTCTTCTAAGTCCTTAGTATCAGCATCTTCTTTGATTTCAGGAGTCTTTGCCTTTAAATCCTTTAATAAAGCGTTATAAAGATTTGTCTTTGCTTCATTGATTTCATTTGCTGAAGCATCTTCCTTCTTTAATACTGCTTTTGCACTATCTAATGCAGCATCTAACTTTTCTAATGATTCCTTAGTATAAAGTGTACGATCTAATCCTTCAGCATGTTTAATAAGTGCTTCAAGTTCTTCTGCTCCAGTAGATACTGGCACATAATGAATCTTGAATTCAGCTGCGCTACCAAACCCACCCTTAGCTGCTAAAATATTAAATCTTACATATTTTGCATCAACTGCATCAAAGCTGATCAACTTACCTTCCGCATTTAATGGAAGTGTACCTTCTTTGACTTTCTTGAAAGTCTGACCATCAGTACTTACTTCGATACTATACTGAGTCACTGTACCATTACCACCATTACTACGTGGTAAATAATAAAGTCCATCCACCTTTTCAGTTGTACCCATAGTAATCATATACCAGTGTGGTAAAGAAGCACCATTCCATAATGTATGCCAGAATGTACCTGGGTTACCATCTAAGGCATTAGAAGCAGGTGTTTTTTCATTTGCTGTTTCCTGTGAAGAAGCAGTACCTGTCATTGTACCCTGATAGTAATATAAATCAGCGACATCTAATAATACAAGACGGTCTAATGCACTCTGTAAATCTTTTGCATACGCATCAACCTGAGACTGCATACCTCTTGGTAAATCATATACAATATGACTCTTAGCTGTTTCTAAGGCATCTAAAGAATCCTTTGTATAGATCTTAGTTAGATCAGTATTTGGAATCTTTGCAAGAATCGCTTCAATTGCGCTGTAATCAGCCTTCTTATAAGTGACTGTCGCAATTAAATCCTTCATACGTTTCACTACATCTGCAATACTTGCAGCATCTGGATCAGCCTGACAAGTAAGGGCTTCTCCCTCTTTAATCAATGATTTCATCGCATCCTTCTTAGAAGCATCTACTTTCTTATCTGCTTCTAATGCATGTAAAATCAATAATGTGTTATCCAATTCACTTGTTGAAGCATAGTCCTTATTCTTTGCAAGCACAATATCATCTACATAACCTACAAAGGCATGTGTTTTACTTCCCACTCTTTCAAATGGAATCATTGTAGTTGCGATAAGTCTATTACCTTCAACCTTTTCATCATCACCCTTACGGTCTACAAGCTTGCCATTGACATATAATTCAGCATACTTTCGATTACGTCCGTTATCTGGATTCTTGATTTCAATTTCAACCCACTGTCCTACAGGAAGTGAATAATCAAAAGTAATATCAAAGTTTTCTCTTGAAATAGCTACTTTACCAGTTCCCTTTTGAACACCTTTGATAGAACCATAACTTGATTCAAATAAGATCTGATCTTTATCTACTGAAGATGAAGTACGTTTAACTTTGAATCTTAAGCTGTTATTTAATCCTACAGTTGTATGAAGCTTTGTATCAACATAAGAAGAATCACCCAATAAATGAATCGCCTTCTTATAATCAACATCTTCTACATCTGCATTCACACCCTTATATGAAGCATTATTGTCAATCACTTCATAAACATCATCTTTGTCTTCTACATTATAGGCAAAGTTAGTACCAGGTGCATCTCCTAATAAGCCAGCCGCATTTTCTACCTGACTCTGAGTTAATGATCCTTTACCCCAGAGCTTTGCACCAAATAATGCAGCAGATGCCTGAATACGATCATAAACATCATATTCAGTAATACCGTTATTGAGGTAGTCTGTCATATCATTCCATACTGCAAAAGAACCACCAAGCATCTGTTTATCACCAGCAGGAATATGCTTACCACCAATTTCATTGATTGGTAAGTTATATACTGTTGAGTTATTCAAATAGTCATAGTAGTAACCTGCATTTGGCACGATATAATAATTCCCATCATTACAGTTAATGAGATCAAAGCCTTCTTCGTACATCTTATCCATATTAGCCCAGCCGTAGTTCCATAAGTTCATTTCTACGTTCTGCGCCTTTACAGTTACATTACCCTTAAGACTTGATAAGCTACCCCATAGACGTGCTTTACGTCCTGAGTTTTCTACATAATCAATCATATCGTTACAGAAGCGACGATATGCATTTGGATCTTTTGTATATTCATCCGCACCAATATGTACAGTTGTCTTAGAATCAAAGACTGGATCAGAACCATTCATATATTCACCAAAGATTTCCTGTACAAAAGCCACTGATTCATCATACTTAGTGACTAAGTTCAAGTGGTCATTGTCACGACCATAAGTACCCGCACGTAAGTCTGGACGTACCTTAGTCAATGCAAGAGAATGTGCTGGTGTATCAATTTCAGGAACAATATTCACACCATACATTCTTGACTGTTTAATGAAGTTTCTAAATGCCTTCTTAGTATAAAATACATCTGTACTTGTTAAGTCAGCCTGGTTCTTTCCACCCTTCTTGATATCAGATTCAAGACGGAATCCAGAATAAGCTGTCATAGGGTCCTTGCCTGCATTAGAATAATTTTCTAGAGGAATGACGTTATCATTTAAATGTACCTGGAAGTCATTCAACTTATACCAAGACATTTCCTTCATCAACATTGTGAGATTATCCATAGTAAATGTCTTACGTCCTACATCAAGAATAAGACCTCTGACAGAATAAAGTGGATAATCTCTTGTCATACCCTTAGGCATAGTGAGCTTATTTAGCTTTAAAATCTGTAAAATAGTACGTGTAGACCAGAAAGCACCTGTTTCCTGTTCAGCTTTCACTGATACAGTATCACCAATTTCTAAAATATAGCCTTCTTTATCTAGACCTAAGTTTTCTTTCTTATCTACAAGATCAAGAACGATATCTCCTGCTTTTGTTTCACCGCTTGTAACGATATCAAGCTTAGATCCTGTAATTTCCTTTAAATCACTCTGGAATGTTTTTGCCATTTCATTCAATTTAGAATTACGTACCACAATACGACCATTCTTATTAAAGTTGAATGTACCTGTATAACCTTTCCATTCTCTTAGTTCTGGTAATACGATAGGGGCTGCATTATCTCCCTGTTCTACTTTATATTTACCAGGAATATTCACTGCAATTTCTTTAAATAAATAATCATTCTTATCTTTCTTATTTGTTGCTTTGAAAGATAATGTCGCAGTTGTATCAACTAAAGGCTGATAGATAGTTAAATCATCACCAACAAGCTGTTCATAATCAGCACCATTGAATGTGATTGTATAATCTTCAGATTCAGGAAGAGTTACATTGACCTTCTTATCACCCTTCTTCACTTCTGCGACTGTAATAGAATCCATCATTTCATTGACATCAACTGTTGGTTCTCCACCATATACTTCCATTTCATAAATAGAAATATTATTCCAGTTAATGCCTGTATCTGGATCTAACGGATCCACTGCATCAATATACAAGCGTACATAACGTGCTTTCACCGCTTTGTCTAAGACAATCTTCTGAGTCTTATTAGTAGGACGGCTGTTTAATACCTTTGCATCTGTCCACTTGTCTAATTCAGTGGCATACTGGATTCTATACTTTGTCGCTTTTCTAGTTTCCCAAGTTAAGCGTACAGTCTTGACATCTAATACATCTTCAAAATCTACGTAAATCCAATGAGGGGCATTCTTTACACCAGATGCCCAGCGTGATGTTCCCTTAGTATTACCATCAAACGCCTTGGCTGCTGTAAATGAAGTACCACCTTCAACTGAAGAAGCCACTGCAGGCTTATTGAATGCCACGTTTTCTGCTGGGTTCTGAGGTGCTTTTTCTGATGAATTCAATACTTCAAATTCACAGCAGGATACACTGTTATAGCCTTCCATCTTTGTGACTTCAACTTTTACATAACGTGCTTTTTGAGCACTTGATAAGTATTCTACAGAAGTACGTTTCTTGTTACCTGTTCTTTTTACAATAGCTTCACCCCAATTTGTTGAATCATCTGAAGCATAGATATTATAAGAACCTGCATACACATCATCACTTTCCCAAACCATCTTTAACTGGTTGAAAGACTGTGATTTACCTAGATCTACATAGAACCACTGTACTGGTGCAGCTTCTGTAGACCATCTTGTACTTTCATTGCCATCTGTAAGGTTTTTCTTAGGGAGTGTAGAATATTCTCTACTTACTACAACATTCTTGTTTAGCGCTAGATTGACATTCGTAGGTGTCTCAGTCTTTTCCTGAGTACCCATGACTTCAAACTCTGCCACTGAAATACTTGGATAAGCACCATCACGTAACTTTTCTACTGTTAATCTTACATAACGATACTGTACAGGTGTATCAAGTGTTACAACTTCATCTACGCCAAATCCTTCTGGTTTATCTGCTGAATTATGAATCAATGCATAAGATGAACCATTGAGCGATCCTTCAATCTTGAATTTACGTACTCTTTGAAGAGCATCACCATTCTTAGGATTCTCAAAATGGACATTAAAAGATGAAATCGTAGACTGTGCACCTAAATCCACATCAATCCAATGGTTAGTAGACGCATGTTCACCAAATTCAGTTGCCCAGCGTGATGACTTATCACCATCTACTGCTTTTTCTGCACCAAATCCAGAACATGCATAACTTGTTGTAACCTTCTTATTTAACGCAAGGTTTGTTTCTGTATCAGCATGAACAACTCTCATACTCCAGCTAGAAATAATCATACTTGCACAAAACAGTCCAGCTACCACTTTCTTAAATCTTCCCACGATTTTCACTTTCCTTTCTGATTGATTGTCCTTCAATAAAAAAAGACCAAACACAAAAAGACATGATGCAGCGCATGCTTTAATGTGTCTGGTCTTGCCTACTTAAAGTAACAATCCATCTCAGTAAGAGTATAATCTATGTAACCTCTTACATCAAGTTTTTCATCACAATTATATTAATTCTTTCTGGGTGGCATACTCCAGAATACAACATTCATAATGAGTACTATAATGAATACAATAAGCATAGAGAACCAGAAGCCGATGTTTACTCCTAGAAAATCAGTTGTATGAAACAAAGTCATCCATAATTCTTTCCAAGTCATAATAAGCCCTCCTTATAATAATTCACCATAGTGATGTACATAGGCTTTCTTTAAACTTGTCGCAAGTACCATATATAAGAGAATACATGGGATAAGATAAGCAAAATAGCTCATAGGTAATGCAACAAAGCCAAGTGCTGTGCCAAGTGGTGTAAATGGAATAATAGTCAATACTGCAATACCTGTCATAGTAAGTAAAGTGACAGGTAATGATGCACGGGATTGGATAAATGGTAATTTAGGTGTACGAATCATATGAATCACGAGTGTCTGACTCCACATAGATTCTACAAACCATCCTGCCTGAAACATGCCAATATATTGCATCTGCATGATAGCAAGCTGAGTACCAGAATAGTGTGCTGCTAGGTCATTATAAAGAACACCATGAGACACAAAGAGTGGACAGAAGACAAAATACATGAAGATATAAGTCGTGAAGTCAAAGATAGAACTCGTAGGACCAATCCAGATCATAAAGCTTCCTACACTAGATGCATCCCAGATACGTGGTTTCGCAATGAATTCTTCATCGACATTATCCCAAGGGATAGCTGTACAAGAGAGATCATAAATGAGATTTAATAAGATAAGATGTACACTCATCATAGGTAAAAAAGGAAGTAATGCAGAAGCAGCTAGGACTGAGAACATATTTCCAAAGTTAGATGAAGCAGTCATCTTGATATATTTGATCATATTAGCATATGTTTTACGTCCTTCAATAATGCCTTCTTCTAAGACCATGAGATCTTTTTCTAGTAAGATGATATCTGCAGATTCTTTGGCTACATCGACTGCCGTATCTACAGAAATACCAATATCAGCGACCTTCATAGCAGCCGCATCATTGATTCCATCACCCATGAATCCGACTGTATGTCCGTTATCTCTAAGTACTGAGACTACTCTTGATTTTTGATCAGGTGTCAGTTTAGCAAAGACATCTGTCACTTCTGCTGATTTTGCAAGTTCTTTGTCAGACATCTTTTCAATATCACTACCAAGTAGCATATTTCTTACTTCAAGTCCTACCTGCTTACAGATAGTACGTGTGACTTTATCATTATCACCTGTCAGTATTTTAGTTGTCACACCATGATTCTTTAATGCTTCAATAGCATCTGCAGTTGATTCTTTTGGTGGATCTAAGAATGCCAGGTAACCCATGAGCACCATATCACATTCATCTTTGATACCGAATGAATCAACAGGTGAAGGATTACTTTTTTGGGCAATTGCGAGAACACGGAACCCTTTGTCATTGAGTTCATTGACTGTTTCTAGAATCTGATGGCGTATTGTAGCAGTTAAGGGTTTGACTTCTCCATCACATTCTGCATAGCTGCAGATAGATAACATTTCTTCTACAGCACCTTTTGTAACCATCTGTGTTTTACCTTGTTGGTCTTGTACAACAGTTGTTAAACGACGGCGATTAAAATCAAAAGGAATTTCATCGACCTTGATATAGTTTTCAGATAAATCTAATAGTTCTTTATTTTGTGCTTCTTCTTCCTCTGTCTTATTGATAATAGCTAAATCCATCAAATTCTTATACCCTGTCTGGAAATAGCTGTTTAAATAAGCATGACGTAACACACGTGTATCATCTTCACCATTCACATTCAAATGATATTCTAAAATAACCTTATCCTGTGTGAGTGTCCCTGTCTTATCTGTACATAGAATATCAATGGCTCCAAAGTTCTGAATAGAGTTAAGGTTCTTAACGATTGTCTGTTTCTTACTCATTGAAACAGCCCCTTTCGCAAGACATGTAGTCACAATCATTGGCAGCATTTCTGGAGTGAGTCCTACCGCAATAGAAATACCAAAGAGGAAGGCTTCTAGCCAGTCTCCTTTTGTCATACCATTAATAAAGAAGACAAGAGGAACCATGACAAACATGAATTTAATAAGGACCCATGAGACTGCATTGACTCCTTTAGTAAAGCTTGTTTCTACTGCTTCTCCTGCAATAGCAGAGGCCATAGAACCAAATAATGTATGATCACCTGTACACACAACAACAGCTGTCGCACTTCCTGAGATGACATTACTTCCCATAAATGCAATATTTATATAATCTGTGATTGTCTCTTTTGATGTACTTATATGACCTGTCTTTTCAATAGGTTCGCTTTCACCTGTCAAGCTCGCCTGACTGACAAATAAGTCCTTCGCATCTATAATACGTACATCTGCTGGAATCATATCTCCTGCAGATAAATGAACAATATCACCAACAACTAATTCATCCATTGGAATCTCACCCTTTTCTAGTCCCTGGCGGGTTACAGTACAAGTTGTAGTGATCATTGCGAGAAGCTTTTCAGCCGCATTTCCACTACGTGATTCCTGTACATAACGAAGTGTTCCAGAGATAAGAACCATTGTAAGAATAATAATCACAGTCAATGGATTCAGATCATCCGGTGTACTACCTAACATACTAAAATAAGGGAATATAATATCTGTCAAAGTAGACACAATAGCAAGCACAAATAGTACAATCGTAAATGGATTAATAAAGGCTTCTGTAAGTCTCTTTAAGAATGATTTTTTCTTTTCATGGGTTACTTTATTAGCACCATATTTCATAGCGCTGATAGATACGCCTTCTTCATCTAAACCACGAAGTGTTGTATGAAGATTTTTTAAGAGTTCCTTTAATGGTGTCACAGCGACATATTGCATGCGCTGATTGAGTTCATTACGCATTACTGTCTGCTGCATAGCCATACGTTTTTCTTTTTTCATCTTTTTCTACCTCCTTATTTGTAGTAATGTTGACTTCTTTCAATATAAAAGACATCAATTCCTGCCACAATCATCCAGGCAAATAGAGCAGCTATAAAAAAGTAATTAGAGAATTGTGGACAGAGCCCTTTTAAAAGGAAGATGAGTCCATTCAACATAATGACTTCTCCAATGTTTCGACATAATGGTTTAATGTCTATTTTTTCTCTTTCTTCTATGGACATATTCTCCCAATCTTTTAAGTGAACATGTCCCTTCCCACAGGCAAATAAGAAACCTGCAATTGTAAATAGAGCACCAAATACAATGTACTGATTCATACGATTCTCCTTTCCTACAATAACTCCCAGCCAGCACTCACGACTTCTGGAAGTTCTAATATCTGCCCCACAATACCTTCTAGAACGTTGTTTTTAGAATGTCCTGATGAACAATACTGGGCAATAATTTCTACCTTATCACCAATAACATCACCACTTTCTAGATGATTGAGATACAGCGTCTTGGAAGGATTACTATTGATGAGTAAGAGACGAATCTCCTGTTCTTTGTCTTCCAAGCATACAACAGTGATACGATATTGTTTTTCTGATTCATCTCCTGATGTGATAGGACCAAGTCTTCTTGCAAGAGGACGCAGTAATACATTAGACAAAATCAGAATACCTGCCGCCATAATGGCATATGCATATTGATTTGTACTTGCAAGTATTCCAATTGCAGCAGTACACCAAAGTGTAGCGGCTGTGTTCATACCTTTGACCATACCTCTTTCTTTAAAGATGACACCACTACATAAGAAACCGACACCTGAAATAATACTGCTTCCTACACGGAATACTTCATCTGAACCATAGATCAGCGGAAAGAGCGTAAAGAAACATGTTCCCATGCAGATCAAGACATTAATACGGATTCCTGCAAGATGTCCTGTAAGCTGTCTTTCTAGTCCAATAAGAAATCCAAGAATAACTGAAAGCCCAATTCTTAAAATATAATCGCTGTACATCATAGTCATAACCTCCCTTCGACACCTATAGAATATAAAAAACGCAAGGTGAATCACATGATTAAAACCTTGCGTTTTCCTTGCGTTTTCGCAAGAAGTCTGTAGAGATAGACTGTATTATATTAGAAGCAATATATCTCTTCTTCAACTAAGATTCAATTGTATAAAGAGTTATTCTTTTTAATCTTCCTTTTCAAAAATCAGATCCATTTCCTGTACATGTCCGGTTCCACGCTGTTTTACAGGAATATACCCGACATATCGCCATCCTTCTGAAGCTCTTTTCTCAATAATAGAACGATATTCATCAACACAATACACATTACCTGCACCCGCTCCCCAGCCTTCTAAATGACAGCTTATAGTTTCATATGCGTATTTATACATGGTTTTTCCTCCTTTAACTTCCTCTATTTATAAGGTAGTATTTGTAGCAATAATTAATCTTCCGTGACATTCAGCAAATCTCGACAGAAACTCTCATAATCAAACTTACCTTTGGCTTTGACTTTTTTCACAGCTTTCATAATTGTATTTCTAATAATAACCTTTCCCTCATCTGTCACATTATAATATTGATCAAAATCTATTCTAATATCAATGCTAGCACAACTTCCATTTCCAATAAGTCTAACCTTTTCTTTCCACTTTCCCTGTTGATACAAATCTTTTGGAGCACATTGAGGACATATACCAATTATTCTCAAGGTCTCGCTATATTCCTTATCCTTGAAGTATTCATGACATTTTTTACAATACCAATATACTCTTTCATTCACTCCATATTCTGTCTCTTATACACATCTGACGCTGCCGACGATCTACTC
>ERZ1026858.1838-NODE-1838-length-10258-cov-45.204254_pt1 | contig 10258 bp, 8 predicted proteins | sample MGYA00380159_ERZ1026858 | MGnify/ENA primary metagenome ERZ1026858 (study PRJEB33269, sample SAMEA4719795) | human gut metagenome | biome: human-associated habitat; feature: organic feature; material: feces | place: Cameroon | collected 2013-10 ... | reverse complement strand
AGGAAGGTATCGAGGAAATCAAGAAGAATCTTGAGGTGACTAAGGAAATCCAGTACATCATCGACTTCGTAGAGAGTTCTCAGCGAGGCATCATTCGATAATGAAAACTTTAATTGTAGTGCTCGGTCCTACCGGTGTAGGTAAGACCGAGCTCTGTCTTTCTTTGGCAGAGCATCTCTCTATACCTATTATCAATGCCGACTCCCGCCAGATCTTCGCAGAACTCCCTATCGGAACCGCAGCGCCTACTGCCGAACAGCAGCAGCGGGTGAAGCATTATTTCGTAGGAAACCACCACATCGAAGATTATTACAGCGCAGCCCAATACGAGGCCGATGTGATGAATCTCCTGGAAGAAGACGTCTTCAAGAATCACGATGTGGCGCTGCTTACAGGCGGCAGCATGATGTATATCGATGCCGTATGCAAGGGTATCGACGATATTCCTACCGTGCGGGATGACATCCGTACCTGGATGAAACAGCGCCTGGAAGACGAAGGCTTGGAAGCGCTGGTAGAAGAACTCCACAAGATGGACCCGGAGCATTGGGCGATAGTAGATAAGAAGAATCCCCGCCGCGTGGTGCATGCCCTGGAAATCTGTCACCAGACTGGCAAGACCTATACTTCTTTCCGTGTAGCCGAAAAGAAGCAGCGACCTTTCCGCATCATCAAGATAGGTCTGAACCGCGACCGTGCCGAACTGTACGACCGAATCAACCAGCGTGTGCTGATGATGATGGAGGATGGCCTGGAGGCAGAAGCCCGCAGCGTATATCCACACAAGGGTCTCACTGCCTTGAGAACCGTGGGCTACAAGGAAATGTTTGCCTATTTCGATGGCGAGATAGATAAGGATGAAGCCATCCGCCAGATACAGTCGCATAGCCGTGAATACATGCGCAAGCAGCTCACCTGGTTTAAGCGAGATGCCGAAATCCACTGGTATCATCCCGACCAGCAGGATGAAATCATCCGATTCATTGATGAAGAGATATAAACGTAAATCGCCCGATAGCATCAAAGAATATGCTATCGGGCGATTTTCATATCATAAATTCCTACATTTCTACCTGATTCACAATCTCACCATCAAACATATTGATGATTCTATCGGCATAATTGGCATCATGCAGCGAGTGGGTTACCATTACGATGGTGGTGCCTTCCTTATGCAACTCAGAAAGCAGTTCCATCACCTCCTTGCCGTTCTTGGAATCCAGATTTCCCGTAGGCTCATCGGCAAGTATCAGCTTAGGATGCGGCAGGATGGCACGGGCGATGGCGGTGCGCTGCTGCTGACCGCCCGAAAGCTGCGATGGGAAATGCTTGGCACGATGGGATATTGCCACTCGCTCCATCACGTCCTCGGCACGCTTACGGCGCTCCTTGCCCGATACGCCCATATACAGAAGCGGCAACTCAATGTTCTCCACCACATTCAACTCATCTATCAGGTTGAAACTCTGGAACACAAAACCTATCATGCCTCTTCTTATCAGGGTACGCTCGCTCTCCTTCAGCGTGCTCACATCCTTGCCGTCGAGCAGATAGCTGCCGCTTGTAGGATTATTCAGCAAACCTATTATATTAAGTAATGTGGATTTGCCACATCCCGAAGGTCCCATGATGGCAACAAACTCGCCTTCCTTCACCTCCAGACTGATATTACGCAAAGCCCAGGTCTCCACTTCCTCTGTCTGAAATACTTTCTTGATATTATTTAATTGAATCATAATCTTTATCGTTTCTTTAAATTCATATTATACTTTTATACTTTCAAATTATACATTTTATTCCTTAGCCAGAATCTCCGAAGGATCCACCTTCATGATTTTGCGTACCTGACAGGCAATGATAGCTGCAATGAAGCCAATGACTATCACAACACTCAAACTAATAGGGAAGGCAGGATTGATTTCTACCATATCGAAAGTCTGACTCAGAACGATATGGAACAGCAACATGGCTACCACCGCAAATACCATGGCGATAAGCGTAATCACCAGATAGGTTCTTCCGAAGAGTTTGGCAATATCCTTTGTCAGGGCACCGTTCACCTTGCGGATAGCCACCTCCTTTTTGCGGGTCTGCATATCCAGCATCACCGTACTGAAGATGCTTATCAGGCAGATAGCCAGACTCACGATAGCCAGGATCCACGCAATATTTTGCAGTATTTCCAACGCTAACATTTCTATCACCATATAGTCACGCAGATTGGATGCCATCGGTTTTACCACAGCAGGCTCCAATTTCTGTATCATTCTATCTACAGCAATCTGCATCTCCTTATATTCACCCGGCTTTGCCACAAGAATATAATGCCTGGCATCATAAGCTTCTTTGGGGTCTATGACTATGAATGAGTATATATCAGTTTTAAAACTCCCCTGATAAGGTATCGACAGGAACGTTCCGGCTATCTGATACGAATCCATCTCATCTACGGTCAATATATCATTAGGAGCAACATGATGCTGGCGCATCTGCTTATACAACTTCTCATTTACCAGGATACATTTCTTCCGGTTTGCCTTCGGCTTCCAATTCACCTTGATCTTGAAGAAATCGAGATAGGAGGTATCAGCTGAAGTCCGAATTTTATAATTCGTCACATTATTATAGCTAGCATAAGGATCGCCTTGCCAAGCCGTCTTGCTGAACTCCTCGTTCTCTGCTAACTCGTTAACTTTCCAAAGTCCCCAGCTATAAGGCATCCATCGTTCTACCTGCGGTAAATGGATGAGCTTGTCTCTGAGGCGCTGACCATTTTCTGCCGCATTTGTCTGCAGAAACAGACTCTGCTCGTATGCACGCTCGTCATCAGGTACATGATTGAATTCAGCTATCTTGCCCACCCAGCACAGGAGGCAGAAAGTAACACCCAGAAAGAACATACTAATCATCACCTGCACACCCAGCATCGTATTGCGGAACCAATGGTTATGGCTTCTTCTCATTCCTGATTCGAGTGCTTGCGTACGCTTACAAATGCGACTCAGCACAATCCAGATGATGGCGAGACATAGCATCATAACCACCAGCCCGATCACCAGACTATAGAGATACAGATGACTGACAGTTCCTAACTCGGAGGTGATTTCTGCAAACTGAGGCTTTGCCAGATAATCACAAATCCAGGATCCCATCAATACTGCTACAAAATAAGCCACCAGCACGATCACCAACACCTCGGTAGCAAACATGGAGAAGAGTTGGAGGCGTGTGGCACCATTGGTAATTCGGAGCGAGATTTCACGTCTGCGCATCCAGAACAGTTGCGTCTGCATCCTCAGAAAACCGATGATGGCAGCCAGCAGAATCAACGAACCAATCAGATAAGTGATGGAACAAGCTATCGCTACGGTTGAATACTCTTCGCTCAACCGATCTTTCAGCTTTTCTGTTTTTACCTTCAGACCCAATGGTTTCAATCTGCTGTTCACCTCTGCTTTCAACTGTTGTGGCGTGCATCCCTCTTTCAACACCACATACAAAGCCACAGCATAAAATTGATTTAAATCCATATCTTCCAACTCCCATGGTGAGTAAAAGAGAGCAGAACTGTTTTGCTCTGTCAATGATAAGTCTTGATAGACATCCACCAATCTCAACTGATAATTTCCATAGTCCTTACTCAAACGAATGCTTGCACCCACAGGATTCTTGTCGCCAAAGATTTGCTTTGCCTGCTTTTCGTTGATAATGGCATCATGAGGCCCCAGTACTTTGATCTTTTCGCCCGTAATGGCAGAACGGATACCTACAAAGTTGGGATAATTTCGATCAAGAGGAACTGCATCCAACTGCATCTTGCGCCTTGTCTTGCCGTTTAAGGTAAACTCAGCCCAGCCGCCTGTAAGCATACCATTGGGAGCGTAAGGTCCCTGCTCTATGCAACGAGGTCCCCCATTCGCCTTCACCGCCCTTACGATATCACCATTGATACGAATTGAATTTTCCGATTGACGTTTTTGGATGGAATCGAATCGGAGGTTATAAACTCTATCATAATAAGGTTCATGGTTAATGGAAGCCATGCGGAAATTTTGCAGAAACGAATGCACCACGGCAAGCGTCACCATACCGATGGCAAGCGACAGGATGCTGCCCAGCGTCTGCACCTTGTACTTGAGAATGTTGCGCAGGGCAACCTTCAGGTTGTGTAATAACATGTTCATATTTACTAGTCTTTATATAATTTATTTACGTGAAAGATTGATTTTTATTATTTATGATAGATGATGATTTTTGATAATCCAAGCTAAAAGTCTATCTCAAATCTATCTCTTTTTCGCTGGCGATTTGGGTATATCCGCTTACGATAACCTTGTCGCCCGGCTTCAATCCGGAAGTAATTTCGAATTGCTGCGGATTCTGTCTGCCTACATTGATATTCACCCGCTGCGCCTTCTTGCCATCATCAGATACCCGGAATATCCAATATCCGTTGGTGGTCTGGAAGAAATCACCATTCGGAATCACCAAGGCCTGCTCCGGCTTGCCCAATTCCAACAACACCCGATAACTCTTGCCCAATCGGATATTGGCGGGCGTCTTGCCGCAAAAAGTTAATTCGCAGACAAACTGATGGTCTTTCACCTCAGGAATCACCCGCGATACACGAAGCGGGAACTGATGACCATCGTACTCGATATGGGCAGGAAGTCCGGCGATAACGCGGTCGATGTAATACTCTGCCAGCGAAACCTGCAGTTTAAACTGGCTCATCACCTTGATCTGTCCGATGCTCGCCCCAGACGAAACCTGCTGACCTTGGGTTACCCCCACATAACTCAGTTGTCCGCTTACGGGAGCCCGAACCACCAACTGCCGGGTTCGGCCCTTCATTCTCGACAATTTTTTGTTGGCTTCCATCCGGTTGGCAGCAATCATCTCGCGCTTCAATCGGGTAGATACGGAATCATGCTTCAGGTTTTGCATCTGCAAGAGCACCTTCTGCCGCTGATATTCGTAATCTTCCTCAGCCACTTCCAGTTCCGCCTTACTCTTGATGCCCATACGATATTCCTCCCGGCTCTGCTTGAGCGATTTCTTCAAGCTCGCCATCTGATGCTGGGCATCCAAGGCTTGCTGGCGCAGGTTGATGGTCTTCTGCGTCATCTCTATCTCCTGTTCCTTACAGTTGCGAAGCTTACTGCTCCATGCATCCTGCTCATCATCGATAGAATGATAGAGTTCCGGATTCTGAAGCACCAGGATGGTATCGCCCTGCTGCAGCATGGCTCCTTCTTCTGCCACCACCCGTTCCACGAATCCGTTCTCCATCGCATTCACCTGGATGGTCTTGAAGGGTTGCACCAGTCCTTCTACATCTACATACTCCCAGAAAGGAGCCTTCTTTACTTCGGCTATCACCACGCTATCCATATCCACCCTTCGGGTGCCCGAAGTAACGATCAGGAAAAGGGCATAGACCAGGATGGCGATGCCTGCTGCACCCGACAGGATAGGATATCGGTAGCGGATATACCACGGTTTCGGTTGTTTCTTTATATCCATATTGTTCTGTTGTTATTCATTATTCTATAAGAAGATGATTCTATAGGAAATTTATTCTATAGGAAGTTCTTCCTTCAATTCTTTATTGTGCTCGAAATCGAATCCCGTCATGCTTCGGAGCGTATAGTAAAGACTCCAGTAAGTTCGCATGGTCGAGATATAATTGCGCCGGGCAGCATCTTTCTCGCTGATGGCTGCATTCAGGTCGAGTATCGAGTTGCGACCCATGATATAGAGCCGGCGCGCCACCACATGTCGCTTCTCGGCACGCTGGTCGGTGAGCGATGCCACATGCACCTTTCGGGCTTGCATATTAAACTGCAACACCAGTTTTTCTACGTTCTGGTAGAAATCCCTCATGCCTTGCTCCACCTGCGTCTGGGTAAGCGCCAGCTGCGATTTAGCTTCTCTTACCCTACCCTTTCCTCGTCCCCAATCCAATATCGGAAGGGCGATGGTGATTCTTGCCGATTGCTGACTCATCGGACTACGATAGGCGGCACCGATATCGGCTCCCGTCTGCGAGAGTCCAAACTGCATATAGAGATCCGCCTTCAATCCGGCGTTGGCACGAGCCTGCGCCAACCGGCTTTCGCTCTCCTTCTGGATGCGACGGTAATAATCGGGATCCGGACTGTTCAGCAAAGCCCAATCTATCGCCCGCTGCAAAGGAACCTCAAAAGCAGGCACCTCTTCCGGCATCACCAGACAGATGTCCTGCGATTGTTCCAACCCTAGAAACGAGCGGATGGTCTGCATCTTCTCTCGCAGTGCCACCTGAGCATCCATCACATTGGTCTCCTCGTTCAGACGATTGATTTCCAGCTGTAGCATCTCGTTTTCCGAAATCGTTCCATTCTCATATCGCCCCTTCGCCATCTGATAAAGCGTATCAGCAGAAGCAAAGTTCTGTTTTGCCATCTCCCATTCTGCCTGCGCCAAAGCCAGACCGAAGAAATGTTCACAGGCTTTTGCCGAAACAATCTCCAACGTTTCGGCATATCGCTTCTTGGATTCCCGGAACCGGATAGGTTCTATCCGTCGATTCCATTTCAGCGAGTTATAGCCAAAAAGACTCTGCTCATAACCCACAATAAAGGGTTGACTACTATAGGCTGTCATCTTGTTGTGCAATTCATCCAACCGGTTGAGCGAACTCTTCACAAAAAGGCTACCACCCGTCAGGGAGATATTCTGGTTGATTTTCAGAGTAAGGTCGGCACTCAACTGATCTTGCTTCAGAAAGAGAGCCGTACCATCCGACTGGGTTATCTTGTTCACCTCCTTATTAATATAAGGTGAAGATGAAAGGGAAAGCGAAGGCAGATAGTTAGCCTGATGATACCGATAAGCCCAGTAAGCAGACAGAAAGGTATTGCGGGCACTCTGCACCGATGGCGACTGCCGCTGCGCCATCGCAATGGTAGCCTTCAGGTCGAGCTGCAGCGTGTCGGCTTGAACATTCATGGCTGCAAGCGTCCATACTATGAATAGGTAATTCTTTATCTTCATGATGATTACTTTTGCAAAAACTAACACAAAAGCTATGCCACAAAGATAAAAGCATGATTATCAACAAGATAAGAAATTCTAGATATAAAAAAAATGTGCGAAACCGCACGAAACTTGTGCGATATCGCACGGTGCGCACATCCTCAATATGATAGGCATCCGTCTCTATCTCAGGCAGGAAGCACCACGCTAAAGGTGGTTTTATCGCCTGGTTTCGAAGAGGCGGTGATGGTTCCACCATGCAGGGTTACTATCTGCTTGCAGATACTCAACCCGATGCCCGAACCACTCGTCTTGGTAGTAAAGAACGGCACAAAAATGCGCTCCATCACCTCCGGCATTATTCCCTTACCATTATCGGTAATGGAAATGATAAAATCACGCTTGTTGCTCGAAAGATGAGTGGTAAGACGGACATAAGGAGCCTGACTTTGAGCAGATTCAGCCTCATCGAAAAGACCTGCCGCCTCCTCCTTCATCCGAATCTCCACAGCTTCCTGCGCATTCTTCAGCAGATTAATCAGCACCTGTTCTATCTGCGAACGATCCATCTGCAACCTCTGGTCTTCATTTTCTATCTCATAATGGAATATCGAATCCGGATAAAGATGCTGCAAATCTGCCACCAGATCACCAATCCTCACATTCTCAAACTGAGGTTTCGATATGCGTTGCAACTTGCGATAGTTCTCCACAAACTGCAACAGACCATTGCTTCTCCGGTTGATAGCCTGCAATGCCATCAGCAGATCATCATGCTCCAACGTATCCTGCTCCACACCTTCGCAAAGCGTATCAGCCAAAGAGATGATAGGAGTCAGCGAGTTCATGATTTCGTGGGTCAATACCCTCACCAGCTGCTGCTGCGCATCCGTCTCATTCTTCTGAATCACCGGTTGCACATTCTGCAAGGTATAAAGGCGATAGGCAAAGCCCTTATTAAAGAAGTTGACCACGCTCAATACAAAGTCAGCCTTCCCCGCATTCTGATTTCCGGCATCCAAAGCATTCTTACCAGCAGCCCTCTCGTTGGTCTTGGTCTCCAATTGTACCAGTTTCTGCAATCCTGGCTTCAGCTGCATCATCATTTCCGGCAGCGTCTCATCCAGCACCTGCAAGTCGTGCAAGTGATGAATCGAAAAACCACAGAGTCCCTCCACGGCAGCCCGATTCATCCAATGCACCTTTCCCTGTTCATCCGCCACAATGAGAAAGGCATTGATGGTATCGAGCATCGTTCCAAAATACTGGTATTTCGCTTCCTGCAGCAAAGTGGTTTCCCGAAATTCATTCACCATTTCATTAATCTGCTCTGCAAGATTCCGCTCTTCTCCCCTCAGATGATCCAACGAATACTGAAGCGAGAAGTCACGGGTGCGGATAGCCTCAATCAGTTGGCGCATCCGCTCATTGCTCTTATGATTGAATAAGTTATTGACGATTGACATAGTTTCAAAAATTTCCGTTTTTTCTATCAAAAGAAACTGCTTAAATCCTCACACGCCCTGTAAGGGCAGAAGCTCCTAGCCCAGGGCAACACCCTGGGTTTTAACAAGATATATCCCTACGCCCTGAAAGGGCAAAAGCTTTAAACCCCGAGCTTATCGATTTTTCTATAAAGGGCGAAACGGGTGATACCCAGCAACTCTGCGGCCTGTGTAAGATTTCCATTGCTCAAGGAGATGGCGCGCTTGATGGCTTCACGCTCCAAGGTCTGAAGATTGAGCGAATCTATATTTACTGAACCCGATGCTGAACCTGTTGCAGAATTTGATGCAGAAGTCCCCGATGCTACCACCGAATCCTCCAATCTGATATCCTCTGCAGCCAGTTCCATCTTATCACCCAACACAATCGCCCTCTCTATACAATGCTGCAACTCTCTTACATTACCCGGCCAGGTATGTTTCAACAGCTTCTGCTTGGCAGATGCCCCCAGCCTCACATCGCCCACACTATATTTCCCCGAATAAATCTTCAGGAAATATTCTGCCAGCAGAACGATATCCTCTCCACGATCACGCAGCGGTGGAAGATGAAGCTCGATGGTATTCAAGCGATAAAAGAGGTCCTGCCGGAATGTTCCTTCTCCCATCTTCTCGCGCAGATGGGCATTCGTAGCCGCCAGAATTCTCACATCCACATGGCTCACCTTGTTGGAACCAATGCGCTGAGTTTCACGCTTCTCTATCACCGTCAGGAGTTTCTGCTGCATCGGCAGGTTCAGATTTCCAATCTCATCCAGAAAGAGAGTTCCGCCATCCGCCGTCTCAATTCGTCCTTCCTTAGCATTCTTGGCATCCGTAAACGCCCCTTTCTCGTATCCGAAAAGTTCACTCTCGAAAAGATTCTCAGGGATACAACCCAGGTCGATATTCACAAACGGCTTTCTTGCCCTGTCCGAAAGCTGATGCAAGGCATGCGCCACCACATCCTTTCCCGTACCATTCTCTCCAGTAATCAATACGTTGGCATCCGTAGCCGCCACACGCATCATCTGCGCTTTCAGTTCCTGCATGGCAGGGCATTCGCCTATCAAATCCGAAGAATCCAGATTCCTTTCCCTGCTCAATTCCACGGCACTCTTCACCGTATCGAGCAGTTTATTCCTATCCCATGGTTTCGGAATAAAGTCGATGGCTCCCGCCTTGATAGCCCTCACCGCCTTCTCCGTATCCACGTAGGCCGTGATAAACAGCACCACGCTCTTGGGGTTATGCGCCAGAATCTTCTCCAGCCATTCATACCCCTCTTCGCCACTGATGGCATCCCGATGGAAGTTCATATCGAGCATGATGACATCAGGCATGAACGAATCCATCATTCCGATGATTCGCTCAGGCGTATTGATAACTCTGATACCCTCCACGTATGGTTTCAAAAGCATATTGAGCGACAAGAGAACATCCTCATTGTCATCCACTATCAGTATCTTTCCTTTTTTCTCCATTGCCATCATTTTTGATTTTTAATTATTTTTGCCCACAAAGTTACTGCAAAAAAACGAGATAACTCCAAAAACGGCCTCATTTCTTCAAAAATTCTTAATACGAAGCAACTTTCAAGCGCCATATCCCGATATTTTAAAGAAAAAACGAAGAAATTTCCGAAAATATTTGGTGATTTCAAAAAAACGTTTTATCTTTGCACCCTAGTTATCAAAGGAATCTCGGGGTTGACTGGATTTGACGGCGAGATGAAATGGTACGTAAGCATGCGG
>ERZ1026858.1835-NODE-1835-length-10265-cov-6.143585_pt1 | contig 10265 bp, 9 predicted proteins | sample MGYA00380159_ERZ1026858 | MGnify/ENA primary metagenome ERZ1026858 (study PRJEB33269, sample SAMEA4719795) | human gut metagenome | biome: human-associated habitat; feature: organic feature; material: feces | place: Cameroon | collected 2013-10 ... | reverse complement strand
GTTAAAATGGATTTAGATATTTTGTAAAAGTGCAAGGGTTTTTAGCACAATGGGTCAATAAAGCCCAAAACGAGAACCCGAAGATTGTTGGGTCTGATGAATAGCTTTGTGGTCGTACCTGTGATAGTCTTTGTGTCACGAAAGGAGACGATGCATCGTGAAAGACACATCCAAAAAAGCCCTGCGCCGCGGACATAACGAGGGCAACATTCGTCAGCGCACAGACGGACGGTGGGAGGTTCGCCTGTCGGCCGGAATCGACTACAAGACCGGCAAGCCCAGGCGTACATCCACCTGCTGTAACACTCGGCAAGAGGCAATCGCAATCCTGCAGCAGCAAGCCCATGAAGTCCGCACGCAGGGCTGGCGCGATCCTATGTCGGTGACATTGGGCGAATGGTATGAATACTGGTTAGACACCTACATGAAGGACACCGTCAAGCAATCTACTTACGCCAGCTACCGCAGCTACTTGAACAAGCACTTTTGTGTACTGGGAAAGATTTTATTAAAGAAATTAGAACCGCACACCTTGCAGGAGTTTTACAACTACAAATTCCGCGAGGAAGGGCTGTCGCCCAAGACGCTTCGCAACTACCACATGGCATTACACAAGTGCTTACAACAGGCCGTAAAGGAGCGCTTATTAGTGTACAATCCCTGCGATGCCGTGACCTTGCCAAGCGGAGAAAAGCCCGAAATTGTGGTCTTTACCAACAACCAACAACGGGCGCTGGTGCAGACCAGTTACCGCCACCGCTATGGAGTGTTCATCCGGCTGGACTTGTGTACAGGGCTGCGGATGGGGGAGTTGCTGGCACTGAAGTGGGAGGACATCGACTTTTCCACCGCCCAGCTTCATGTCCGCCGCACTATCAACCGCCTTGCGAAGTACGAAGCCCACGACGGCGAGAACAAAACTGAAATCGTATTCGGCACTCCCAAAACCAAGAACTCTCGCCGCACGATTCCGCTGACCCGCACAATGGTGGACGAACTCACCCGCTGGAAACAGCAGCAGGCGCAGGACAAGCAGCGGACAGGGGATAAGTACACCGACGATGGCTTCATCGTCACCAACGAGTTTGGTCACTACTTTGAGCAAAAAACTTTCAAGGATTACTACGACCGCCTGTTGAGAGATGCCGACATCGGACACTTTACCTTCCACGCCCTGCGGCATACGTTCGCCACTCGCGCACTGGAGCGCGGCATGGATTACAAAACGTTGTCAGCCATCCTCGGTCACTACTCGGTAGCGTTCACTATGGACACCTACGTCCACAGCATGGACGAACACAAGCGCCACGAGATGGACAAAATGGATGATATGTTCGGGATGCAGTACAGCATCTCCGTAGAGAACCAGCCTTATCCTGTGCTTTGCACACTCTCACAAAACGGCTGTACTGCTCATGTCCCCGACTTTCCCAAAGTCACCACACAAACGCCAACACTAGACGCCGCCCTGCTGGAAGTCAAGCAACAAATCCAAAAAGCCCTGCGCCAGTACAAGAACCCGCCCATTCCTACCAAGCAAGAGCAAATCGTCGTGCCAACCAACAGCGTGCTGGTACTCGTCAAGGCAGGTTGACCGCTCCGATTTTTACCTGCCAACTCCGCAAAATTTATCCACAAAAAGCGCCCGGACGGTTGAAAAGCTCAACCGTCCGAGCGCAGTCTTTTTATCGTTTTGGGGTTATTGGGGGGAAAATCCGCGAAACTTATTTCATAACTTCTTCAACGCTGACCTTGCGGTTCTCGCGCAGAGAAAGGGTAGCTGCGTCCGCGGTGGCGATAGCTGCACGGGCAGCTTCACCGGTCATCAGCGGCTTGAACTCATCCGGGATGGGATCACCGTGCATCACACCATTGAAGAACTCCATCTCTGCGTTCATGATGCTGTTCAGCCACATCGGCGGCTTTTTGCCGGGATGGCCGTACTGGATAGCGCCATCCATCTCGGTGCTGTGGTAGATGCGGGTACGGTCATCATCGATTTCCTTGTTCGCGTGGACGCAGTAATGCTCTTCGGTACCATCGGCCAGCTTGACCGTCATGCCGACATTGCACATATCGATGCGAATGGCGCCCTTGGTGCCCTGAATCAGGACGTAATGCTCAGGCCAGTGGAAGGCAGAACCATACTCGACGATGGCGTAGGTGTTGTTGCCGAACTCCAGATTCAGGAACAGCATATCGTCCTCATCGCCAAACTCAGGGCCGGAGTGGGCAACATTGCCGCCGGTCATGGTAACACGGGTTGCGGGTCCCATGATGAACTGGATGCAGTCCAGCTCATGGATGTGGTGATACAGATGGCCACCGGACTTGGAGCGGATCTTCTTCCAGCTGATAGAGGGCTGCGGCTCCTCCCAGCCGTTACGGGCAGAGTGGGCATACAGCACCTTGCCGATGCGGCCTTCCTGAATGAACTTTTTGGCAAGGCGGACGCCGTGGAAGAAGTTCATGACGTGACCAGCCATAAAGACCACATTATTTTCCTTGCAGGTGTTGACCATCTCATCGCAGTCTGCATAAGAAAGGGCAATGGGCTTCTCGCAGAAAACGTTCTTATGATTGCGGGCAGCTTCCAGCACCGGTTCCTTGTGCAGATAGTTGGGGGTTGCCACGATAACGGCGTCCACATCCGGACGGGCGCAGATGCTTTCCAGACTGGACTCATTGTCGCAGCCAAGTTCGGCGGCAATGGCAGCGCCGTTTTCGGGATCATAGACGGCAACGATCTTTGCCCCCTCTTTAGTTTTCATGATACGACCCAGTTCAGCGCCAAAGTAGCCTGTACCTACGATTGCATAACCTACGGTTTTCATACTGTAAAACTCCTTTTATACTTGTGTTGTTTTTACTTGACAGCGCCGTCGGACAGGCCGCCGGCCATCTTATTTTGGATAAAGCAGAAGAAGATGATGGAGGGAACGACCACGATAGCGCAGGCAGCCATCAGGGCGCCCCAGTTCAGGATATCGGCACCCTCCAAGGTCTTAACGGCAACTGAGATCGTAGTTTTGTCGGAGCTGCTCATCAAAATCATGGAGTAGAGGTATTCATTCCATGCATTGATAAAAACATAGATCGCAGTAGCAACGATGCCGGGAGAAACCAGCGGAAGCACGATCCGGACAAAGACCTGCAGCTTGTTGGCGCCATCAATGCGGGCTGCTTCCTCAATACCGATGGGTACAGTCTTGAAGAAGCCGACCAGCATCCATACGGCGTAAGGAACGCTGAATGAAAGGTAAACCAGCATCAGGCCGATACGGGTATTGGTCAGGTTCAGCTTGGCCATGACCATGGCATACGGGATGACCAGCATGATGGAGGGGAACATATAGGTAGTGACCAAGATCTTGGTCATTACATTGCCCAGCTTGGGGAAGAAGCGGACGACGCCGTAGGCTGCCAGCGAGGAAATGATGATGGCTACCACCGTGGTGCTGCCCGCAATGATAAGGCTGTTGCGAATATTGACGGTGAATTTCAGGGTGAACAGGACCGTTTTAAAATTTGCCAGTGTCCATTGGATAGGCCAGATCTTTGTGGGGTTGTTCAGCATCTCGCTGCTGCTTTTAAAGGCAGAAACCAGCAGCCACAGCAGTGGGAACACAGCCACGATTGACAGAAGGATCAAATAGACATTGGAAACTATATCGCCAAAGCGTCTTCCTTTTTTCATGCCTGATCCTCCTTTTCCCAATGTGTGATAACTGCAAAATAGATAAGGCAAACCGCAATAAGGAATGCAAGCAGAATGATCGAAGCTGCAGATGCGCGGCCAACAAGCTTGTTCGTCCAGCCAAGGTCATAGATGTACAACGGCATCGTGGTTGTCATACTGGCCGGACCACCGGCAGTGGTCATGAAAATGATATCGAAGTTGTTGAACACCCAGATGGTGCGCAGCACGACCAGCAGGCCGACAACGACTTTGATGTGCGGTACGGTAATGTGGATAAAGGACTGCCAGGAACTTGCACCATCGATCAGGGCGGCTTCGTACTGATCCTGCGGCACAGTCTGCAACGCAGCGTAGACATTGACCATGATCATGGGGGCACCGAACCAGATGTTAATGAACACCAGCGTGGGCAGCACCAGTTTAGGGTCGCTCAGGAATTGCAGCATCCCATCGGACAAGCCCAGCTTCATCAGCATAGTGGGGATATAACCCTGAATGCCGTTGAGCATCCATTTCCATACCAGTGCGATAGCAATGGAGGGAAACGCCCAAGGGATGATCATACAGATGCGGTAGATTGGGCGTGCTATGGGATTGCGGATGCGGTTCAGAGCCAGTGCGGCAGAGAAACCGATCAGGATCTGACCGGTGAGGCTGAAGAAAGTCCAGACCAGCGTCGTTAAGAACGCCTTGCCGAATGCAGGATCTGTAAAGATTTTTATGTAGTTGTCGATTCCTTTGAGTGCGTATGTTGACTTTATCAAGGTCTTGTTGGTAAAGCTGTACAGCAAGGTCGAGCACAGCGGATATACCAGCAGACAGAGAACAACCAGCATGGCAGGGGCCACAAACAGCCAGCGCGTAAGGTTACGGTCCTTTTTCGCCGGTCTGGATTGTGGAGTGCGCGTAATTTCTTTCAATATAGTATCCTCCCGGTCATTTTTGCCACAAAGAAAGCGGGGAGGGTGGGTCCTCCCCGCCTAACGTAAAGCTATCAGCTGATCATCGTATCAAAGATGTCGTTGAGTTTATCCTCCGCAGCCTTGGCAGCCGTTTCCACATCGGTGCCGTTGGTGATGATATCTTGGAACATTTCCTCGATAACACCCTGAGAGGTCAGGTAGCTGGCCTGTGCGCTGGGGCCGTGCTCAAAGCCGATGGCATGGCCTTCATCAACGGCAGTCTGGATCACATCCACGCAGTCGGAGTATTCCTTGATGGTGTCATCGTTCAGGTAATCGGAGTTGGTGGCGATGTCCTTCAGAGCAGGCAGCATGCCAACGGGGACGGAGTGAATGAATTCAACGTAGTTGTCCGTATCATACAGGTACTCGATAAAGGCCTTGCAGATTTCGGGGTGCTTGGCGTTCTTCCAGACGACCAGAGGAATGTGGGAGGCTTCGGCGCTGTAGACGGGGTCGCTGTCGGTTATGCGGGGCAGCGGAGCGCAGCGGACATACTGGGCGATCTCCGGGGTGTTGTTCTGCACACCGCCGATCATGAAGCCGGAGTTGAAGTCAAAGGCAGTCTTGCCCTGATAGAACAGCGTAGCGTGATCGTTGACCGTGTAGTTGATGGTCTCGGCGGGAGAGCAGTTCTTGTAGACTTTCAGCCAGAAGTTGATGCCGTCGATGGCTTCCTTGCTGGTCAGGTTGGCGGTCAGGTCATCATTCAGCAGGCTGCTGCCGGCACTGACAACGTAATAGTTCAGGTAGCGGGTGCTCAGCAGATCGTTGGGGCTGCAGGAGAATGCTGCGCCATACTGGCCGTCTTTGGTCAGGGTCACTGCGGCATCATAGAACTCGTCCCAAGTCTTGGGGACTTCCAGTCCGGCTGCTTCCAGCAGGTCGGTGCGGTACCACATGACCTGTGCGTGGGAGTAATACGGCACACCGTAGGTGGCGCCATCGCTGGTCATATCGGCCAGCGCGTTAGCAGAGAAGCGGTCGCGGCCAATGTCGTCAACCATATCATCTATCGGGGTCAGGACATCAGCGTTCAGCATCTCAACGACTTCACCGGTACCCTGAGCCGTGCTCATATCGGGCAGGTCGCCCGTTGTCAGGCCAGCATTCCACTTGGTGTTGAAGTCGCCCCAAGAGTAGGTCTCGATGTTGATCTTAACGCCGGGGTTGGCTTCCATAAACTTATCGGCGGCCTTCTGGACGGCCTCCATGCGGGCACCCTGCGTGAAGGAATGCCAGAAGGTGATCTCACCCTCCAGCGGCGCGTCGGACTCTGCCGTGGAAGAAGCCTCCGTGGAAGCAGCAGTGCTGGTGTCGGCCGTGCTGGCCGCCGTTGAAGAGGAGCCGCCGCAGCCGGCCAGCAGGGACGCTGCCATACCGGCGGCCAACAGAGATGCAAGTGCTTTTTTCATGTGTTTGACCTCCTGTGATCAAATCTGTTGTGTTCTTGTGTGTTCTTGGTGGTTGTCTTTTTGCGCAAAAAGATGCTGTTAGGATTCCGTTTTTTTGTAAGTTCTGTACTTACCGTGTGCCTATATTATACAGTTTTCACTTTTCCTTTACCAGCCAAAAAAATGCGTAAAAATAAAATAATACGCTCAAAATTTGAGCGTATTATTTTTCTACTTAAAAATATTCGGTCAAACTTTGTGCATAACTTACAAATCAAGGTCATGCTTCCCGGGAAGTCCGGCGGTACTCCTGCGGTGTCACACCGAACACTTCCTTAAAACATTTGGTAAAGTAGCTTGGCGCTTCATAGCCCAACTCGTAGGCGATCGCAGATATCGGCTCGTTGGTCACCAGCAATTTGCGGGCCGCGTGGGTCATCTTGGTCTCCCTTATAAATTCATACAGCGTTTTCCCCGCCTGTTCCTTAAAAAGACGGCGCAGAGTGCTCTCGCTGATTTCTGCCATATCGCAAAGCTCTTTGGTTGTATAGTTTTTTTCTAGGTGGCTGATGATGGTGTCTAGGATTATGGTGATACGCGGGTCGTTTTTCTGGGTAGCGGATTTGACGGCACGGCGGCGGATGCTTTCAATATCAAAACGCGCCTCCATCTTTTTGCGATCTTCTTCCAGTGTCTCATCCTTGTCAAAGTTATCCAGCGAAACGCGAGCCAGCTGTGCACAAATCAAGTTCAGGTAACCGCGTATTTCCAAATATTTAAAGGTGGTTTTAGTCAGTGCGCTGGCGTAGGCTCTCTCAAAGTAGGTCCACATTTCCGGCATATCGGAAAAATTGTGCAGGAACGGAACATTCCACAAAGCGCACAGCATATCTGTGTCTGCCAGTTGGACAGAGCCGACAAACCGGATACTGATAAACGCGATTTCCTCTTTGGCTGCGCAGGACAATACACTTCCCTGCGGAATGTAAAAGACATCGTCCGGTCCGACATCATACGATGTATCCCCCAGAGAGAAGACCGCTCTCCCGGAAATAACATAGCGAATCAGCGAGTAAGGGACCACTGCGCCGGGATACCCCCAGTTCTTAGAAAATCTGTATTTGTCAACATACAAGAAAATGGGGGAGTAATCGGAATAGATGGCATTCATAGACGTTCACCTCTTTCGTAAGCCATATGGATTCTACGCACATTGTAGCAGAGTCTTTTCCAAAAAGCAAACAAAACGCGCATTTTTTAGACGTATATTTTTATTTTTGAACATTTTTTCTACTATACTTCAAACTTCAAATTGTTATACTGAATATAAGGTTCTCAAAATCATACCCGTCAAAGAATAATTTCATTTTTTATAAAAAGGAGATCTCACCTATGAAAGACATCAACAAATATCGCGGCATTATCCCCGCCTTCTACGCCTGCTACGCACCGGACGGCTCTATCTCCACCGAGGGCGTCAAGGCACTGACCCGCCACCTGATCGCCAAGGGCGTCAAGGGCGTTTACGTCGGAGGCTCCTCCGGCGAGTGCATCTACCAGCACCCGGATGAGCGCAAGGCCGTGCTGGAGGCCGTCATGAGCGAGGCCAAGGGCAAGATCACCGTTATTGCCCACGTCGCCTGCAACAACACGGCGGATTCCGTCGAGCTGGCCGCCCACGCTGAGAAGTGCGGCGTTGACGCCATCGCGTCCATCCCGCCGATCTACTTCCATCTGCCCAACTACGCCATCGCGGACTACTGGAACGCCATGAGCGCCGCCGCGCCCAACACCGAGTTCATCATCTACAACATCCCGCAGCTGGCCGGTACCGCTCTGACGATGCCCCTGCTGAACGAGATGCTCAAGAACCCCAACGTCATCGCGGTCAAGAACTCCTCGATGCCCACCCAGGACATCCAGATGTTCAAGGATGCCGGTATTCAGGCGCGCGGTGCGGACGGCTTCGCCGTGTTCAACGGCCCCGATGAGCAGTTCGTCTCCGGCCGTGTCATGGGCGCGGACGGCGGCATCGGCGGCACCTACGCCGTCATGCCGGAGCTGTTCATCCGCATGAACGAGCTGATCGAACAGGGCGACATCCCCGCCGCCCGCGCCATCCAGTACAAGGCAGACCGCATCATCTACAAAATGTGCGAAGCCAAGGGCAACCTGTACGCCGTCATGAAGGAGATCCTGCGCCGGATGTACGGGCTGGATCTGGGCGGTGTGCGCGCCCCGCTGGCGAACCTTGCGCCGGAGGACGAGGCCATCGTCGCCGAGGCGCAGCGCATGATTGAGGAAGCCGTCGCGGCACTGTGAGGAGCGCAGCATGATCGTAGATTCGTTTGATTACATCGCCTGTTACAAGGGGCTGCACCCCAATCTGGACACGGCGATCGACTGGCTGAACAGCCATACCCTTGACGCGCTGGAAAACGGTAAGACCATCATCGACGGCGACAAGGTGTTTGTCAACGTGATGGACGCCGACCTGCGCGAGGCCGAGGGCGCGGCCTTCGAGTACCACCGCCGCTACGCCGACCTGCAGATCAATCTGACCGGCAGCGAGCACTGGGGCTGGGCGTCCGAGGGCAAGGAACAGGGCGAGTTCGACGAAGCCGCCGACTGCGGCTTCAAGTCCGGTGCCGAGCACGTCGGCGGCGTTTTGGGCGGCGGGCGGTTTGCCATCTTCTTCCCCGGCGAGCTGCACAAGCCCAGCTGCAAAAGCGAAGGCTGTGACCACGTAAGAAAAGCCGTGGTCAAGATTTTGATGAGATAAGAAAAGCCCCATGCCTTCCCCCCATGGGGGAAGGCTTTTTGCGTATGGAAAGGAGTTACCACCATGACCCACGAACAAATTTTCAACCAAATCAAGGGCGGCCTTATCGTCTCCTGCCAGGCGCTGGAGCATGAGCCGCTGTATACAAAAGAGGGCGGCGTCATGCCGCTGATGGCAAAGGCCGCCGCCCAGTCCGGCGCGGTGGGCATCCGCGCCAACACCGTGCGTGACATCACCCAGATCAAGGCGGTCGTTGACCTGCCGGTCATCGGCATCATCAAAAAGGATTACCCCGGCACGCCGATGTACATCACCGTCACGATGCAGGAGGTTGACGAGCTCGTCGCCTGCGGCGTGGACATTCTGGCCGTGCAGGGCACCGGCGCCCTGCGCCCCAACGGGCAGACGAGCGCCGAGTTCATCCGCGCCATCAAGGAGAAGTACCCCGACCAGCTCGTTATGGCCGACTGCGACAACATTGAGAACGCGCTGGCCTGCGCGGGGGCCGGTGCGGACTTTGTCGGCACGACGATGCGCGGCTACACACCCGAGACAACGGGCATCAACGATGTGGACTTCGGCTTTATCGCCCAACTCGCGCGGGAGTGCCCGGCCAAGGTCATCGCCGAGGGCCATATCCACACGCCGGAGCAGGCCGTGCAGGCGCTCTACGCCGGTGCGTTCGCCCTCGTCGTCGGCGGTGCCATCACCCGCCCGGCGGAGATCACGGCCCGCTACACCGCGGCCATCAACAACCACAAATAAGCAGGTGCGCTATGAGTAAAACCTATCTGGGCGTTGACATCGGCGGCACGGCGGTCAAGCTGGGGCTCGTCGATGAGAACGGCAGGGTGCTGCGCCGCGCCGAGCGCAGCGTCAGCTTTGACGGCTACAAAACGCCGATCCTGGATACCGTGCAGGCGGCCATCCACGAATTTCTGACCGCGGACGCGCCGAGGCTCGAGGGCATCGCTGTGTCCGCCACGGGCCAGATCGACAGCCGCCGCGGCGTGGTCGCGGGGACCTGCGGCAATTTCCCGGGGTGGATCGGCGTGGACATTAAAGGTACGCTGGAGCGTGCCTTCGGCCTGCCCGTCACCGTCGCCAACGACGCCAACTGTATGCTGCTGGGCGAGGTCTGGGCCGGTGCGGCTAAGGGCTATACCGATGTCATCGGTGTGACGCTGGGCACCGGCGTCGGCGGCGGCATCCTGACCGGCGGACGTCTGCTGGAGGGTGCGCGCGGCCTTGGCGGCGAGCTGGGGCATTTCCGTCTGCACGCACTGGACGGCGTGGCCTGCACCTGCGGGGCCATCGGCTGCTATGAGCGCTACGCCGCGACGACGGCGCTGGTGCGCGATGCGCAGCGGATGGGGCTGGACGCCCCGGACGGCCGCACCATCTTTGAGGCGGCTGCCGCCGGTGAC
>ERZ1026858.1828-NODE-1828-length-10307-cov-37.142119_pt1 | contig 10307 bp, 11 predicted proteins | sample MGYA00380159_ERZ1026858 | MGnify/ENA primary metagenome ERZ1026858 (study PRJEB33269, sample SAMEA4719795) | human gut metagenome | biome: human-associated habitat; feature: organic feature; material: feces | place: Cameroon | collected 2013-10 ... | reverse complement strand
AACTTATTCGTGAATTATTCATATTTATAAAATTAATTTTGAACAGTTACTTATACGATACTTTAAACTCTTTACTTTCTGAGATAAAGTATAAAGTATTATTACTATCTTTTTCATAAAAAATTAAATTTGCGTAATATTAAATCTCGTTCATTCTTACTTAAGATAAATGAGAACAGCAATACTGAATAACCAAATACAAACAATAATATGTGTATTCCAAAAGTTAAATAATGATTACTAAATATTAGAAGATTAATTAAATAACCTACTGGTAACATCAAAACTCCTATAAACCAAATTCCACGGACGCTTTTAAAAAAAGCGTATATATTAATGTGTATTTTCTTATAATATACATAATTTAGATATATTCCATTACCTAAAATAATAGCTAAAGCTGTAGATACAGCAGCTCCTATAGGTCCTATTATTTTTATCAAGAATATCGTTAAACCAACATTTAATAAAGATGAAACAATCATCATTTTAGCTCTATAACCATATTGGTTCCTAACCTGCAATATTGAATTACCACAAATCTGTATTAAATCTATAGAATACGGTATCATCAGAATCAAAGCAACACTATAAGACAAATCATATCCATTACCAGCTAATAAGAATATGAATTCTTGCCCAAAAGAAATAACACCAAATAAAACCAATACTACTAAATAAGATTGCAATTTACCTATTTTAATAAAGTAGGAAGAAACATCTTCTGTTGTACCATGTATAAGTATTCGCGTAACCGTGGGTAATATTAAACCACCCAAAACACAAGCAACACTTATATACATTGAATTCAGTTGTGCTCCAATTGAATATTCAGTCACAATTTCTGGTCCATAAAAACTACCTAAAATAATTTGATCTGTTTTCCAAAATATCTGGTCAGCTAAAGCAACACCAAGATTTGCTAAAGTAAGAACAAGCATGCCCTTATACAACATCTTATCATGTCCATGGTATTTAATTGAACAATTTAACTTTTTAGTTGCATAATATTGACGTAGCAAGGCCATTATCACATTCATGAGGCATTGTACAGCAACAATAGAAAAAGCATAATGCCAATGTTGTATAATCATAATAACTAATATTGGCTGTGCTATCAAAGTCACTATACTAGAAAGTTTCAAAAAAATAAATTTCTCATTTGCATTTATAACAGCTATATAAACATAATTATTCATATTAATAATCAGATTAAATAACATTAATCCGAAAATTCCAATAGTTTCAATTATTTCCCCTTCTGTAAAAGTATTCACAAATGAATATTTCAGGCCATATCCAACTGGAATAGATATCAAGCAAAAAAACACAGACAATATTGCAAAAATACGCCGACCTGTAGCCAACACATTCTCCATATTGTTTCTATCATTCTTAACTTTATATTCAACATAAAACTTCAAGACAGAAGCAGATAAAGGAGCCTCCATTGCTGAAAAATAAGCAATAACAGATCCTGCTATTTGATAAATGCCATATTCTGACTTACCTATACCAGTAAGTAACAATGGTATATACAAAAGACTTATTATAGACTGTAACCCAGTATAGACAAACCCTAGGATTGCCCCAATTCTTTTTTCATTCATCGTAAACTTACTTTAGTAGCTTTTTCAAACTTGCTTTAATCTTATTCTTTATATAAGCCTTAAATTGCAAAACTTGAATCATATAAATATTTTCATCAATTAGTGCCTTTGTTAACTTAGAATCTGGTATTATACGCTTAATTTCTTGCCTATTAGAATCAATAAAATATTTTAACTGCTTTAATGGAATAAAAAGTTTATATGAATATGTTAAGTTGTTGAATAACTCTAAAATAAAATGTTCAGTAACTACAGAATCTAATTTTTTTGAACAAAAAATTTCGTGTAAAACATTATATGTCAATAAATATCTTTGTTTTTTTAATAAAGAAGATTCACGCGTACCACCTCTTGTTACAGAATCCCCGACACAATCATAAACATATAACGGATTGCTAATAACTGAGACTGTTTGTATATTTTTCATATACATAACATTAAAAACATAATCTTCTCCCCATCTAAAATCAGTATTCATATATTCTTTGATCAAACTTCTTTTATATAACTTATTACATGGAGAATGGATTATTGCTTTAGTATAGTATCTGGCTATTATTTCCCCAAAAGCTACAATATTTAAATTTAAAGCATCCCCAAAAGAAATCACACTCTTTTTGTATTTACCAATAACTTTTATTCCACAAATTACCCAATCAACATTACCATTACTTTGGTATTGCATCATAGTTTCTACCATATTAGGCATAGTATAATCATCACTGTCCACAAACAGAATAAAGTCACCTGTTGATTTTGACAATCCATAATTTCTTGCTGATGCTGCCCCTCCATTTTCCTTGCAATAATACTTAATACGACTATCCTTATCACATAAGGATAAACAAATTTCTTCTGATTTGTCGATAGAACCGTCATTTACAAGAATTATTTCAATTTCTTTATATGTCTGATTTATCAAGGAAGAAACACAACGTAAAATGCTCTTTTCTGAGTTATATACTGGAACTATAATACTAACCATATTAAAAAATAATTTGCCAATGTGTATAATAAATAGAATAATAATAAAATAAGTTTATAGCAGCAAAAATCAACAGTATTGGCATATATTGCTTTTTACAATATCCCAACATCAACGAAGAAAGTAATATACATGCAAAACTATATCTGCATACTATATCATACTGCCAAGAATAACCAATGGTCACCAACATCAACATTGTGTACATTTTATAGATATTGTCATGACCCTTATAGGCTTTTGAAATACTATTAGTATATACAAAGTATAGCAATAATATTGCAGCTAAACGCACAAGCACAATTCCTAATTCATACAGTTTTGTACCTTCTACAACATAGCCATCAAAACTATGACTTACTGTGCTTAAAATTTTCAATCCTGTTGATTTACCTATTGAATCAAGAATAGGGCCTAACATTTCTGTCAAGCTACCCAATGCCAAACAAAGTATATATCCTATTTTTTCTTTTATAATACGATGCCTAACAGCTAACAATAGCAATCTTATAAAAATAAAAATAATAGACGCTTGATGTATATAAATACTTGCTATATAAAATGGAATAGATAGCAGTTTTCTATCTTTTCTTAAATCCAGGAAAATCGCCCATATACAAATACTATAAGCTAATGCACCTCTAATTCCTGATGTATAATCTTGCCATGGAAGTACAAATATTAAAAAAGTAAATGCAATAACTAATGACAATTTGTCTTTCCAATAGGACTTTATCAACATATAACCTAATGTAAAATATCCACAAAAAGTAGGTACAGCTGAAATTAATTTATTGTCTTTAAAAAAAGACAATAAATAGACCAACCATATATACAATGGAGACCTATCTATTTGGCTATAAACGACAGCAGAAGAAAAGCCTCCATCCATAATTGTATCATATAATTGTCTATGGTAGACCAAATCATATTGATTCTTTTCAGTTAAATGATATGCTATCACTGCAATAATAAAACAAGAGAGACATACAGCTATAATGTTCTTTGATTTAGGCACAATATAGAACACTGCAATACTCAATAAAAAACCGATTATTAACGTCATGATTAATTGTATAATATCGTTCTTAATTGCTCTTTAATTAAAGTATTGTCGTAATTATAGCTTGCATTACTTTTGCGTAATTTTTCAAGTAGACAATCAGATTTTATAACATCTGACATTTGCTCTATGAGATTTTCATCTGAATTGTCTACGACAATCCCTAGTTTTTCTGTAACCTGATTTCTGGCAGACGAATAATTTGTAACAATAATTGGAGTATGCAATACCTTAGCCTCTTCAACAACTACTGGCTTTCCTTCATATTGCGATGTCAACACAAAATAATCCGCTTTCTTTATATAAGGAAAAGGATTATTTCTTGCCCCCAACAATATAACCTTATCTGTTAATGATTTTGACTTTATTAATGAATCCAACATATTGTAATCAGGTCCGTCACCTATTATATACCATTTAAAATTAAAATGTTGTTCTTTTAGATTATCTGCAATAGATACAATTCTATCTAATCGTTTTGATTCATTTGCTATTCTACATACAGTAACAAGTGTTCTGCCATTAACAGCATTATACATATCATCAATTCTAATCATCGATTTCATACGTATATAATCTGAATCTATCATATTGTCAATATGAACAATCTTTTTTCTTTCATTCGGAAAAAATGCTTTTAAGGTTGCGCATCCTGATTGGCTTACAGATACAATATAATCATATTTATTCAATATGGATGTACCCTTTCTTATGTCAAGACCTAAAGACTTCATATCTGGATGTATCCAACCAATTTTTTTATCTGCAACAATATTATTTGCAACAACTGCATTACAAAAACCTTCAGCTGTAGATATTGCTACATCATATTTTTGATCTGTTATATAAATATCTTCTGCATCTATATATGCTACTCTCTGTATAGATGAATATTTTGGAATTGCATTTTTCTTGCGCAAAACTATCTTCAAAACATCCAATATAGCATTTTTTCTTATATATCGAAAAAGCCTACTATACTTTCCATATGTTTTATATTGAAGTTTGTGAACTTTATTGCTTATTCTATCTATATAGTTTCCCTCGTCAATAGTATAGGCTAAAGTGACATCATGATTTTCTTCAATCAAAAAATTCACTAATGGTATCATAAAAGACGTTATACCACCGCGACTTAAACTTGTTGTTAAAACTATTATTTTCATATTTCTAAAAGATATTATTTAATATATAGATACATTTACATGTGCCTATAAATTGTGAATTATACAATACTAGTCATAAGTTGTTAGGTTAGTACTCAATTTAGGGCATAGCCCTTTGTATAGACACTTTTGCAAGTGCCTATATATTGAGAGAATTACACTTGTTTATTAAGTATTACATACTTTTTCTCGCCATGGCAAAGTTCAAGCAAGCTTGCTTTGCTCATGACTTATCGAAAAAGTTTCATACATTTTACACACATGTGATTTTCGGCTGCACTCGGCATAGCTTAAACAAGTTTAGCTCTGCTTTCGTTGGCACGAAAATTCTTCGCTCGACAATTTAAAAGCAAACTTTTATTGTTCTCACTTATTGAAAATGTTGGCATATTGCTAATCCTGTTTTGTCTATTCGCAGCAGTACTCACGGCATCATTTTTGTTTATCTTTACAAACCACTTCATGTATGAATTTTGCTATTGATAATATTCCCATAAATATATACACAAAGACATTATTGTCTTCTGATTTTTTACTTTTCACTTCAAGATTTTGGTTTTGGTCTTTAGCTCGTTTTTCTGCTTGATATAGACTATTCGAAGCCCGCCCAAGACTAAAAAGGTTTGACAACAAGTCTTTGACTGCAAACAATGCGTAGAACACTACGAATGTCAGCAAAACGAAACAAGCATAGTTGCCGTACTTGATGTATTCAAAAATCTGATTTTCAACCTCTATGCCGAACGACAGAATCAAATGTGAAACCACACATAGCAAAAGACAGACAAAGACAGAACCCAACATTGCGATAAAAGTAACCACAAGCTGTAGATACATTGATATGCCATTCCTCGTCTGATGTTTCTTGAGCTTATCATCAATGCATCATCTTTGAAACCGATGACCAAAGCAAAACTGGATAAAGTGAAACCAAGCAAAGGTGGCATTACTTTCAATCCTATTTCAGTGATAATAGAGACAAGCTGCAAGCTGTCTTTCGAAGACATGAAAATTCCACATACCACTATCAACAAAGTTGAAACGCCAGCCCATTTCAGAGACTTTATGAACTGACTACGACACAAATGAAAATAGATGTATCCAAATCCTTCCAGCCCCATAGAACTATGTGTGGTCTGTTTTCCCATATCCCTATTTTTTATTTTGGGAAACGTCCAAAATGTAGTTTTCCATATCATGTGCCGCATTATCATTCAAATCAACTCGCATTGTATTCGGATGATTTTGCGTATTTATTTCTTCCGTATGCCCGGCATCATTCAATACCCTTGCCTTTGCTGTTCCGTAAGACTTGCTTAAATATAGGAAAGCCTTCAAAACTTTATTCTTTGCCACTTCTATAGGCTTGGACTTTGGTGATTTCATATGCAACTCTGCCTGTTCTGTATTAGATGAGCGCAAAGAATCATCAAGTTCTTCCCATTCTTCTAAATTGTCATTATTTGTATACCTTACACTTACCCTAATGTCCAACAATGTTTTCGCCTGGATGATTTTCTCAATTGTCTGCTTGTCATTTTCAACATTTATAGCAAAGAATTCGTTATCACCAAGCTTAAACAAGAAGCTATCATTCAAGAACTTAAATATCCTTTTCAAATGTGTTTTATACACAGCAAATCTATGGTATTTCGGGTAATACCAAAATTCCATATCCTTCGCATCTATACCCTTGTTTGGATCAGTATCAGAATCCTCAAGAGTATTCTCTTTTACATTCAATGTCTTGGAGTCTTCCCCAAGGAATATTGCATTACAAAAATATCCATGATAATAAGAGCCACAGTTGTCGAAAGTCCTAAGCAATGTCTCCCTTTCCGACTTTCCACTTTTTACCTTGTACCTGTCTTGCATGATGCTTGACAAAAGTCTTACATATTCTTCAGGTCTCTGATTTTCAGTAGGATAAAGAACTATGTTGATAAAGGCTATCTCAACTATATTTTTCTGTTGCTTTTCCATTATTATTATAGAGTTTTCTTGAATTATAACATTTAACACCTAACACTGAGACATCATAAGTGCTTTACGCTCTACGTATATGCAACTCTATCGCCTCTTCATGCTCACTCGCAAAAGCCTTAGCGTCTTCCACTACCAAAGCCAGATAGCCTCCGCCACCAGCTCCTGGCATCTTCCATGCCAGCACACCAGACATTGCGCTATATTTCTGTATATACGGTTCCACGCTTGCCTCAGGACATGGCTTGCCGTAAGCCACTGGATTGACCATTGCAGGGAACATTGCTATCTGTGCATTGAATGATGCCTGGTATGCTGAAGCAAAGCCTTTAAGGTCGTGAGCAAGAATAGCTGCCCAACAAGCATCGGCAGCATCAGCAAGGGCTTTTACCTTGGCTGGAGTGATGTCCTTGCCTTCTACAACTGAGCAACCGGGACGACGAGGCTCAAGAGGAACCATTACAAGATGGTCTTCGAGGAAACGAAGGGTCATCTCATCGTTGGTGTTCTCTATCTTCTTAGGCCAGAAGTTTGCATCGTAATAATGACGGCAAAGTCCCGGGACGCAAATACCTATGGAATCCTGTGCACCAGAAATATGACCGTCCTCACGCTCGGGATTATTCTCAAAACAGAACACAAGACGTGCAAGCATCTCAGAATCCATATTAGGAAGTTTCATTGGCCATATCTTCTTTATCATGTTGCGTGTAGATGTAGACAAACCACAACGCTCACGCACCTCAAAGGTGGGTTCAAGGGAGATGGTGATAGCCCAACCTGGATGATACTGTGAAACGTACGGCTGGTCGATCCATGTGCCAGCCAAGTCAAGACGGGTTGGTATGCCACAACTCTCGGTCTGAGCATTTGATTCACTTGCCTTAGAGAGTTCTGCCTTTAATGATGACGACGAACGTGCCTGAAGACCTGCATGAGGAGTGCGCTGAAGCTCCACATACTCAATGCCACGCTCCTTACAAAGCTGGCGCTTTGCGTCAGAACCGCCTTCTGCATTTACAACAAACACATCTGGCTTAACGATATCGAGTGTAGGAATGAAGTCGAGCACACCGCTGCCCTCATTTATATATGCATCCTTTACAGCCTTGACATTCTTTACCATAAACAGACGTTCCTCCTGTGGGAACATAGGCTTGCGATGCTTATACTCCTTATAAGTAGCATCCGAGCCAATACCTACATAAAGGTCGCCATACTGCGATGCCTGCTTGAAAAACTCAATGTGTCCTGAATGCAGCAAGTCGTAACAACCGCTGACAAATACTTTCTTGTTCATTATAATAATAGTGTTGTTTTATACTTTACTTTTTGCAAAATGTCTTGTAGCATATACAGCATATGCCGTAACAACCATAAAACAGAATGTAGGCAATAGATAAGAGCAATAAACACCGTTGGTATCCGATATATAACCTTGAATAGGTGTCAATATTGCTCCACCAAGTATTGCCATTATAAGACCACTGGCTCCTATCTTGCTATCATTGGGATGCTCGCCTTTGGCAATATCACCAAGGGCAAGACCATATATGGTCGGGAACATCAGACTCATAAATGTACTTACAAGTATGAGGGCTATTAGCAGGAAATTGCCAGTACCACTACCTAACGCCACACAAAGAGCCATTATGGTAGAAAGCAAACCACCTATCATCAAAAGACGGGCTGGCGCTATCCACTTCATCAACCATGTGTATACAAAGCGTGAAAGGCAGTGACCGATGATAGAAATCAGATATATCGTACTCGCTTCTGATTCTGTCCAACCCATTTCCTGCATCACCAGACGTATGGTGAAACTCCATACGCCTATCTGTGCGCCTACATAGAAGAACTGTGCTATAACTCCCATACGATAGATGCGATTGGCAAGCAGACGGCTGAAACTTTCACGTACTCCGTCCTGCTGTCCATTGTCACGTCCCATAGGCATCTTGGCAAACAGCATTATAACAAGTATGACAAGCAGAATTACTCCAAGTGCTGCATAAGTACCGCTGATTGAATAAAGACTGATATCATCAAGTATGAAATACTTGCTCATCATTATGCCAACTATTGAACCTACTGGATTGAAGCTCTGGGCTATGTTCAGGCGACGTGTGGCAGTCTCAGGGCTTCCCATGCTCAATATGTATGGATTGGCTGATGTCTCAAGAATACTGCATCCTCCTGCCATGATATAAATGGCTACAAGATAGAATCCATAACTTGCTGCATAAGCAGCTGGCATGAAGAGCATAGCTCCGAATGCATAAAGCAGCAATCCAAGTATGATGCCTGACTTGAAACTCTTCTTACGGATGAATAGTGCAGCTGGCAATGCAAAACAGAAATAGCTGCCATAAAACGCAAACTGTATCAACGATGTCTGCGTGTCGCTCATAGCCATGATACGCTTAAAGGCTGCCAACAGCGTGTCTGTCATGTTGTTGGCAAGTCCCCATAGCAGAAACATACTCGTGACTAAAGCAAAGGGGATTAAATGCTTTCTTTCTATTGTTCTCATTAATTGTTTGTTAGTACTCAATTTAGGGCATACCCCTTTGTATAGGCACTTTTGCATGTACCTATATATTGAGATGTTAAAAATTTCATTTTGTTTATTAAGTATATAATACATTTTCTTCGCGCTAGGAGTAAGCATCCAACCCCTATGGTAATACCGCTCAGCCCCAGTGTTTACTGGGGTTGAGAGATTTCCATCAAGTTGAATAAATTCGTTTTTTATTTTTTGTTAACACCTAATATATCCAGTGCCATTTGATCATAGTCAGTTTTTCCACTTACGACCATGTCAAAGAAGTCCTTGAGAAAGCCAAGGACATTTTTCTTCATAAGTTTGCAGGTTTCAACAAAGGAGAGAATTGTGGCAGCTATCCTTGCAGCCATTCTCAATGAAATCAGATTCACGCTCATCTTTTGTCTTACCTTTGTCTGTATTAACAGAATAAGAACTTTCCGCACTCTTTCCATATGTCTTACGACGACGCATGGCATTCTCTCCCTCCAATTTGGAAATCTTTGCCTTTAAGACTTCTATTTCATCATTTGCCTTGGAGATCGTGACATTCGCTTCCTGTAAAGAGGTTTTCGCTTCCTCAAGTTGTCTGCCCATAGAATTGTTATGGTCCAACAAGGTTTTGACAGCCTTGAAAAGCTCGCTTATTTTATATTCGTAATCCTTTCTTTCCATATCGCTCATATTGTGTAAAACATGATACCACACAATCAACAACTGACGAAGGTTGCATACGCTTCTTGTACCATTTCTCAAATACATGATAAGGAATTCCATTGGACTCAAAGAACTGTGCCACTGAAACACCCTGCTTGTTAACTTCATTGGAATAGCGATTCCATAAAGTCTCAATGTCTTTTGAACTCGTTGCCATAATTCTAATATTTTTTAGGTTTACGGCACAAATTTAGATAAAATTTCCGAATTATAAGCCAGTTGGGATAAAAAACAGAAA
>ERZ1026858.1827-NODE-1827-length-10310-cov-6.836275_pt1 | contig 10310 bp, 12 predicted proteins | sample MGYA00380159_ERZ1026858 | MGnify/ENA primary metagenome ERZ1026858 (study PRJEB33269, sample SAMEA4719795) | human gut metagenome | biome: human-associated habitat; feature: organic feature; material: feces | place: Cameroon | collected 2013-10 ... | reverse complement strand
AGTTCTATAGAATTAGCAGTAACTACTAAATAATAGAATTAGTCTACCATAAGAATCGACATATTTCAAGGATTTTTCTGTAACATAGTCCAAAAAAGAATAAAAAAGCAATAGCAATTTCTCATATCTTCAATTCCAATCAGGTATTTTTCTTATTTGGCAATATCTGTTATACTAAACGCGTAAAAACCAGACGGCTTTTACAGGAGTACTTTGTATAATTGATAGTGAAAAGAAAAGGAGCGAAGTTATCATGGCTGATTTTAGTGTAGCAGTCGAGAAAGTTGAAAAATCTAGTTTGTTTGGTCACCTGTGTCGTCAACGTAACGATGCAGCAAAGGTTTTCCCGCATCGTGGTGAAAAAGGCTTTGGCTTTAGCAAAAGAGTACAGGGCTACAAGCTTAATGCAGCGTCTTTAAAAGCGCTGAAAAGAGGCTGATACTGATGGGCATTCAGGGATTGGTCTTGCATTTCGTCGAGATTTTAGACAGAGATTTTTATAACAAATATCTGAAGAATGTATTGTTATAACGTTTGCATATACGCCAGCTGAACATAAGACTTAGGGACAGGTCTTGTGAGCAGCTGGCTTTTTGCTATCCAAAGCTATGCAAAATGGTTATATTTTTTATGCGAAACCAGTATTTTTATTTTTAGGTATTTTGTAGTATAATCTTTGACTGCGTGCTCTGATTTGAGTAACTAAATTATACCATAAAGTATATAACTTAAATTCCAATCAGGTATTTTTCTTATTATGGAATATGTTGTATAATCATTGGCAGTGAAAGGCACTCTCCAAAATGAACTAGAAAGGAGCTGATTAGTTTTGGATATGGCACTTATCATGAATGATGAAAAAGAAGATTCAAAGATTCGGGAGTACCTGAAACAAGTAGACAGAAAGTTTTACTATCGAGCTATCGAGAACAGAAAAAAGGAAGGCAAGGTCTTTCCTCATCGTGGCGAAGATGGCAAGCTTTTCGTTAATACTTTTCAATATGTAAACTTATTCAAGAAGAAATAATGGAGGGACAATTCTTATGACACCGGCAATTAAATGCTTAATTCTGCTGGCGGTGGTTGCACTGTTATTTGTAACCGAAATGATTCCGCTGGCTATGACTGCCGTACTGGCAGCTATCGCTTGCAGCGCTTTGGGCCTGGTTCCTGAAAACCAGATCTTCCTTGGCCTTGCAGATTCTACTGTAGTTCTCTTTGGTGGTATGTTCGTCGTAGGTGCTGCGATGTTCTACACCGGTCTTGCACAAAAAGTTGGCGGCGCAGTTGTTAAACTGTTCGGTACTAATGAAAACAGCCTTATGTTTGGTCTTATGGTTATTGCGGCTGTTATGTCTGCGTTCCTGTCTAACACTGGTACTACTGCCTGCCTGATTCCTGTAGTTATGGGTATCTGCGCACAAGCAAAGCTTTCTGCTTCTCGTCAGCTCATGCCGCTGGCTTTCGCAGCTGGCCTGGGCGGTACCTGCACCCTGATTGGTACCCCGCCTAACATTCTGGCAAACGTTGCTCTGAAAGCAGCTGGTATGCCGGAACTGCAATTTGGCTTCTTTGAATATGCGTATATCGGTATTCCTATTACTGTTGCAGGTATCATTTATATGATGTTTATTGGCAAATACATTCTGCCGGAAGCTAAAAGTGAAGAGGTTGCAGAGGTAGAGCAAGAGATTGATGCTACCAATACAAGCTCCAAAAAACAAATCATCTGCGGTATCATCATGATTGGCGTTATTGGTTCTATGGCAACCAGCATCGTTCCTCTGGAACTGGCTGCTGTTGTCGGAGCGGTACTGTGCGTACTGACAGGCTGCATCACTGAAAAACAAGCCTATAACTCCATCGACTGGATTACCATCTTCCTGTTTGCAGGTATGATTCCTGTTGCAACAGCTATGAACACCAGCGGCGCTGGCAAGCTGATTGCTGAAGCTACTGTAAGCATGATGGGCGGCAACCCGTCTCCGTATCTGGTAACCGCAGTGCTCTTTGGGCTGGCAGTTATCCTGACTCAGTTCATGTCTAACACCGCTTCCAAAGCTCTGCTGTGCCCGGTAGGCATTGCACTTTCCGCACAAATCGGTGCATCTCCGAAAGCTGTACTGATGGCAGTTCTGATTGCTTCCAGCTGCGCATTCGCTTCTCCGGTAGGCACTCCTCCGAACACTCTGGTACTTGGCCCTGGCAAATACAAATTCATGGATTATGTAAAATGCGGCGGCGGTCTGGTAGCAGTCAGCATGATTGTAGCAGTCATCGTTATTCCTATCGTATGGCCGTTCTTCCCGACTGCAGCTTAATTTCTTAAAGTAGACAAATCATCACCATTCTTACAATATAAATAGATTCCTTCTTTTTCCTTGATATATTTGCTTAGGGGACATTGGCAATATACAAAGGATATATAAGTGGAGCAGCCCTCGGACGCGTTGGGACAGAACGCGAATGAGGGCTGCTTTTTTGCTTGTTGCGTACAGAAAATGCTTATGCTAAAATTGATGTAAGAGGAGGCGATGATAATGAATTTAAAAATGACAGCAGTATGCTTATGTATGATGATGAGTTTTATGAATATGGCGCATGCTTTTCCTATGCATATAGAAACATATAAGAGCAAAATTAAGAGCAGCCAGGAGAAATCATCGTCATATACGAGGGATTATGAGCGAGGCTATGCTTTAGCAAAGCTTGGCGTGGATTTAGCGAATGCTGCCTTGCACAATGATTATGCAAGCTACCGCAAGCTGGTAGGAGCGTCTCCAAGAAACACGCCGACTTTTATTGGCATTTATTTTTATAATCCTCGCAATGACTTTGAAGAAGAAAGCAAAAACGCTTTTGAAAATTTGAAGGTGCTGCTCAATGCTGTAGGAATAAAAAAAGTAGAGCTGTTCGATAAAAATAATAATTATGCAGCTTTGGGAAAAAGTAATTCTGATAGCAGATATAAAAATATAACAGCTTGCTGGCTGATAAATAATGAAAGACTCACTGTGCCGCAAGTGTTTGCTTTCGAAAAAGATGGGGAATGGAAAATAAATCAGTTCCTTTTAGGCAGAGCAAGTTATTCGAAAGAAAATATTTTGCATGCAGAAAAAAATGCTCAAAAGGTTATTCAAGCCTTGAAGAATGGTGATTATGAAGCGTACCAGAAGAGTTTTTTAGGTAATAATGCGAAAAAAAGATTATCAGCACGCAATTGTCGAGAGTTGCAGCAGCTGCTGGAGAAAAATAAATATAAGGTTACCTTGACCTATGAATGTTATCCTTTTTTTGAGATTACAGCATTTTTTCACGATCCCAAAACCCAGAAGCAGGCAGGAATAATATATTTGTATTGTGATAATCAAGGAAATATTGTCGATATTGACAATAAGCTTGGAGCGCATGATTACAAGCAGCAGAGATTGGCGATAGTAGATAATGTTTTGCGCGCTAAATATATTACTGGCGATAATGACGCTTACGAAAAAAATTTGACAAAACTTGCTTTGGGTGATGCCAAAATTGATTTTACGCCGCGAGACTATGAAGCAGCAAAAGAGGTTTTTATAGGCGTACACTTTAATACGAATAAGGCACCGCTGATTAAGCTTGTGGATATGGGTATCAATATGACTAGGGCGGAGGCTGCTTTGTATCAGGCTAGCTTTGCTGATGGCAGTACGCAGGATTTTCTTTTTGTTTTTGATGACAGCCTGTTGCAGCCTAAATGTGTTTATTGGGAAGCTTATACAGTAAATGAGGAAAATGACATAGGCTCTAAGCTATGGAAGGAGGCTGAGGAAAAGTACAAAAATAATCCGGACAGATATGCGTGGAGGCATAAAGTTTTGGATTGGTAATGCTGTGATAGTGGAAGCCGATAGTGAAAAGCTTATTTGCTGTTTATGTCTGCTGAATATTGTAGAAGCTGCAAAGAAACCGACAATTTAAATGTAAAAAGCAAACCACCTTATATGCTGTGATTGTGTAGTATATAAGGTGGTTTTTAGCTATAAATATTTATCTGTTTTTATACCAAACCCAGCCATTTCCAATAGGTGCTGCCGAGCAGCATGATGAGCGCGAAGCCGATGAGCGTCAGAGGGATGCCGCTGCGCACGAAGTCACGCACTTCGAAGGTGTTCGTGCCGTAGGCAATCATGTTTTGCGGCGCGTTGACAGGCAGGATGAAGCCGAAGCTGACAACATATTGCAGAATCATCGTCATGCCGATGACATTGACGCCAGGAGTCTTGAGCTGCTGCAAGACGGAGATGATAATCGGAATAATAGCAGAGGCAAGACCGGCGGCAGTGCCGAAGATTTTTCCTGTGGCCGGGTTAGGCGCAAAGCCGATTAATAGAGCCATGAGCGCAATGATGACACCAGCGCTTACCGGATAGGAGATGGCGGTTGTTGCCCAGACGATGACGGAAAAGACCATGATGTCAAGCATACGATGTCCGGCAACGGAAAGACCGTCAGGCGTAGGCAGGGAGACGATGACGCAGAGGACAAGCAGCGCCAGATAAAAGCCGTACTTCTTGAAGAAGCCTTCATTAGCTGCGGCTGCTGTTAGTGTTTTTTTCATAATTATTCACCCCTCAGAATAAAATAAAGTATAAAACGAAAAAACTCCGACGAACCAACATTGGTTTATCGGAGTTATCCTTATTTATAGTATAACGCTTGTTTTTATGATTATGCAAGTGTTTTTTAGTAGCGCTCGACAAAAAGTCGCTTTGTGTAAAGAGAATTACACTTATAATAATCTATAAGTGAGCGCATATTCACAATAGAATCAGAAAAATTTATTTTCCTACTAGCAGTATTTTCCGTTTTTATGTAGAATACATGTATAAAACAATTTTAGGTCAAGGTTGTTTTATATCCTTTGCGAAGGAGGGAAAGACGATGATTTATAATTATTATCCTGGTTGTACGCTTTCCACGAAGGCGAAGCAACCCTCGGTCGCGTTGGGACAGAACGCAAATGAGGGCTGCTTTTTTGCTTTGGTGAAGCTTGCGCTTAAATATAAAAAAGTACGGTGAAAACAACATCGCGATGCTGTTTTCACCGTACTTTTGTTGCCAGTTGGATGCTGTGGCATTTTTGCCCTACGTGTTATCGTATACTATTCTCATAAAGTTCCTTGAAAACTAAATAACGCAAAACATATTTAGTGAGCTGCTATTTTTTCAAAAGAAGAAGTTTGTGATTTATGGGTCTAAGGAATTGCTTAATTCTGCTAAAGCGGTGGAATTTTTGGAGCAGAAGTTTGCGTTGCCGGAAGGTGGATTTTTGGTTAATGATAAGATTTATAAGGATAAAGATGATGTGAGAAGTTTGGGGGAGTGTGCAGGAATTTCAGTTGAGGACGGAGAATAAATAAGTAGTTTATTGTGTAAGGAGGTTTTGTTGATGGGAAAATATGAAGATACTATTAAGACGGTAAAGGAATTATTGAGAAAGAATCAGGAGTGGGAGAGTCGATATACTGGATATATAGATACTATTTCATCAAATTCTGAGATAATAAATGCAAGAAAAAAGTTTAATGTTCCATCACAGTTTACTTTACATATGTCAGTATCTAAAGCTACTGAAGTAACGAAAAATGTTGTGAAATTTGATTTGAGATATCATGGGCATAATATTGGTTGTCTTAAAATAAATAAAGAAACTGTTGAACTTACACCTGTAAAGAATAAGGATATTATTTCAGCAATAAATAAAGCTGGTATAGACTATAAAGATGAATTAAATGAAACGATTAACTGGAATGAAGCGAATGAATTTAGGAAAATATATGCTGATCTAGAAGAAAAAATTCAAAATAATAATGCAAAACTTACTAAGAATAAAGAGCATGAATTGGAAAGTAAGTTACTGAAGAATTTTAGCAAAAAAAGCTCTGATGGAAAATTGATATGTAATATTCAGCCTGTAACGATGCTGAAAGAATCGTTATTTTTTCAGATGCCTACACCGTTAAAAGCAAGTAATGCTAAAGATGGCATTATTGAATATTCTGCTGAAAAAGGTGGTGGAATTGATATTCTTGCACGCATAGGGCGTGGTGGAAAAAATACGCATTTAGCGATTATTGAATTAAAGGATAAGTATGAGAAAAATGAACCGCCAGAAAAAGCAATTTGTCAAGCAATTGCGTATGCTACTTTTATACACAAATTATTACGTAGTACAAGTGGCAAAAAATGGTGGAGATTTTTTGGATTTGGCGGAGAAGACTTACCAAAGTCGTTAAAATTATTTGCTATAATTGCTATGCCTAACTCTAAAATTGCTAATAAAAATTTTGTGTATACTTGTAATCAGAATGCTATAAACTTATCGTTAGATGGAGAAGACAAATTGGAATTAGGGTATATTTATTTAGAAAATGAAGGCTCGCCACAAGAGATTTCAAAAAATCTTCCATTAAAATCTAATATAAAATCTAATATTTGATTTACTAGTTCCGCGCCCCGCATGTCGGGGCGTTTTCCTTACCCAAAACAAGCGTCAGCTATACCATTATTGCCACATCGCTTGCCGTATACTATTCTTACAAAGTTCTCCAAGCTTTTGAATACAGAGATTTATAAATGAACGAAAGGAAGTGTACGCCCATGCCCACAAATATAAAATTTCTTCATGCCGACCAGATTGGTGGCTGCGTAACTTTAATTAGTACGGATACGACAAAAATTTGCATTGATTTTGGCGAGAATCTGCCGGGCAGCAAGCATAAAGAGGCGCTGGAGGTCGAAGGCCTGACTTATGGTGAGCAACAATACGATGCGGTATTCTTCACGCATTATCATGGCGACCACATCGGGCGGTTTGATAAAATACTACCGGGGATTTCACTGTACATGAGCCAGATGTGCTACTATGCGCTGCTCAATATTTACCACGCTTTGGCGAAACACGATGCGCAGTACAAGACGCAGATTGAAATTTTGGAAGACAAAACGCGTAATCATGTGCTCTGGCCCGGGCAGACAGTGCAGGTTGGCGATATTAAAGTCACACCTTACACCATCGACCATTCGGCAGAGGCGGCTATGATGTTTCTGATTGAAACGCCGGATAAGCGTATTTTGCACATGGGCGATTTCCGCACCCACGGCTTTATGGGAAACAAGCTCAAAAAGCTGCTGCTGCACTATGTCTTGGGCTCGCAGCTGCGTTATAAGCCTGTGGATATTCTGATTACTGAAGGCACAAATATGACGCGCGAGGAGCAGGGATTGCTAACGGAAAGTGAGCTTTTTCAGCAGGAGCGTGCTTTGCTGTCGCAGCACAAGCTGGTCTTTTGCATCTGTTCGTCGACGAATTTTATCCGTCTGCGCAATTTTTATCGTGCCGCACGAGCTGCGCATAAGGTTGTGCTGGCAAGCAGGTATATGCTGGAGCAGGTGAAGAGTTATTATCAATATAAGCTGGATTTGTATGCATATCTGAATAATTACCAACAGGACAGGCAGGTCAGATTGCCGGGAATGTATAGCCTGCTGCTGGACAAGGAAGTGTTAGAGGATAAACTGGCCTACAAGTTGCAGGAAAAGAAGCTGCGTGAACGTGGTGCGCTGATTTTTCTGAGCGGAACGCAGGCTGCGGAGAAGCTGCAAAGGCTGGTAGCTAAATATAGCAACCTGCAACCGCTGGTAATTTACTCCCAATGGTCTGGTTATATTAAGGACAAAAATGCAGAGTATTATAATGCAGAGCTGGCTGATGCGTGTGCTGCTTGCAATACTGTGCAGTTGCATACGAGCGGGCACGCGTCAAAAGAGGTAGTGGAGGAGATTATCAGGTTAGTGAATCCACGCGAGTATGTGGCGATAATTCATTCAGAGCAGGCGGAAATCAGGTACAGACAGTATTGATTTTCTTTGCTATTGCGTATATCATGAAAAATAGAGAATATATATGCAAAGCGTTGCGTTGGAAGTGAGGTTGATAGCATGGCAGAGCAGAACGCAAAATATCTTAACAAATGCCGTTTATTGCGCGTGTTTGAATATATGCAGAACACGGATGAGCAGCATCCGCTGAACATTACGCAGATTATTGCGAAGCTGCTGGAGGACGGTGTGTGCGATCATGAGCCGGACCGCAAGTCAATTATGCGCGATTTGCAGACTATTGAAGCATGCGGTTACAAGTTGGAACTCTGTGAAAACCATAACGATGGCAAGTATCTAAATTATGAGAATAAGCCGTTCGGGTGTGACCAGCTCAAGATGTTGGCAGACGCAGTTGCTTCAGCCCGTTTTCTGACAGCGGAGGATGCGGAAATGCTCGTGAATAAGATTTTGCAGTTGGGGACGCCGTCTGACAGGGAACTGCTGAAGGAGACTGTTATTTGTGATGCAAGTCTGAATGTGGCTCTAAGTAAGACGAAGTATAACTTTGATAAGATTATGGAGGCGATTAGGGATAAAAAGCAGATTAGCTTCCAATATAACTATAAGTTTGTGCCCAATCCCCAGCAGAAGGATTTGAGCTATGAGGGAATGGAATATTTTGTGAGTCCGTATTACTTCGTGCCAATGAATGATGATTATTATATCATTGGCTGCACGGGTGAGTACAAAAATTTCAGTCACTACCGCCTATCACGTATGGTAAATGTGCGGGTGCAGGGAAAAGCGGCGAAGAAGCTGACGGATAGCACGGATTACAAAATGCTTAAGGATTCTGGCAAAAATATCCGCGATTATCTGCGCGAGCATATTAATATGCGTTATGGTGCGACGCAGCGAGTTAGTCTGCATTGCAAGCAGAAATGTTGCCTTGATATTCTGGCAAGGTTTGGTAATAGAATTAACATGTACGACTGCCCGGATGATAAGGCTTATTTTTCTACGAGCGTTGAAGTGCAGTCTGACGCGGGCTTTTTGGGCTGGGTGGCAGGTTTTGGCGGCGATGTAATTATAACTGGCCCCGACAATGTACGTGCGGCGTATAGGGAATATTTGCAAAAGCAGCTGGAGCTGTATAACAGCGAAGCTAAATAATGTTGTCAATAAAGCATCGTTTGTACTGCATTTTTGCAGCGCGGGCGGTGCTTTTTGCTGTGAATAATTTGCGCGTTTACAAGCTTATACCAATTAAATGCATTGATGATACGCACTGCCGACAAGCAAGAAAATTTTTATTTGCTACTAGCAGTATTTTCCGTTTTCATGTAGAATACATGTATAAAGCAATTTTAGGTCAAGGTTGTTTTATATCCTTTGCGAAGGAGGGAAAGACGATGATTTATAATTATTATCCTGGCTGTACGCTTTCCACGAAGGCAAAGCAGCTGGATATGGCAGCACGACGCTGTGCTGAGGTGCTGGGATTTCCGCTGGTGGAGCTGCCGGAGTGGCAGTGCTGCGGCGCTGTTTATCCGATGGCACCCGATGCTATTGCCGAGCGTTTGAGTGCAGTGCGTGCGCTGGTGGCTGCGCGTGCGAATGGCGGCGTGCTTGTGACGCTGTGCAGCGCGTGTTACCATGTTATAAAACGTGTGAATCACGATATGGCGACGAATGCAGATATACGCCGCAAGGTGAACAATTATCTGCAATTAGAAGAGCCTTATGCCGGTGAGACGCAGGTTTTACATTATCTTGAGGTTTTACGTGACGAGGTCGGCTGGGAAAAGCTGGCGCAGCTGGTGAGCCATCCGCTTAAGGAACGCAGAGTAGGTGCGTATTATGGCTGTGTGCTGCTTAGACCGGGAGCGGTTTTGGCCCTCGATGACGTAGAGAGTCCAACCATTATGGAGAAGCTTATCAAGGCCTTAGGTGCAGAGCCTGTTATGTACAGCATGCGCAATGATTGCTGCGGCGGCTATCTGGCGCTGGAGAACAAGGCGCAGTGCGAGCTGCTTGTCAGCGAAATCAAGGCTAATGCTGCGAGCTGTGGTGCGCAGGAGCTGGTTACGGCCTGCCCGCTGTGCGCTTATAACCTTACGGCAAATGATGCGGCAGGCGGTGTGCCGACAAGTTATTTTACGGAGCTTTTAGCTGAAGCGCTGGGCGTTGCCGGTGGTGAAGGAGGTGCAGAGTAATGGTCATTGATGAAAAGCAATTGACAGAGGATATTCTGCGTCTTGCTGCTACCGACGTGCGTCGTTGTATGCAGTGCGGCCGCTGCAGCGCGAACTGCGCTGCAGCCATGGACATGGACCTTCTGCCCCACCGCGTAGTGTGGGAGCTTAATAATGGTCATGCGTCCGAGCTGCTGTCAGCTGAGTCGCCGTGGAAGTGCCTGTCGTGCATGGCGTGCGAGGAGCGCTGTC
>ERZ1026858.1823-NODE-1823-length-10314-cov-164.326932_pt1 | contig 10314 bp, 12 predicted proteins | sample MGYA00380159_ERZ1026858 | MGnify/ENA primary metagenome ERZ1026858 (study PRJEB33269, sample SAMEA4719795) | human gut metagenome | biome: human-associated habitat; feature: organic feature; material: feces | place: Cameroon | collected 2013-10 ... | reverse complement strand
TCAGCTGTTACTGCTTTTTTTGAATTATGCAAGGTATAAACGCGGAGCCGCTTACAGCTTATCAGTAATCAAATGAGATATCCAATGAAAACGAGATATATCAGATAAGAAGCTAACATTTTGACGCAGCAGATGATAGTTAACCCTATCATTGGCAACATCAAACGAATCTGCTAAACGAATGAGTATCATCAAGTATTTGAGACTGACTGTATCTCTTTTCGCTCTTGATTTTAAACCATAAACATCTTTGTAATCCCAGCCATGGCTCTCTGAAACCTTTGCCACGAATGAAAGAAGAGTTGGTTCCAGATAGTCCAGCAACGAATGCGCTTTAGATAATATAAAATTAGCACTGTCAATATGATGTCTTTCTCGTGTTCTATCACTAAAGAAATCATAAACAGCTTCAAAGACCTCTATAAGATGATTACCAGCTTCTTTATAATGAGCATTACGCTTTTTCATCTTATCATCTTTCTTATAAATACCAAAGAACTCCGATACCGTCTCTTGCATTTTCAGAACCTGTTCTGATACGAACTCAAATGTATCACTATTTGGGGATCCCAACTTATAAAGGTCAGGGTGTATCACCATACTGATATCATGTAAGTAACATGCCAGGAACAAGATATAATAATCTATAGACTTCAGGTCGAAATAATCTATCGTCTTTACAATATGAGCAGCCTGATTAACAAGAGCAACAGCATGTTCCTCGTTGTGCAAGGTATAAGCATTTAGAAACTTGGAACCATTATACCAAAGTCCTTTTGTGATACGATGAGTTTGAATCAAATCATCAATCCAATCCGGGTTCTTCACAAGATGTATAAATGTTCCAAGTACTCCTATGAGTGCCATGTCAACCTTCATTTGGTTGGAAATACTATCGTTATCGATACTTGCTACAAATCTCTCAAACTCATTAAACTCAAAATTTCGATTTCTTAAACGTAGTAAGATACGAAGCTCTGTATAGCATAGTTTCTTAGAATTGGACTTGATAAAAGAATGATCGTCAGAACATCTCACACCTATTGACTCCGAGAAATATACATTCAATATCTTGCGTAGAAAGTCAGGAGAATTGTGCCGAACAAATCTAGAGCATTTTTCTATTCCAATTGGACAATAACACTCACATGAATCATCTAAACAATCAGAAGTTATATCTTGCAAGAATTCACAGAACCTTGAAAAATTTGCAGTCTGTTTCAACCCTATATTTCCACTATAGTTTTCTTTCACCCAACGTCTGAGTGAAGCATACTTATCGATATTGATAGCTTTCATAGCTATCGAATTCTCAACATCTTTTTGATAGTACAGAAAATTACTTGCCGGTTTGTTCTTCTTTGTATGTTCTGATTCAAAATTTTCAATTCGTTTCTTTATTTCTTTACCTTTCTTTTGAGAAATTTTCTCGATGAGAAGCCGGTATTCCGATTGAAAAATATCCTCTTCGTTACTTTCAAGCCAATCACCTAGCTCATCTTTACCAGCTTGTTCTAACTTATGAGTAAAACTGTCCCAAAGTCTTTTTTCTGAACACAAGTCTATTTTCAGATTAAATAAGCTAATACGATAGAGAAAATATTTTTTATACCGTTTTAGCAGCTTTATTCTAGCAGCTTCACTTTCAGTTACCTTGCCCCCTTTATCGGTTTCATTCTTTTTATCCTGAAGCTGTTTCAACTCTGCATCAACAACTTCTTTTATAGCACAAAGTTTCTTATAGGAAATAGAATCATCAATATCATCAAGGCTCCAAAACAGACTGCCGGAATTAGATACACACCGTTTTATATCTTGCAATCCATCAAGATGGTTATCAGCATCATCTATATAAATACATGAACTTTTATCTTCTGTATGAAATTTCACTTTATATTTTAACTGTTCCAGAAAAGTTTTACTTTCCTTAGGCAACAATCCATAAAAATCATTATCCTGCTTTTGGGAATTTACAAATAGATTCTCTAAGTCTTGGTTTAAAGCTCTTATTCTTTCACCAAACTGATTTGTATTCAATTCCGACTTTATATAAATTACGGAGTCATCAACATAGAAGTAAGCATCACCATCAAACAGCTCTTTCGACATCATTCTTTTTTTAACCTCCAACATGCAGAGATTACCAAAGAAATAAGACTGTGGTAACCCTTGAGGTATGCCACAATTCATATAAAAAGAATTCCCGCTAGCCTTTTGATAACCTTCAATATAATATTCATCCTGCCACGATTCTATATTTAATGGAGAGATTTTAAAATAAAGAAGCTTAGCGACTGCAATTTTCAAGGTCTCCAAATCATCATTCGGCTTTCCATCTTTGCTCAACGAAAATGTAGCGGACAATTTATCTATTATAAGATTATATAGATATTCAGGAGAAACAGAAGGGAAAAAGTTTTGGATATCAAGAGTAACTTCTGTCAGATAGCGATGATTATTCTTATAATTTCGGCAATTCTCGATGACATCATCAGAAAATGCCTTATACTGTTGCTTCCAGGCTTTAAATAAGTATTGTACATCTGTACTTGGAAGATTTCCATAAAAGTTATGAGGTATCAACTTGGAAAGTTCAGACAGGCTACGCTTTTCGTTATCATCATCATACATCAACCAAGTCAGAATACATACCATGCATATCATATCTATCAGACGAGCTGTATGCATAGGACGGTAAATGAGTTTTCCATCATCATCTACCTTTTTCATTCTGAAATACACAGATATTTCAAAAAGCTCTCTTTTATCAGGATCAAGAATATCCTTAAGACGGCATTTACAAGCATCTATGACTTTTGTTATAAGGTCGGCGTTATACTTGTCTCCCAAGGCATAGTAAAGTTCAAGATCGCTTTTAGCAATCATAACCTGATCTTTTCCCATAACCTCAGCTTTGCTATCAAGCAGACCTTTATCGAAAACATAAGACTCCAAACTGTAAATAGCATTGTAGATATTGCAATCATTCAGAATCTTCTCTCGCAAAGAAAGAATTTCATTATTATTGATTTCATTCATGATGGTACCCTTTCCAAACATCTTTGAATTTATCGATGAGAACATTTATAGAGTCCTCTATTTTAGCATCTTTCAATTCATCTTTATCACTGCGTTTGCATTTCATGGCAAACAACAGTAGCTTGCCTTCCATTACCGTAATCGAGATGCCATGCTCAACCGAAAGAAGATTGTTAAACTTATCCCATTTCAAGGTTATTTCAGGCAGAAGAGAACCTTCTTGGAAAGATAAGCAAAACAAGCCATTAAAGACAAACTCACACCTCTTATATTTTTTCTCTAGTTTCACCAGACTATTGACAGCAAGGAACATATCGTTGAAAAACAGATATAAGGCTGTCAACTTGGTCTGAAAGTTATCACACTGTTTTCTCAAATAACTCCAGTTATAATCAAAATGAGGATTAGATGACAAGAAAAATGTAAAGCCAAAAAGAGGCTCATTCTGACTCACCAACATTTTCACAAAATCTTCAACCTCTTCCTTTTTATCTACATTTTCTACATTCAAGTTTAGCAAGAAGTTCAATACCTTCAATTTGTGTTGCTTGTCACGCAATACACTTTTATCGTAAAAAGTATTTTTCCCTGTCTTTTCCCTTTTTTGTTTAGCATTCTCCTCTTCCAATTCTATCTGTCGTTGAAGATCTTGCAGTAACCAAGATGCTGTATACTCTTTTACCTCACTATCTTTCTTTTTTGCCATATTCTTTCATATAATATTCACTATAGTCTTTTACACCTTTAGGAAGTTCCTCTAAGCTCAATGGAGTATAGAGATTAATAAAAAAACTTTGGAGTTGACGAAAAGCCAGCAGTCCTGCATCATCCGTATCTGGATACATATGCAGATGAAACTTTGCCAACTTCATCAGATCCATTTTAGGCAATATTGTTGCACTCGGTATAGCTAATGCCTTTTTACCAGAAGACAATAAGGAAAGACAATCCGTAATACCTTCACTTATATATAAGTCAGCTCCATTTTTCAGTTCATTCAAGACAGGTAAGTTAAAAAGTCTGGTCTTTTGAGCAGAAATAAACTGAAAACGAGGTATTTGCTTTTTATTATTCTCACCCAGATACCGAGATTGAAGCCCAACTAAAGTACCATCAACATCATAATAAGGAAAGAACAGACAAGGAGTGAACACACACAAATTCATATTTGCATTTACCAATCCGCTGTTTTTCAACACTTCCTCAGAAAATGTAGATTTCAATTGTTCTAGAAGTTTCCATGGTGAATCCAAAGAAACAATGTTCAGAGACTTGATGACTTCCGAATCGAGCTTTCTTTCATCAAACAGGAATGTACTTCCTTGCTTAGTCAAAGTACAATGATTTAGCACGAACTGCGCAACTTCTTTGGCAAACGGTTTAACAGTATTTTCTTGCTTTATCTTAAAATGCTTTGGCGTTGTCGGTTTAATCTTGATATTTTTGGAGGTATGATCAAGATATATACCAAATTGTTCACATAACCATTCACAAGCCTGATTAAAGTCCAAGCCACCTTTTAACTGAACAAACTTAATGGCATTGCCTCCAGCTTTACAGGAAAAACAGTACCACCTACTACGGTTCTCTCCAAAAAAAGCCATACTAGGATGCTCCTCATCATGCGCAATACACAATGCCTTATGATGTTTCACCTCAACACCGAGCTTTTCTGCAACACTCTCACAGGAAAGCTCATTCAACTTTTCAATAACATCTTTAGGAATAAAAGCCATAATTTAATGAATATAAAATTAAGTTATATCTTGATGAGTATCATCTTCTTCGTAAAAATAATAATATGCCACTATCACTTCTCTTACCTGAGTATCAATACACTTCTTTGCCTCATCAATCAGCATTTTTATGAATATCCCAGCAATAAAACTAAAAATCAAAGCAAAGAGCAAGCCTACTAGTATTTTTCCGAAAACTGGATGGATAGGGAAACCACACCATCCATCAAACCATTGAATGAAAGCTTCACCCAAGTCATTCCATACAGGATAACAACGCACGAAAACAGTAACAAACAAAAACATGACAGGCAGAATAAGTCCTTCATATATCGCCCTTAAGACCCAAAAACGAGATATATACACGAAGCGATTACGGCAATCCTCGCTTTGAGATTTGTCCAATCTCATCCACATATACGAATAAGCCACGCTCTTACTATCAGCCATCAATTTTGTTATGGTCTCATTTTTGAATACGAAATGCTTTGCAGTATCCTCAAACGTAGAATTCAGATAGTCATCTTTGGATTTATTTTCGAAACGCTTCATGATCCAACAACGAAATTGCTTACCAGCTATCCAACTTATCATCCCCAGCACGTATGCTATAATGATACATACAGCCACGGATAATATCACTTGATTCTTATGAAATACAAAACCTTTAAACTCTGGAAACGCATATATCAGAAGCCCCAACATAGCCGTTCCAGAAATCAAGTACGACATATCAAAGATATTCAACGCACCAGTCACTATATCAAATTGCTTTTGAAAGTTCATATATTAATCGCCTAATTAATTGTTTTCATTTTAGGTACAGAGTATATCACCAATACAGCGTCCCCACTATATTACAAGTAGTTACACGTATCTGTTTTTGAAAAAAGTTATTTTATTATCGTTTTGCAGAAGATAAGCTGCACTCGGCAATTTGAAAGCCAGCTTTCATATAAAGAATACATAAAAGCTAAGTTCTCCGCAGCCTCATGGCTACCTGCCTTGCCCCAGTTGCGACGCCCCATGGCGATATGACGGAAGCATCGTTCAATGGCTATGTTGTGGATTTCTACATCACCATTAGTGAGGAAGAATACTAATATTTATAAAAGATGAAGAAAATACCAATAACAATAATCTAAGCCATAGGACATTCCAAAATCTGGGTGTGCAATAAATCCAAAAACATAAGTCTAGTATAAACAGGAGATGTTTCCGGAAAATGCTGTTCTGCTCTTTCTAATTCCTCTGTGGCATATAGATACTTGAACTTGTTGCGCTCATAAAAGCTAAGAACTTTTGGCTGATTATACGCATCAACAACCAAGAATCTACATCCTGTTTTGTTATCCTCCTGTACAAACCACGTCTTGATAAAGTTCATCACTTGTTGACCAACTAAGAAATTTCGTCCTTGATATTTCTTATTAACCCCTAGTCTTCCCAATAATACGGCAGGATAAGTACGAAGATGTTTTTGACCTGGTATAGTTCGTTGAACCTTATTAGCAGAAGGTTTTGGAATAAAAGTTGTCTTTACACTATCATTTGATACAGTAAAGAATGCAACGATTTCAGAGAACTCACCTTCATTGTTGACAAAGCAATAAGTCTTACCAAGTCGCTCTTGAGCATACAACAAGGCATTGTGATGAAAGAAGTCTTCCAAGTCTTTATCTCCTTCTGTTTCACCACAACAAAAAGGCAAAGATGCAAGTTCTGCGGTCAAAGGCATGAAGTCGCATCTTTCCATAATATCAAATTGATAATTATTCACCAGCCAATTTAATTAAAGAGGAAGTTTAATCTTTACATTTTTTGAGCGTTCCATCATACGACGGATTGCATCTTGTGCTCCTTCAGGAATCACAGTTGTGGCAGTATTTCTACTACTCTCTGCAATCTCTATAAAGCGCTCTGCAACATCACCAGTCAATACTGGAATTGTTTTAATAGCTATTGCCATAATCTTATCTCCTATTATTTAGTTTATATAACTTGCCGCCAAAGTTACGCTTTTTTCTCGAAACCACCAAGAAAATCACAAGAAATCTACAAGTTACAAATAAATTACCGCAAAATCTGCACTTATCATACGCTTCATGCAAATAGCTGCAGATACTCTACATTATCTTACGATGGCACAACAGTGCCCTTCCTTGGACAATATAGCGCCATCGCTATGCATAAGCCGCTACATCGTAATCCTTTTTCCGATTCATCAATCATCTGAATGAAATCGAACTGAGTCTCTTTTGAATTTGAAGTGAGGCTCAAACAAACTTCAATACTTCTTTGCCATTCATTTAACTATTAATCTTTATTAAAATATTAATACTATCGCACCATTTTACGCCATAATGATGTATATTTGCAGTCAGAATGATTATTAATTAAACATTTTGGCTTATGGCACAGACAGCAATGACAGTCCGTATGGACAACCAGCAGAAAGCACAGTTTGATAAACTCTGCGAACAATTCGGTATGAGTGCGAATACCGCCATCAACATCTTTGTTAAGGCAATAATTCGCAGTAAGAGCATTCCTTTCTCCATCCAGGCTAAGGAAGAAGAAGACGAGGTGACCGCAAAAGCAAAGGCAGCGTTCCAGTATATGTGTGACACAGCAAGAGAGCACAATATTGAGATGTCGCTCGATGAAATCAATGAAGAAATCAGAGAAGTCAGACGATTAAGAAAAGAGCGCAATGGTATATGCAGTCATTGATACGAACATCATCGTATCCTCGTTTATAACTAAGAACCCTTCGTCAGCAACAAGAAGGGTCATTAACAGTATGCTCTGTGGTAAAATTAAACTAATGAAACTTCATTGTACCCCACCAATTATTCATCTTTACCCCCAATTACATTCTTGATGATCTCATCCACAACATAATCGAAGTATCTAATTACAGCCATTTTGATATTGCTTTAATTGTTCTTGGCGACTTTTTATGCTTATACTGTCGATAATCAACATTCGACAGATTTGGATGTTCCGTTTCATCCCAACATGGGAATTGTGATAACTCTGCAGAAAGTTCTGCATCCGTTTTAGTACGATACTTACTACGATATTCTTTTGCTGGTTTACCATTAAGAATAACTAAGCAGGTATATAATTTATCAACATCCTTAGAAGAATATATTGCATCCATAAGACAATGTATCATTTCCTGATATCTATTTCCTTCCATACCTTTGTATTTTATGTTAGATGCCGCCAAAGTTACGCTTTTTTCTCGAAACCACCAAGAAAATCACAATAAATCTGCAAGTTACCAGCAAATTACCGCAAAACCAACTCTTTGCTATCCTAATTATACCAAAAGGGATTGCAAATCCCTGAGACTTAATTGGTCGAACCTTTTTTAATTGCGGATTCTAAATCCGCTAAAAACGCCTAACGGAAAGCCATCCCAAGACATCCCCACCTTCATCCAAGCGGTCCCAGCCCGCACAACCATGGCGAGGACTGTGATGCCCCGCCAACCTTATAGCGTAGCGGTTCCGAGCACCGAGTAGGGCGGTTTTCTCCATATCACCAGGAGTACGGGTACCAGCAGCAACCCTATTCATGTCCTCCTTCTCACCAAGACAATATCTCAGGAAAGCGAAAATTGCGTTAAGATTTGTATCACTAAAAATCTTCATACCCCATAAAGTTGAATAACTTGTTTATTCAATATTTTGGCTTGATTCGTTGCTCTTACAATTATTTGATGTTCAGCCAATGCTTCGTGAATTAGATCTTGATATAAGGCAACATCAGATAATAATCATCCAACATGTCGTTCATCACATCATTAAAATAATGCTTACCAATCGTTTTCGTTCTACCATCCTTAATATCAACAAGACTGCCATCAGAAATCTGCCAAACACTCACAAACTCCGGCAAGATTGCAGCATCCTTGCAATCCAACTCCTTTTTAATTTCTTCTGGCAACTCGGCCTGTACCTGTCCTAATATCATGCTATTATTGAACGCATGAAGAATATAAGGGCTATGAGTAGTAACTACCAAGCGATGTTTTCTTCCATGATTGATAGCCTTCAGCAAGTAATACACCAAATCACGCTGGGTTGTAGGGAACAAATTCTGTTCCGGCTCTTCTATAACAAACTGCGTATGCGTATAAATCTTACCACTCACGATACCAGCCAACCGTTCCTTCAAGCTATCATTGTCACTAAGAGACAAATCCTTTCCTACCTCATCAAGCAAATGTCTGATTTTCTCTATTTCCTCAAAAGAATAAGGTTTATTCTCCTGATAGATTCCATTCGACAACCAGTCAATCAGAGTAAGCAAAGGAACGATACTCTGCAATCCACTTGATGCAGCCTCCAAGGCAACCACCCCACCTTGTGGAAGAGACACCATATTGGAGACACCATCTTGAGAATAGAAGTCCATGCCTAAATTGAGAAGAGCAAGTTTATGAGAAGTAGGATACTTTTTTCTTGCTTCCTGCCAACTTAGCAGGAAATCCATCAAGTTATCGTCATTCTCAGCATACTTTTGCAGATTAGGAACCACTGAAACAAAATTTCGTTCTGCAGGAATATAGATAACCTTAGGATTAACCACTTTAGAAGCAGGGAACAAGAACACCTCCTTTTCAGAGAAATGCTCGCTATCTAAAAAATCCCATCCAGGATATGGAATCTGCTCTTCAGCTGGCCAATTATAGGCATAAACGAGGTTCTCGCCAAGATAGCAGATAACAGAATCCTCACGAAAATATGACTGAATATGATGATAAGCCTGCAAACGTCGAAATGCCTCTTTACCCTGACCAAAGAATACATTATCCTTGTTCACGGTTTTTTCCAGCCAAGAGCAGAAGCTTATAATCTTAGCGATTGTACTCTTTCCGCTACTTTGCTCTCCGATGAAGACATTGACCTTATTCAGTTCAATATCCACATTCTTGATAGGTCCAATATTTCTTATAATCAGTCTAGCCATATATATAATCCTTAAAATTGAAATGCAAATATACGCTTTTTCCTCGAAACCACCAAGTAAAACAGAAAAAATCTGTAAATTATTAGAAAATCACCAAAAAATCGGCTCATTACTATCATATTGAAGCAAGCCATCCCCAAGGTTTCCCATCCAGCATAATTTGTAAACCACCAATACGGCGTCCCCACTATTTATCAGCGGGTTAGCCGTACCAGTATTTTTGAATAAAGTTTTGAATTTCTAAAATTTAACAATCAAACGACGGCTTGGGATGTCTTCGTTACCTCCGCATCCGTACCATCTTCAATATCCTCAATGTACTCACCAAAGTTCACTTTGTTCAATTTGCAACTTTCCAACAACCCGAACATAAACGCCAAATTCTGGGCAGAGAAGTGACTTTCTGTCTGGAGCCTATTGCGTCTTTCCATAGCGATATGTCTGAAACATCTCCCTATGGCTATATAGTGCATATCAATTCGGCAGTCCGAAAGGAGTTGTTCTCCTCAAGAACCTTGCGTGTCTCTCCCAGCATTTGCTCTGCATGATCGGCACA
>ERZ1026858.1822-NODE-1822-length-10315-cov-8.041033_pt1 | contig 10315 bp, 7 predicted proteins | sample MGYA00380159_ERZ1026858 | MGnify/ENA primary metagenome ERZ1026858 (study PRJEB33269, sample SAMEA4719795) | human gut metagenome | biome: human-associated habitat; feature: organic feature; material: feces | place: Cameroon | collected 2013-10 ... | reverse complement strand
CTGATGAACCCGATTGAGGAAAGCGTCGAGTCCAAGCTGATGTGGGAAGGAATCAAAAAGTACCTGCACAAGCTGACGCCGAAAGAGTGCGAGGTTATGATTTCTTTATATGTAGATCATCTTTCCGTGCGGGAGACCGCAGCCAAGTTGAAGGTAGATGATAGTACCGTAAGCACGCATCACAAGAATGCTCGCGACAAGATTCGCAATGCGATGGAGGAATAATACTATGGAAGGTTTCAAGGCTTTGCTTCTGCGCGCAAAGCGCGGTGATGAGGACGCTGTGGAAAAGTTGTTCGTTAAGTATGAATCGCTCCTGAACAAATGCAGCCGCGTGAACGGTCGCGTGGATGAAGAACTCTATCAGATGTTGCTGATTGAGTTCTGGAGTGCGATTTCGAAATTTAAGATGTAAATCTGAGCATTTTGGGCGGTGGAGCTTGTTCTCCACCGCTTTTTTCGCGCCATTCGAGAACTTTTTAATTTTGGTTATTAAAAACCACTTGACATTCGCGGATAGGGTGCTATAATGGGGACAGAAAACGAGCTTGGTTATAGATAACCATATAGCGAAACGGAGGTTGCTATGTCCCTGATAACAAAAGAATTCTACGACAGCCCGGAAAACCGATACAAGGCAGCCCAAATCGATTGGGAAATTGCGCGTTGTCTTGCTGAATCCGGCGTTTCCACAGAAGGTACGGTTGCACCGGCTGCTTATCTTATGTGCAAAGCCAAACAGGATTGTATGGTTGCCGAGCTGACAATGAAATCGGTAGTAGACGGCAGGCTGGATATACCGAAGGAAATTCTCTGCTTTGTTCGGGAGTTCCATCAACACTGGCTGTCTGAAAAAGTCTGGCGTCAGTTGCTGTCCATCGCAGGTAACTACACAGAGGAAGAACTGGCATTGGCTGCGGTAATTTCGGATTCCGTTTCCGGATATAAGTACCAGACGGCGACGCCGCAGTCCATCCTGAATTTGACACAAAGCATCCTGCACATCCAAGCAGAGGAGCAGGTCGTTGATCTTTGCTGCGGCACGGGTTCCTTTTTAATGGGGGAATCCATAAACCAACCGCAGGCCGCGTATTTCGGCTGCGACATCAACTACCAAAGCACGATGATTGCCAAGATGTGTGCAGATCTGCTGAATGAAGAAATCTCCATAGAATGCTGCGATGTTTTTCAATTTGCTGAGAATGCCAACTACCCGAAGGCAGATAAGATTTTTTCCAACTACCCGTTTGGTATGATGCTGCGCAATAGTAACGAGGGTTCGGCGTATATGCAGCGTTTGGCACAGGTGTACCCGGAGTTCAGCAAGAAAACATCCTCCGATTGGGTGTTTAACGCCCTGATTTGCGACTTGCTGGCCGAAGGCGGAAAAGCGGTTGCGGTTATGACCACCGGCGCAGCACAAAACAGCACAGACATTTCCATGCGCAAATATCTGGCAGAACGGCATATGATCGAGAGCGTCATCACCTTGCCGAAGCGTATGTTTGCCCCTTACACCAGTATCGGCACATCGCTGATTGTTTTCAGCCACGGCAATGAAGGCATCCGTCTGGTGGATGCCACCAAGCTCTGCCTGTGCGGACGCAGACAAAATGAGTTCAGCCCCCAAAACATCGAGGAAATTCTGGATGCACTGCAGGCAGATGGCGAGTACAGCCGAATGATCTCCATGGAGGAGCTGCGCGACAACGAATACAATTTGAGCTTGGAACACTACACAGAGGAAATGCCCGCCTTTGTCAACGGCGTATCCTTTGGAGATGTCACAAAAAGCATCACAAGAGGCGCATCCATAACAGCCAGTCAGCTGGACGATATGGTTTCGCAAACGGCAACCCGTGTGCAGTATCTGATGCTGGCGAACATTCAGGACGGCATTATTGATGACAAGCTGCCGTACCTGACGGAGCTTGACCCCAAGTACGACAAATACTGCCTGAAAAACAACGACATCATTCTTTCCAAAAACGGCTACCCCTACAAGGTGGCGGTAGCAAAGGTTGAGCCGGGGCAAAAAATCCTTGCCAACGGAAACCTGTATATCATCGAACCGGATGAAAGCCGTGTAAACCCGTACTACATCAAGGCTTTTTTTGACAGTGCGCAGGGCATTGCCGCGCTGAAAAACATTTCGGTGGGGACAACTATCCCGAACATCGGCGTTGATAAGCTGAAAAGTGTTGCGATTCCGCTGCCCTCTATGGAGGAACAGAACCGCATCGCAGAGAAGTATCAGGCAACGCTGAATGAAATTGTGCGCCTGAAAAACGAGCTGACGAGCGCCGTGGACAAGCTACACACAATTTTTGATGAGGAATGTCAAGAAAAGACGCTTTGATGCAAAGAAAATTTGTGCGATATTCCCCACAAAAACCAAAAATATGCTATTCTATTAGTAAGGACGATTATCGGAGGAACCATCTATGTCGATGCAGGAATTGCAAAACCAGACAAACGCGAATATACTGGCAAAAGCCAACCTGATTTGGGACATTGCCACCCATCTGGTAGGCTTGTTCAAGCCCCACGAATACGGCAAGGTCATTCTGCCTCTGACGGTGCTGAAACGCTTTGACGACGCCCTGAAGCCCACAAAAGATGCCGTTGTGGAAATGGCGAAAAAGCTGGACAAGCAAAAGGTCGAGGGCAAGGCCCGCGACGGCATTTTGTGCAAGATCGCCCAGAGGGATTTCTATAATACCAGCAATTTTGACTTTGCCAAGCTGGTGGCAGACCCGGACAACGTGGAAAGCAACTTTGACGCCTATCTGCAAGGGTTTTCCTCTAATGTAAAGGATATTATTGAAAACTTCGACTTTGCCAACACGGTCAAGCTGATGGTCAAGGGCGGCGTTCTGTTTGTGACCCTGCAGGAGTTCAGCACCGAAAAGGGCGATATGTCCCCGGACAAAATCACCTCCGCCGATATGGGCTATATCTTTGAAGAACTGATCCGTAAATTCTCCGAATCTTACGACGAGCAAGCCGGTGCCCACTTCACCAGCCGCGATATTATCTACCTGATGACCGAGCTGCTGATTGCCCCGGAAAGGAAGCATATTCTGGCAGAGGGCTGCACCAAGACCGCGTATGATATGGCTATGGGCACTTCGCAGATGCTGGGCTGCCTGACCGAGCGCTTGCAGGAAGTGCGCAGCGATGCCTCGCTGATTTGCTTTGGGCAGGAGTTCAACCCCGAAACCTATGCCATTGCCAAGGCCGATATGCTGATCAAAGGCGGCAACTCCTCCGGCATGAAGTACGGCGACACCCTGAGCGAGGACGCCTTCAGCGACTATGAGTTTGACTATATCATTTCCAACCCGCCCTTCGGCATCGACTGGAAACGCGAGAAAACGCAGGTGGAAGCCGAAGCCAAGCGCGGCTATGACGGGCGTTTCGGTCCCGGTCTGCCCGCTGTGTCGGACGGTCAGATGCTGTTTATGCTCAACGGCGTGAAAAAGCTGAAATCCGGCTCCGGCAGAATGGCGATTATCCAGAACGGTTCCTCGCTGTTTACCGGCGATGCGGGCAGCGGCGCGTCCGAGATTCGCCGCTATCTTATCCACGAGGATCTTGTGGAAGCCATTGTGCAGCTGCCCACCGACCTGTTTTACAACACCGGCATTTCTACCTATATCTGGGTGCTGACCAAGGGCAAGGCGATGGAGCGTAGCGGGCGTGTGCAGCTGATCGACGCCAGCAAATGCTTTGTGAAACGTCGCAAAAACATCGGTTCCAAGCGCGTGGATCTGGACGAATCCTGCATCAAGCTCATCCTGAAAGCCTACGAGGGCTTTGCCGATGCGGTCTATACCGATGACAACCTGTCGGTGGAATCCAAGGTGTTTGAAAACGACTTTTTTGGTTTTACCAAGGTGACGGTGGAAACCGCACTGACCGATGAAAACGGCAAGCCTGTGCTGAAAAAGGGCATGATGCAGCCGGTCAAGGGCGCATCCGACAGCGAAATTATCCCCTTGGGCGAGGATCGGGACGCCTATATGAAAAAGAATGTCCTGCCGTACAATCCGCTGGCGTATGTGGACCCCGCCAAGGATAAGATCGGTTATGAGATTCCGTTTACCCGCCTGTTTTACAAGTTTGTTGCGCCGGAATCCTCCGCCGCCATCTTTGAGGACATCAAGGCGTTGGAAGCACAGGAAACCGTATTGATGAAGGAGCTGTTTGGAAATGCGTGAGATGAAAGACAGCGGTGTTGAGTGGATTGATGTTATACCAAAAGAATGGAACGTGGTGCCCCTAAAGTCATTGTTCTCATTCGGGAAAGGACTACCTATCACAAAGGAAAACCTGACGGAGGAAGGTGTTCCGGTTATTAGTTACGGTCAAATCCATGCAAAGTGGAACACTGGCGTCACAGTGCATAAGAATCTCTTTCGATTTGTAAATGACTCCTATGTCGAGTCCAATCCAAAATCGCTGGTAAAAAAAGGCGATTTTATTTTGGCTGATACTTCAGAGGATCGAGAGGGGTGCGGAAATTGCGTATATATTGATACAGACAAAACTATATTTGCAGGTTATCATACTATTATACTAAATTCTCTAAACTCAACCGAGAATAAGTATTTGGCATATCTTTTCCAAACTGATTCTTGGAGAAGTCAGATTAGAAAAGCCGTAACTGGCGTTAAACTATTCAGCATTTCTAAGCGTATTTTGAGTAATTGCTCGATTATTGTCCCAAACAATTCAAAAAAAATCGTTGATTATTTAGATGTAAAGTGTGCTTATATTGACGCCCTTATCGCCAATGTGCAGGCGCAGATTGAGAAGTTGAAAGCCTACAAGCAAAGCCTGATTACCGAGGTTGTCACAAAAGGTCTTGACCCCAACGCCCCCATGAAAGACAGCGGCGTGGAGTGGATTGGCAAGATTCCCTCTCACTGGAGAGTAACCCGTATAAAAAATCTATTTGAACTAAGAAACGAGAGAAACACCGAGGCGGATTTGGCCAATGTCAATTTGATATCGCTCTATACTGATTTGGGAGTGATGCAACATTCAGACATAATCGAAACAACAGGTAATCGAGCTGTAACAGCAGAAGGCTATAAGATTGTCCACAACAACGATATCGTTGTTAATATTATTCTCTGCTGGATGGGGGCTATCGGTATGTCAAAATACGATGGAGTCACTAGCCCAGCATACGATGTATATCGCCCAATAAACGGAACTGATAGCGAGTATTATCACTACTTGTTCAGAACAAACCGATTTAGTGGTGAATGCTATCGTTATGGTCGTGGTATTATGATGATGAGATGGCGTACTTATTCATCAGAATTTCGGTCAATCAGTGTACCGTGTCCACCTGAAGATGAGCAAAAACAGATTGTTGCAAGTCTAAATCGAAAATGTTCTCAAATCGACCAGCTCATTTCCCTCAAAGAATCCAAAATCGAAAAGCTTCAGCAGTACAAGCGTTCCCTGATCTATGAGTTCGTCACCGGCAAAAAGGAAGTGGTCTGATTGGATACTGACTTCAAGGACATCAAAAAGCAATACAACGAATTAAAGGCGCTTTGGGGTACAAAAAAGAGCCGCAATCTTTCCAACGAGGAAGCACTTCGGTATCAGGACGTGCTGGAGCTGCTGCAAGAGCGCGGCTATATTATGAACTTAAGAGTGGACGGCGCCAATTTATACACCAAGCGAGCCGAATGGGACAGCTTTCAAGACTGGCTGGAACAACAAATCAAGACTTCCCGCAGCCTGAGCCGACGAGAATGGCTGATTGCCATTGTCGGCGCAGGGATAGGTGCCCTTCTTGGGCAGATACCCACGATCATCAATCTACTGACACGATAAAGGAATCAACACCGAGGAGGTGTCCTGATGGACGAAAGCGAAAAACGGTTTGAGCGCGACATAGAAGCCTTTCTGATTTCTCCGCAGGGCGGCTACACCCAGTTCAACGGGCAGGATGCAGACGGGCATTGGGTGCAGACGCGCCAACAGGATGTCGGCAAATGTATCTATATGGACGTGCTTTGCGAGTTCATCGCCGCAACACAGCCCAAAGAATGGGCGCGCTACACCAAATACTACGGCGATAAGGCGGCAGATAAGCTGTACCACCGGCTGGAAACCACCATTGCCAATCAGGGCTTGCTGTATGTTCTGCGCAACGGTATCGAGGATATGGGCTGCAAGCTACGGGTGTGCTATTTTAAGCCGGAATCCGACCTGAACCCCCTTGCGGTGGAGCGCTACAACGCCAATATCCTTGGCTGCACCCGCCAGTTCCGCTATACACCTGCCAACAACAACACCATTGATATGGTGCTTTCGGTAAACGGTATTCCGGTCGTTGCCTTGGAGCTGAAAAACCAGCTGAAAGGGCAGGACTATATCTGCGCCATCAACCAGTACAAGAACGACCGCAGCGCCAAGGAATTTGCGTTCCGCATGAACCACCGGTTCCTTGTTTACTTTGCCGTGGATCTGTACGAGGTGTGGATGACCACCCAGCTTGCGGACGGCGAAACGCGCTTTATGCCGTTCAACCGCGGCTCCAACGGTGCAGGTGTCAGCGGCGGTGCCGGAAACCCGCCCAACCCCAACGGCTATGTTACCGCCTATCTGTGGGAGGAAGTTTTGCAGCGCGACAGCCTGCTTGACCTGCTGCAGCGCTTTATTTCCTATGTGAAGGAAAAGGAAGAAGTCGTTAAAAACGGCGTTGTCAGAACCGTAACCAAAGAGAAGATGATTTTCCCGCGGTATCACCAGTACGATGTCGTGCGCAAGGTGCTGGCAGATGTAAAGCAAAGCGGACCCGGCAAAAATTACCTGATCCAGCACTCGGCAGGTTCGGGCAAGTCCAACTCCATTGCGTGGATTGCCTACCGGCTGGCCTCTGTCCACGATGCGCAGAACAACAGCATCTTTGATTCGGTCATCGTGGTAACCAACCGCGTTGTGCTGGACAGCCAGCTGCAGGACACCATCAACAGCTTTGAGCATCAGGTCGGCTTGGTGGAGGCTATCGACGATAAGAAAAACTCCCACACGCTGGCGCAGGCTATCAACGACAAAAAGCGCATCATCATCTGCACGATCCAGAAGTTCCTGTTTGCCAAAAAGGATATGGAGGCGTTCCGCGGGCGCAAGTTTGCCATCATTATTGACGAGGCGCACCAAGGGCAGAACGGCGAAAGTGCGAAATCCCTGCGCCGCAGCCTGATCGACATTGATGTTGCCACCAAGGAATACGCCGAGGAGGCAGGCATCGCCGAGGAAGATGTTGAGCTGACCGACGATTATATCAACGAGATTATCGGGCAGGGACGCCACGATAACCAATCCTTCTTTGCCTTTACCGCCACCCCCAAGGGCAAAACGATTGAGAAGTTCGGCACCGAGATCGGCACCGATGCGGACGGCGAGCCGATCAGGATGCCGTTCCACGTCTACTCTATGCGGCAGGCCATTGAGGAGCATTACATTCTGGACGTGCTTGCCAGCTATACGACCATCAAGGAAGCCTTTAAGCTGATCCGTGTGTCAGAGGACAACCCGGAGCTGATCGAAGGCAAAACCTCCCGCGCACTGTTTAAGTATTACAAAAAGCACGGCTACACCATTGCGCAAAAAACCGATATGATTATGGCAAACTTCGTGGAAAACTGCCGGTATCAAATCAACGGAAAAGGCAAGGCTATGGTTGTGGCTGACAGCCGCGCAAATGCCGTGCGGTACTACCTTGCCATCAAGCGGTATATCGAAGCCCACCCGGACGAATGTGCCGGCTGCAACGCCATGATCGCGTTCTCCGGCGAGGTCACACTGGAGGATTACCCCCGCGATAAGCCGTTTACCGAAGCGACTATGAACCTTGACGAAAAGGGACGGTATATCACGACCGACAAGAAGTTCCGGCAGGCGTTCCACAGCAGCCAGTACAACATTCTGGTGGTAGCCAACAAGTACCAGACCGGCTTTGACGAGCCGCTGCTGCACACGATGTATGTTGACAAAAAGCTGATGGACGTTACCGCTGTGCAGACGCTTTCCCGCCTGAACCGTACTTATCCGGGCAAGAATAGTACCTTTGTGCTGGACTTTGAAAACTCCGGGGATGACATTCGCAATGCGTTTCTGCCGTACTACGAAACCACGATTCTGGAGGGCAGCACCGACCTGAACAAGGTCTATGACCTGCGCAATAAGGTTCGCAACTATATGCTGTACAGCTATGACGATGTGGACGCCTTCAACAAGTTTATGACGGCGCAGCGCGGCAAAAAGCAGGACCCCGCCGCCCTTGGTAAGCTAACGGCAATGTTCCGCCCGGTTGTTGCGCGGTATCAGGAACTGAGCGAGGAGGATCGTTTTACCGCCCGTGATTATGTGCGCAAGTTCAACGGCGCGTACTCCTACATTACACAGCTGGTTCGGCTGCACGACAAGGACTTGTTTAACGAGTATCAGTACACCATGCACCTTGCCCGACTGCTGCCCCGCCCCAGCGATGACGACTTTGTGGACATTGAGGATAAAGTCAAGCTGGAATACGCCAAGCTGAACGAAACCTTTAAGGGAGCCATCGCACTGGACGAAAAGCGGGTGATCCTGACACCGAGCAATAATATTGACCCGAAGCTGCCGAACAAGAAAAAAGATACCCTGCAAAGCATCATTGACAAGGTGAACGAGCGTTTCAGTGGAAACTTTACGGATTCCGACCGCGTAATCATCGAGGGTATCTATCAGATGTTTATGAAGGATTCGGATGTCAAGAAATTCAAAAAATACGCCAAGGACAACAGCACCGAAATGTTTGTGCAGTCGCTGTTCCCGGATAAATTCCGCGATATAGTGACGCAGTGCTTCCTTGACAATAACGATTCCTTTGCAAAGTTGTTCAATGACCCGGAGTTCTACCAAAAGGTTCAGGATTCAATGGCCGCAGAATTGTATAAAGCTCTGCGTAAGGAGTAAGAGAACAGCTTTTATACACTGCTGCGCACAGTAAAATTGGTACTACTTAAAAAATAGGAAGGCAGATTCGCCTTCCTATTTTGAATGATTAATAGTTCGCCCTTTATACTGTAAGTAATCGCGCTATTCTCTTGATTACAATCAAGCAATTCAAAAAAATCGAAAATGTTAAAGAGTATACTGTAACACTGCCGATAGAATGTAGTACGGCAATACAGTTTTGCGGCAAAGTCCCATATAAAGGCACAAGTGTCAGTCCTATAAAAAGAACTACTAAATCTGTAATGGACAAGCAAGATAAATATAGGATGGTGTTGATTGTCTCGTTGAACACTGTATCGTAGGCAGGATAATTCTTTTCCCTTTTCTCGTTTCCACTGGCGATTGCACCTAATGTGGCAAATAATAATCCAAGCAAAATTGAAATTGCCGTACATACCGTTTCCAAAACGCTCGTACTAATTGGGGAAATTAACGTCAAACCAATGCCAAAGCTAATTGGTGTTGCCATAAAAATTACGCGATGGCGTAGAGAAGAAAGCATTTTCCAGTAATCACATACAATTTCACGGATGTTCAGAAAAGAGTTTTCCTTTCGCAAAGAGTATCGCACAATCAACAAGAATGTGATTGAAAGAATCAAGACGCCCCAAAAACGTGTTTCGCTCATGATAGCCCCTCCGTTAGCGTCTTGAAATCACATGAATAGTCATATCCATTTTCTGAATATATTCTGTTGCACGTGCACATAAGTACGAAATGATGGTGTTCTCATCAGCATGGCCGTTCTCTTTTTCGTATTGGCTGGGTATGTATTCAAGAATGCTCAGATTATCGTATTTATGCAGATTAACGGTTCTTTCTTTACCATCTCCGATGTCTATTGTTGCAGTAACATTGTCGTAAGATATGCCACTTTCTAATTCAAAAATCGCAGACTTGTCCAAACCGAAATGGATTAAACGCTCAATAAAAGCACTAGTTGCTCTTCCGAGAAAGGATGACAAGACTCGCTCTTCCTTGGCATAAGAAATCTCACTCAGTTGGTCGCTGTTGTCTTCCGAGATGCGATTGCGGGTCAATTTCAACCGTTTGAGTGTACCTAAATCAAAAAAGGCTTTTAGAAATTCACTGGGAGATACATTGCACGTGTGAAAAGTTGCGTTCATTTTATCTTTCGCAAACTCATTTATCATCTTACAGGTGATAGATTTGGCACCGTATATCCCCATAGATTGGAAAAGGATTAAGCCCTTGTTAATGGGTTCCGTTGACGTCTCTTTTTTGGGAATAGCAACAAATACAAAGAAAGGAACCATTCCTG
>ERZ1026858.1818-NODE-1818-length-10343-cov-6.580288_pt1 | contig 10343 bp, 9 predicted proteins | sample MGYA00380159_ERZ1026858 | MGnify/ENA primary metagenome ERZ1026858 (study PRJEB33269, sample SAMEA4719795) | human gut metagenome | biome: human-associated habitat; feature: organic feature; material: feces | place: Cameroon | collected 2013-10 ... | reverse complement strand
CCGTTATGGCACCGCTGACCCACGACGGCAAGGGCAATATCCTGAACACGAATGCCGACACCATCGCTTCCGAAACGGCAAAGGCACTGTCGGCATACTACGATGTGACACTCGTCTATGCCTTCGAGAAGGCAGGAGTGCTTGCCGATTCCGATGATGAAGGCAGCGTAATAAGATGTCTTGACAAAGAGAAATTTGAGAAATACGTAGCCGACGGTACCATCGCCGGTGGCATGTTGCCAAAGCTCGAAAACGCCTTTGCTGCTATAAAGGCAGGCGTAAAAAGAGTGGCAATAACTAAAGACACCGACCTTGAGGTGAGGTGCGGTACAGTGATTGAATAACAAAAAAACGTTAAAAGCATAGGAAAATTCCTGCGTTTTGTAACTTATCCATAACTGAATCGTCTAACATAATAGAGGCAAATGAGAAAAATCAGTTTCCGAAACGATGTCTTGCCGTTGAAAAACGTGCTCTATCGGCTTGCGCTCCGTATCACAATGAATAGGGAGGAAGCAGAAGATGTCGTCCAGGATACGATGATGAAGATATGGGACCGCCGCGACACCTTGCAGGACGTAGAGTCGATAGAGGCATTCAGCCTGACGATATGCCGACGCCTTGCACTGGACAAGACAAAGAAAATGTCACGCCATGATGAGTCGCTCGACCAAGAGGACTACGGTCCGCAAGCCTCAAGTCTGCCGACACCCGATGAAAGAGCAGAGCAGAAAGACATGGTTGACATGGTAAGACGCATAGTAGACAGTCTGCCGGAAAAACAAAAAACATGTATGCAGCTCCGCGATTTTGAAGGAAAGACGTATAAAGACATTGCCCAAGTGCTATCCATAACGGAAGAACAGGTGAAGGTGAACATATACAGAGCAAGGCAGGCGGTAAAACAAAAGTTTAACGAAAATGCAGAATATGGATTATAAATACATCGAACAGCTAATGGAACGCTACTGGAATTGCGAGACAACCCTCGAAGAGGAGGCAATCCTGAAGGCATTCTTCTCCCAGAACGACGTTCCTGCGGAGTTGGCAAAATATAAGAGCCTGTTTGACTGCGTGGCAAGCGACAAGGAGGAAAACGTGCTCGGCGATGATTTCGATGCAAGGATGGAGGCACTCATTGACGAACCGGTAAAGGTGAAGGCACGTGTGGTTCCGTTCAGACAGCGCCTCATGCCGTTGTTCAAGGCTGCGGCAATGGTGGCTATAATCCTTACGTTGGGCAATGCTTCGCAGTTCGCCTTCCATGAAGAAGATGATGACGTGGCAACAACAGTATCGCCGAAGGTGCACAACGGCCCTGCCGTGGCAATGGGCGACTCGGTGAAAATCGACAGCTTGAAGAAGGCAACCGTAATGCCCAACCAACTGAAGTAAGACAATTTTCTATGCTTTCTCATAATAAAATCATGTTTAGTAAAACAACTAAGAAGCTGTGAAGCTTCGTTCTCTCAAATTTTTCATAACATACTAACGTTAAGGTCACTGCAGGTTTAATTACTTCAGTGGCCTCTTTTGTTATTTCATTATTCTTTCTTACCTTTGCATCCGGAAATCTTATCATTCAGGATTCTATAAAACAGGAAATGAAATATAATACGATAACCCTTGATTGCGGACTGCGTATAATACATCTGCAGTCTCCTTCCCCCGTGGTGTATTGCGGATACGAGATATGTGCCGGTACGAGAGACGAGGAAAGTTCTGAGGAAGGTATGGCGCACTTCTGCGAACATACCACCTTCAAAGGCACGGTAAGACGTACAGCCATGCAGATACTTAACAGACTGGAGAGCGTGGGAGGAGACCTCAACGCCTTTACAAACAAGGAAGATACCGTCTACTATTCCGCCATACTGAAAGAACATTTCCCAAGAGCCGTGGAACTGCTTACCGATATAGTGTTTCAAAGCACCTATCCACAGACGGAGATAGACAAGGAAGTGGAAGTGATTTGCGATGAGATAGAGAGCTACAATGATTCGCCGGCAGAACTGATATATGATGACTTCGAGAATGCCGTCTTTGCCGGTCATCCATTAGGACATAACATATTGGGAAGGGCAGAGACGCTGAGGACGTACACTACAGACGATGCCCTTGCTTTCACCAAACGCTTCTACCGGCCGGAGAATACAGTGTTCTTCGTTTCCGGAGACGTGGATTTCAATACCGTGGTAAGACTTCTGAAACGGGCAACGGCGGAGTTCCCGTCAGCTACACCTCTGATAGACGTAACGCCGACAGCCGTGTTGCCGCCCTACGAACCGAAGACAATAAAGCACGACCGCGGCACACATCAGGCACATGTGATGATAGGCAACAGGGCATACAGCGTGCACGACAGGCGCAGAATGCCGCTCTATCTGCTGAACAATATCCTTGGCGGACCGGGAATGAACGCCCGTCTGAACATCTCGCTCCGTGAGCGCAACGGTCTTGTATATACGGTGGAAAGCTCCATGGTGTGCTATTCCGATACGGGAATATGGTGCACATACTTCGGTTGCGACCCAAAAGACGTAAGAAAATGCCTGAAGCTGGTGCGCAGGGAACTTGATAAAGTAATCAACGCCCCTTTGACAGCCAGCCAGCTGGCAGCCGCAAAGCGACAGATAAAGGGGCAGATCGGTGTGGCATGCGACAACAGGGAAAGCTTCGCACTCGATTTCGGAAAGACATTCCTGCATTACGGATGGCAGAAAGATGTAACGAAACTTATGGACGATATAGACAATATTACGGCGGAGGAGATACAGGAAGTGGCGAATGAAATACTCGCCGCAGACCGTCTTACAACGCTCATATATGAATAAACCATGCTCTTATTGTTGCAAAATTGTTTAAATTATTCGCAATGTTGAACATTTTTGGGAGAAATAGTAACGTATGTGAAAAAGATAGATTATTTTTGCATTAATAAAAGCTAATAGATACTTACAACAACAATAAAATACAGGTATTGTTACCTGTATATATAGCATAGAAAATGGAAGTCACAGAGAAGACGATAGACATTGACAACATACTTAAAAGCAAGATGGGCGGTAAAGCTCGCTATGTGCCGTCGTTGCTTACAAGGTGGCTGAAGCACATCATACACCAGGATGAGGTGAATGCTTTCCTGTGGGACAGCCGTGCCCATAAGGGTGTAGAGTGGCTGGAAGATTGTGTCAAGTATCTTGATATGACCCTGAAGGTAGAAGGCATGGAGAATCTGCCGGACAAGAACGACGGCAGGCTGTATACTTTCGTAAGCAACCATCCGCTCGGTGGAGTGGACGGCGTGGCGCTCGGAGCTATAATAGGCAGACATTATGACGGTAAGTTCAGATACCTCGTCAACGACCTGCTGATGAACCTTCCGGGACTTGCACCCGTGTGCATTCCTATCAATAAGACAGGAAGCCAAAGCCGCAACTTCCCGGCAATGGTGGAGGCTGGCTTCGGAAGCGACAACCATATGCTCATGTTCCCTGCCGGACTGTGCTCGCGACGCATAAACGGAGAGATACACGACATACCATGGACCAAGACTTTCATATCCAAGAGCGTGGAGTATAAGCGTGATATCGTGCCGATACATTTCGGTGGGCAGAACTCCGATTTCTTCTACAATCTTGCCAATATCTGCAAGAAGCTCGGCATAAAATTCAATATCGCCATGCTCTTCCTCGTAGACGAGATGTACAAGAACGTTCATAAAGAGTTCAGAGTGGCTATCGGAAAGCCTATACCATGGCAGACCTTCGACAAGAGCAAGACTGCCAAAGAATGGGCACGCTATGTGGAAGACAAGGTTTATGAACTGTAATGCAATATAGATAACGAAGAACATACGGGCATAGCCCACTAAATATAAGAAAGCTAAGATGGAACAAGAGATTATTCAGCCAATTGACAAGGCTCTGCTGAAAAAGGAACTTACGCAGGAGCGTCAGTTGCGAATGACAAACAAAAGCAATAACGAAATCTATGTCATCACAGCGCACAATGCGCCCAATGTGATGAAAGAGATAGGACGCCTTCGTGAGATCGCTTTCCGTGAGGCAGGCGGCGGCACGGGCAAGAGCATGGATATAGACGAGTTTGACACCATGCCAAACTGCTATAAGCAACTTATCGTCTGGAATCCGGAGGCAGAGGAGATAATCGGAGGTTACCGTTATATTCTTGGAACGGACATCGATATCGACAAGAACGGACAGCCTATACTCGCCACAAGCCACATGTTCCATTTCTCCGACAAGTTCATGAAGGAATATATGCCGCAGACCATTGAGCTGGGACGCTCCTTCGTGGCTCTGCCATACCAAAGCTCCAGAATGGGTGCAAAGAGCCTTTTTGCTCTCGACAACCTGTGGGATGGACTGGGTGCGCTTACTGTGGTGATGCCTAACGTAAAGTATTTCTTCGGCAAAATGACGATGTATCCGTCGTATATCCGCAAGGGCAGGGATATGATACTGTATTTCCTAAAGAAGCATTTCGACGATAAGGAGAACCTCGTAATACCGATGGAACCGCTGAAAATTGAGACTGATCCAAAGGAACTGGAGACTCTTTTCTGTGAGGATGACTTCCGTGCAGACTACAGAATACTGAACCGTGAAATCCGTAAGATGGGTTACAATATCCCTCCTTTGGTGAATGCCTATATGAATCTCAGTCCTACAATGAAACTCTTCGGCACGGCTATCAATGATGGCTTCGGTGATGTGGAGGAGACAGGTATCCTCATCGCCGTGGATGAAATCCTTGAGGAAAAGCGAATGCGCCATATAGACTCTTATATAAAGGAGCATCCTGAGGCACTTGAGATTACAAGTGGTGCCAATCCTATTATATATAAGAACAAGTAAACGGACGCTTATTTTGCTGCTTTGTATTTTAAGCAGCAAAAGATTATAAAGAACAGCCACCGATAGTATGGCTAAATCTATACTATCGGCAGGCTTATACCATTAATCTTCTGGTAGATGTCGAGGGCATATACATCGGTCATGCCGCTGATATAGTCGATAACTGCCATTATACGGGTTTCAAGATCTGGAGAGGTGATGTCGTACTGGCTGCTGACACGGCTTATAAGCTGACGGGAATAGAACCTGTCGGGGTGTACGGCAGCCTCAGTCATTATCTCCATCAGGGTTTCCATAATCTTGAAACCGCTCAGTTCCACGTCGAGCACAGGTTTACTCTTGTAAATCTTCTGTATTGAAACTTCCGTACATCTCTTGTAGGCAGAATGTTGAGGCTCCGGTATATGGTCTATCAGACAGCCTTGGAAGGTGCCGTTGAGAATATCTTCCTCATGTTCGATGAAAGTATGGGCACATACATTCTCCAGCTTGCCAATGGCGCAGGCTCTCATATAGATTACTTTCTCGTTGTCATCGGTTATTCCCTCGTCTATTATGCGCTGTTCAATACTGTTTCTTATGGTTTCATCGAAGAATCCTAACAACAGCTCCTTCGTTTTCTCGAAAGAGAGAATCTTCAGCTTGTGGGAATCCTCTATATCCATTATCTCATAGCAGATGTCATCGGCAGCTTCCACAAGATATACCAGCGGATGTCTTGCATACACAAGCGGCTCTCCTGGCTTTGACTTACATAAAATGCCCAATTCATCGGCAATCTTCTTGAAGGTGTGGGCTTCTGTATTGAAGAATCCGAACTTGCCGTGGCTTCCTGCAAGGCTCGACTCGTATGGGTATTTCACGATGGAGGCAAGCGTGGTATATGTCATTACGAAGCCACCGTCTCTTCTTCCCTTGAATCTGTGGGCAAGCAGACGGAAGGCATTTGCGTTTCCCTCAAAGTGGGTTATGTCGTCCCATAGCTCCTGGCTAACCTGTCCTTTCAGATAAGACCCTTTCCCTTCGGTAAAGAAAGTCTGTATGGCCTTCTCTCCACTATGACCGAACGGCGGATTACCCATGTCGTGGGCAAGACAGGCCGTGCTGACGATAGTTCCTATTTCCGGAAACAAGGTGTCGGCAAGTTCCGGATGCTTCTTCGTAAGTGCGGCGGCAACATCATTTCCGAGCGACATTCCCACGCTCGCCACCTCCAGACTGTGGGTAAGGCGGTTATGTACAAAGATGCTGCCGGGCAGAGGAAACACCTGGGTCTTGTTCTGCATACGGCGGAATGGTGCCGAAAATATCAGACGGTCGTAGTCACGTTTGAATTCGCTACGGTCGTCATGTCTCTCAATGTGTCGTTCCTCTTGTCCGAGGCGCTTGTTGGAAATAAGTTGTTGCCAGTTCATCATAAGCGGGAAATGATTTTATAACTGCAAAGTTAGCAAAAGAAAAAGAAAAGTATTACTTTTGCCCATGCAAATATAAAAACTTTTATACAAATGAAGATATGTGTGTTCTGTTCGGCCAACAGTAATATAGAGCCGGTTTACTTTGAGAAGACAAGAGAGTTGGGAGAGTGGTGTGCAAAAAACGGCCATTCCATCGTGTTTGGCGGTTGCGATATGGGTCTTATGGAGTGTGTCGCCGAGGCAGCATATAGCAATGGCGGCATGACGATAGGTGTTGTTCCTTCGAAGATTGAGGAGAACGGTCATGTAAGTCCTCATCTCTCGGTAGAGATACCATGCGACAATCTCAGCGACCGCAAAGACCTCTTGCTGTTGAAGAGTGATATCGTGATAGCTTTGCCTGGCGGCATAGGCACTCTCGATGAGATATTCACCGTAGCGGCGTCTGCAACGATAGGCTACCATAGGAAGAAGGTGATACTTTATAACATCAGCGGTTTTTGGAACTCCCTCATTGCCTTGTTGGATGATTTGCAGCAGAAGGGCATGATTCGCGACGACTGGCACCGTCATATCGTGGTGGCTAACAGCTTGGAGGAGATCAAGAATGAATGTAAGGACTGATTACATATTTTTATGTGGCTAAAATCACGTTATTCTTAATGAGGCTATGTTAAAGTAGAAAAAGAGATGGTTTTAAATGATAAAAAGAGTGTATCAAAGGATTTGTGCCTTGATACACTCTTTTGTTAGGAGCGATTTAATCGTTTGTGTTATTTGTTTATGACGTACTTATTGACATAAGTGTGTATGCCGTCGTTGATCTTTACTATGCGTGCTCCTTTTCCGACAGACAGCATGTCTGCTTCAGTAAGCCTTCCGATAGTGGTATGAAGCAATATCCTTCCGTTTTCATCGTAGAAGGAGATCTCAGCATTCTTGTTGCTCATAGCCTTGACATCGTCAATTCCAAGTGTTGAATCGGCATCTTTCAAGTTGAAGGCAATGTCGCATTCAGAGTTAGTGAAAGTGCCTTGGGTGAGTCTTGTAGAAGTCACTTCGCCATCTTCGCCCTTGCTGAGCTGGTAAATCTGATAATATCCGTTGCCGTATGCCGCACCGCTTATGCCGTCGCCGCCAGCATCGTATATAGCGAGAGAGTAACAGTCGTCGGTCTTAAGGTCGAGCACCTCCTTATACTTGTGTCGAGCCTCAGTGTAAGGTCCACCTTCCTGTACCACGTCGCCGGCAGAGTTGAACACCTTCCATGTTGTTTCCTCAGGCTTCTTGTCCGTATAGATGTCCATGCGCACAGCATATCTTGCCTGCATAGAGTTGTTGAAGTTTATGGATATGGCATTACTTTCGTTGCTTGTGCCGTTGATTTCCGACAGCCATACCTTTGCAACATTCTTTGAACCGTAATCGGTCAATGTGAAATCCGTTATTCCTTCAATGTTGAACTTGGTCTTTTCCAGCCTTGCCAAATCCCCGCTCCAGTCGTATGAATGTGAGACGCCGTTGACCTCGACATTTATTTTGGCGGACTTCAGGTCGTTTCTGCCATCGTTGCGGAATATGATGTTTCCGTAGAAGTCTGGTGTGCAGATGAAGTCAGGCGTATCGTCTACGCTAATCAGGTTGGCATAATCGTCAGCCTTAGCCTCCTTCGGGATATATGCAGAAGCGACAATCTGTTTCGTATTTATGTCTTGAACGAAAGCCACAACCCCAAGTTCATTCTCGTCGTAGAAGTTATCCAGACTGCAAGAGAAGCTGAAGTTGTAAGGTGTATCCTTTTCTATGCTTTGTGCTATGGCAGCACCGTTACCGTCAGGCATGAAACGTTTTGCAACATATTCCATCTCGCTTTCTCCGTTGGAGTACGCTTTCGGTGCCTTGTAGTATTCTTCTATTGCCACGGCAAACAATCTTAGGTTCGATGCATCAGTAACATCAGTGTTGGATGAAACATCTCCTTCCACTTTGAGCTTGTGGTCAGCAATGCTGCAGCTCATGGTGATGTCATACTTCATGTCCGTCTCTCTTGCATTGTCAAACATAGCTCCCAACAGGGTAGGGCTTAGAGAATATCGTGTCTCAGTTCCATTAATGAGCAGTGTCGGATAGGAATTTATGCCATAGAAGGCGATGCGCTGGTCCAGATTTGCCTGTTCTGAGAGATAGAAAGGATCTTCTCTGTCGGGATAGCTTCCGTGGCATTTCAGACAGATAACGTCTCCTAACTTGTCGTTTACCACCTGGTCTAACACGGGAGCGAACTTCGCACATGGTCCGCAGCCGGTATTTGTGAAGTTCTCCACAATGACAATGTTCTTGTTTGGCAGCTGCTGTGAGTAGGTCGTTTCGGTGGTTGTATTGCTGAACAAATCCTTCCATGAGCCGGCAATGTGTATTGCATCAATCTTCATGTCGTTCCAGTCTGTTCCCAATTTAGATGAGTTCCTCGCCAGTACGATGGCAGAAAGCTCTTCCAGATCCTGTTCGCTCGTGCTGGAATACTGAAGAGTGGCTGTAGGCTCAGTTGTGAAGTCCGTCGGATTGACCCAGAGAGATATTATGTCATTGTTGTCGCCTTCAACAAAGGTGTAGCCCATCACGACGAGATAAGTCTTGTTCAAGTCAAACTCCTCGTCCGTGTTGACAGCATTTTTAGGTCTTACTTTACCGATGCCGAATTTGAATTTTCCTTCGTTGTCGGATTTTGTTGTTGTTAGGAAACCTACGTTGAAACCGTAATCCTTGTCATTTACAGTACCGTCGCCGGTCTTGCTCCTGACGAATCTGAGGAAAGGGTTACCGTCGCCGGCATTCTCTATATTCACCAATGCGCTCACATATACTGTGCCGCTGGAGATAAGAGTCTTGTCGTATGGTGCCTGATAGGAATAGCATTTCTTCAGATTCTCCATTTTTACGCAATTACCGGTGGCATCCGTTGAATAGCCTTCGTAGACAAGACTGCCTTCCTCTACATTCATTGTGTTGTCGCATGTTCCAGCTCCATATTTTACCCATCTGCCTTGTTGGTACAGGTCTCCTGTGGTAAAGCTGTCGAAGTCTTCAGTGAAATATCTCTGTGCTGAGGCTGTTGTCGGTATCAGCCAACATGCAGCGGCCAATGCCATGCCGACAAAAGACTTCTTGTTAGGTAATATCTTTCTCATGTTTGTTCTCGTCTTAAATGTTCTTGTAAAAAAGCGGAAAATCCTTTACTTTATTATATTTAATGAAGTGAAGGATTTTCTGCCTGTTCCAAAAAGAATACTATTTCGTAATCTTCATGCTCTTTGTCTTGCCTTGAGCATCCTTTGTGGTAATGATGTACATGCCAGGAGCAAGATTTGCACTGTCGTACTTCTCACCATTTACGGTCTGAACCAGTTTGCCGTCAATGCTGTGGATAGTGGTAGAGGTAGCCTTAGAGAGGTTTTCGTTAATGGTGCTGATACCTGCTCCGTTGTCGAACGTGCCGTTGTCGAAAATGCGTGCGCCCTTCAACATGGTACCATCTACATCGTCTTCACCTTGATATACTACATACGAGCAGTTGTCACCTTTCACGAAGCTCACGCTGGTAATATATCCCTCTTCCATAATCCGCTGCTTCCATACGAATTCGCCATCCTTGTTGATGCGGGCAACATACAGATATTCCAATGCCCATGCCTGTCTGTCAGAGTAGCAAATCAACCATTCACCGTCTCCTACAGGCTCAACACCGTAATTGTTGTAAGCCCAACCGGCATAGTCCTCGCCTTTAGTCTCTAATGTTTTTCCATTATCACCGAACAGACGGTCGCCTTCCTCGTTGAATTTCTGTATTTTGAATGAAAAATTGCCGTCGCCGTCTTTTTCTGGGAAGGTTACGAGTACGGTGTTGTTTTTTGTGTCGACAGCCTGTTTTGGATAGTTGATGTCTATATTCTCGTCTGCCAGAGCGTCCATAGCGTCAAGTCCGAATGTGGGGTCTCCTGTCTCTTATACACATCTCCGAGCCCACGAGACCGTACTAGATCTCGTA
>ERZ1026858.1815-NODE-1815-length-10362-cov-9.639371_pt1 | contig 10362 bp, 3 predicted proteins | sample MGYA00380159_ERZ1026858 | MGnify/ENA primary metagenome ERZ1026858 (study PRJEB33269, sample SAMEA4719795) | human gut metagenome | biome: human-associated habitat; feature: organic feature; material: feces | place: Cameroon | collected 2013-10 ... | reverse complement strand
CGTCGGCAGCGTCAGATGTGTATAAGAGACAGATTAACACCTTAGAAGTAAATGGTAATTCTGGTTTAATATCTGTATCAGGCACTTTCTTTGTGGCTTCTTGATATGGTATACGATGTCCTCTCACTAATAATCTATGTGTATTAATCGCATAAGGTGTACATGTCACTAATGTGGCATAGTCTTTACCAGGTTCTATAGATAAACTCTTTGTATCTTCTGGTAATACTGTTTGTATTTGATCTATTTTATAAGCCAATGTTTCATCTAAGACCTTGATATAGAATATATCTCCTTCTTTGAGCTTATCCATATTAGTGAATAAAGTCTTAGTAGGTAACCCTCTATGACCCGTTAATACAGTATGTGTACTCTCTCCACCAACAGGTAGGGAAGTACCCCAGAAATGTCCTACACCAGCCTGTAGGACTGTTTCACTTGTACCATGATAAATAGGTAGTTCTATATGAATCTTGGGAATACGTATATATCCCATCATTCCAGAACCATCTATATTTAATAAACTCTCATAACGTGCATCTAGCTTTGTATCTTCCTGTGAGAATGGATCTATAAGATCTATATTTCCTAACATCTCTCTATTATAAGCACGTGCTTCTTCCAACATTCTTATCTTATCTGCCTTAGAGAGTTCTACACTCTCTTTATCATAATAAGAGATAGCCTTAGAACCATTCTTCTCATTTAAATAACTACTAAAGCTAGGATATAACAACACGGAGAATGCAATCAAAAGTACAAATAAACGAATAATATCATTTCTAGTGATTTTTATCTTCATACACTTCATTTCATTCTCCCTATTAATATACAAATAATTGGAATTGCGGTTATCTTCTAAGAAAGATAACCGCTCATTCCATTAAAAACTATTTCTTAGTTTTCTCTTTTTCTATCACGGATAAAGCTTACTGCAACACAGAATACAAGGATTGCGGCAACAACAGCAAATGCGATAGTACCCATACCACCTGTAGATGGAAGGAGAGAACCAGTGCTGTTTTCTACATCGATGATCTTGTCATCTTCTTTAGCACCATTTTTAGAAAGAGTCCAATCATTTACATTCTCATTAGCGCTCTTATTAATGTCAACCTTGATTGGGTCAGTTAACTTGTTGTAACCTTCTGGAGCTTTTGTTTCTACTAAGTAATAAGTTCCTTCAGCAAGACCATTAACACGAAGGTTGTAACTTTCACCAGTAATTGATTCTACTGATTCAAATACTGTGTTTTCAGAAGTTGGATCAACTACATAGTTACCATTTCTTCCTGCTACTTTAATAGCATTAGTACCATTTTTAGCATCAGTTTCTGAGTTATAAAGACTGAATTTAGCACCAGCTAATCTGCTAGTTGTCTGACCTTTAATATGCTTGTTGATATCAAGATGGTATGTAGGTGTTTTTGCTTCACTTGGTGTAGTAGTAGTTGTGTTATCTGGATCATTACCATATTCTAATTTGGCACTGTTCTTTTCTGTTACAACTGCATCTTTATTCACTTTAGCATAGTAAGTTACAGTGAAATCTTTACCTTTGTTTGTCTGGTTAGCTCTTACCCATTCAGATAAGTCAAGAGACATTTTTCTTTTGTTAGATGTATCAAGTTTAGCTTTAGTTGGAGCTGTTCCTACTGCAGTAACACCAGTTTCATTAAATGCGACTGTTACGTTTACTTCGTTGTTTGAAGTAGCCGCTCCATTTTCATCATTAACGAAATCAAGACCGTTTGATAATTCATCGTGGATCTTATATACATACTGTTCATATCCAGTTGTATCAGGTACTGAACCTTTAACTGTATATTTAACAACCTCACCAATACTTACAGTGCCTTTATCAGCTGTTTTTTTAATACTTGGAGCTGTTGTCTTTAAGTATACTTCGTCATTTTTACCAGTTACTGTAACTAATGAAGACTGAATTTCTCTTCCACCTGTTACATATACTAAATAGTAACCTGCAGCTAAGTCATCAAACTTAAAAGATGTTTTAGATTCTGTAATCTTTCCAGAATTTGTAGTAGCTGGACGCTTGTTAGTTAAAGCTGTAGCTGTGAAATCATTTGCGAACTTCTGTACAGCCCCTGTTGTGTCTTTAAGATCATTAACCTTTTGCACGAAATCTTCATTCTTTGAAGTTTCCTCAATACCTAATGTAGTTGCTAAAGTTGCCCTATAAATATCATTTACTGTATAAGCATAATTTGTTGTTTTTCCAGACTGTGATGTAGTTACATCAAATAACTTATATAAGTTAATTGTCTGGTCCTTTAAATCTTGTCCTTCTTCTTTTACATTTACAGTAAGACTACAGCTAGAATCTGCTGCAAATGCTGTTACGGACATAGTCATTGTCATAACCGCAGTTAATAACAATGCGATAATGCGTTTAATACTTTTCATAACCTTTTCTCCTTTTTTTTCATTTCTCTTTATAGTTTTTCCACTTTATTTTCCTTGTTCTTTCTGTATCTCATAACGAAATAAACAAGGAAAAGCAGAATTGCTATCGCATAAAATAAGTAATTTCCAAATCCTCCAGTATTTGGAAGACATGGGAAATGCTTGTTGGTTATCGTAAACGTAAATCCATCTTTTGATGTATCTATTGTTGTTGTATAACCATCAATTTCCGCTTCTGTCACGGAATATTTATAATAACGAACAGTTCCATTACTATCTTTGAAATAAGCAGGAAGATCTTTAATCACTTTTTGCCATGTTGATTTGTTGATAGCACCTGTTATTGGGTAACTCTCATATTCTGGAACAGTTTGTGTCTGATTACCATTCGCATCCTTCCAAGTACGAGAAATTGTTACCGTAATACTTTCTGGTCGTTTATGATCGAAGTTATCGAAATCCTTCCAGACTTTATTAATAGTGAGCTTAACCATATGATCACATGGATCTTGTGACTCAGATGGTTCTGGTGTATCACTTTCACCCGTATTAAGAGTTGTCTTTGTATCAGCCATTAATACTGCTTTGGCAGGTGATTCATATGCCTTTAAATCAGCTGTCTCACTACCATTTGATAGAACAGCATTCTTTAAAGTATCGAAGGCTTTGACTGTAATCATATGTCCAATTGTATAAATATCCCAGCCATCTTTATTTTCATAACCACTATTTAATTTCTGATTATTGCCTTTGATTTCGTTGAAAGATTTATCCAATTTTCTATAAATACGGTAGTTGTTACCTTCACCTTCAACCTTTTCCTGTTTATTAAAGTCGTATACTGAATTTAATTCACTCTTACCACTAAATGGTCCTACAAGATTGTTAGTACCTCTGACTACGTCACAGTAGTACATGTTGTTGTTCTTTAATAAACCTTCATCATTAAATCCTACAAAACCACCACTGCGACCATCCTTGGAAGTACCATCGGTATTGTTGTTGGCACCACCTGCATAAACATCATATCCATAGCTCACACCATAAACTTTACTATCAGTAATCTTTGTACGGTTTGCTTTAATGAGACTGACACTGATATTTGACTTTGCATCATTATCATTTAATAAACCATTCTTATCACATGGGAGCTTAATAGATGAATCACCAATAGTAATAATCGCAAGATCTGTCTCTTGGCTATTATCTGTTGATTTCTTAGAGAGACCTACAGATATATCTAAACCTAGAAGATTAACATGAAGAAGATTTCCTTCATATAACGCTTCTACTTTTATAATTCCTAGATCGATTTTTAGAAGATTTGAATCCTGCAACTTATCTAGGTAAAGTGCTTTTATAAGTTCATTAACAAGCATGAATATGACATTGACTGGTCCAGAATCTAGCTTTAGATCTGCAAGATATGCAAAGCTTGTTCTACCTGCAAATCCTCCAGCTGTTCCACCAGATGCGACCTGCTTCAATCCCTTATTTAGTTCATCAACACTTCCTGCTGTACACTTAGACATCCTTGCAAGGTTTGCATAACCAATAAATCCACCCGCAATCTGTTCCTCACCATTTTGACTCTGTACTGTATAGCCATCACGTGTACCACTTACACTACAATCATCAATATGAGAACCAAAGATATCCATGACACCTAATGCACCACCAAGAAGTTGTCCTGTATTATCTCCTAGGACATCAATCTTATCGGCTTTCACAACACCACTCTTACCAGAGTAACCAATGAATCCACCCACACTATTTAAGCCTCTTACATTGCTTAATTGTGTAACTGTACTATTCTTTACAGAACCATTTAATAGTGAACCACCAAAACCTCCGGCTGTTCCACTGTATGTAACTTGATCGTTCTGTCCAGATTTAACTGCAACATTTGCACTGACACTCAGTCCTGCATCCTTACTTCCACATACATTTCCGTAATATACATAACTTCTAAAAGCATCTAGTACATCTGTTCTACCTAGCTTTAATAGCTTATCTAATAGTGATGTTTCATTATCTGCACTGATATTCGCAACACCTGCTACATCAGCAACACCAAAACATCCACCAGCATATTCACCTGCTACTACAGAACGAATATTCTCTACATTAATACCAGCTTCAGATTTATCCTTTATACCAAGAACTGTACCTTCCAGCATTCCTGCAAAACCGCCTGCAGTTTTCGCATAAGAAGTATTATTCTTACCAGTTGTATATGCACCATTTACGATATATCCCCAGTCATCCCAGGATTCAACATCTGCATAACGGATTGTCGCAACTGTCGCATTAAGTACTTTAATAAGGTCTGCAGGAGTATCGAGTAGTTTATTAAGAAGCTTACTTAATAATCCTTCACCGGCAGTAGGGTTAAGTGTAGCTACACTACCTGGTCTAGAACTTCCTACAAAACCGCCTACGTAGCTTCTACCATCTACTCGTCTGAGTTTCTTAACCTGACAATGTGCAGTATTATCTCCCCAGATTTGTCCACCAATTAGTTTACCGACATAACCACCAGCATAACCACAGTTATCCTTTTCATTAATACCTGTAGATTCAACCATCAATCCACTCTGGTAGCCTTCTACTGAAGATTTCTTAATTACTGGGACAAATACATTCAGTACATCAATCATTCGTCCTAAATCAAGTTTAAGACCTAGAATATCGACACCACCAAGTTTTGCAGCACCGCCATTGATCATTTCTCCAGCAAAACCACCTGCAGTTCTCATACCAGTGACACGTTTTGTCTGGTATGCCTGACCATTTGTGATAGTACCTGTCTGCATAGAGCCAACATAACCTCCTGCAGCACCACCATTCGCTAGTTTAATTTTATCTTGGTAATTTACTCTACCTGCTACTACATTGTATCCATAAGCATATTTATGAATAATCGTATCTAATTCTGCTTGGTTTTTTACCGTACCATGCTCTGCAAGATCATTTCCGTAACCACCATACTTACCAACAAATTCAACCCAGTTATTCCATGTTTCATAATCCATTAAAGCAAGTGGGCCATATACTGCAGTATTCTCTTCTGTAGGATAAACAACACTTAAAGCACCTAATATGTTATCTACCTTTACTAATCCCCATAATAGAGATAAGTTACCAGCACTTGCAGTATCTGCAGATTCCATTAAACCAGTAAATCCACCCGCAATCTCTTCACCATATACAGAACGAATTCTTACTGCTTTACAAATACTTTTTGGTCCAGTATAGTCTTCACCTTTCCATTTCTTTGTATTATTACCCCAGATATGACCACCTTCGTTATGTCCTACATAACCACCAGCCATACCTCTTTGTACCTGCGTTGTAGAAGATGCCTGTGCACGTACTGCACCACCACAAGGAACACATGTAGTAGAACTATTTCTAATAGTAGGTACAAAATCTTCTGCAACAGAAGCAAGTACTTCATCTATGTTTACAAGTCCTTTTAAGATACTTGCATCACCTAATACATTCGCAATATTACCAGGTTGTAAATCTCCTACATAACCACCAGCAGTTAACTGACCAATAATATAAGAGAAGTTATTCGCATTAGAATCCTGAATATATCCACCAGAAATCTTTCCTGCAAATCCACCTGCATCCCCAAGTACATCATTCTCTGATGCATCAGAAGCCGTATTCTTATAAGATGCTTTAACCGCAAATCCACCAACATTTCCAGTAACATGAGAATGTTCAATAGTAGATACCACTACATTTAATGCATCTAATACATTATTAATACCAATAGAAGTACCTAGAATACTTAATCCTTTACCTACAGAAGCTGCAGAACCAATATCCATATAACCAATATATCCACCAGCATATCTTGCACCAGTGACTGCATATTGACTCTCGTTATTAAAGTATGTAGGTGCTTCTGTTGCTTCTAAATCTTTTGGAGGTGTTACTTTTGTATGTTTTAAATGTGTCACATCACAATAACTTACCTGAACACCACTACCATAACCTATGAATCCTCCTGCACTTCCTGAATGAGTATCATTTGTTTTTAATTTATTCGCAATAACTGTAAATCCTTCATCTGACTTTACACCAGCATATTGTACATATGGGATATAGGCGTTAATAAGATTGAGTAATTCACCTACATTAACATTTAATCCATTAAGACCACCAAGGATACTAATACCTTTACCAGCATCAGCAAGTGCACCAGAGTAAACATTACCTCCAAAGCCACCTGCATAAGACTGTCCATTGACATGATCTAAGTTATATACAGAATAGTAGTTTCCTTGTCCTGCATCGTGATTATTAAGAGTACCACTCTGGAAGTTTCCTACGAAACCTCCTGCAGTATCTGCAGAAACACCACCACCATTTACATAAGTAACTGTACATACTGTGTAAGAAGGGATGAGATACTTAACAGCAGTTAATAAACCATTAATATCTAAAACACTTGTATCTTTATTGATCCAACCTTTAAGATCATCTTCAGATGCAACATCTGCAAGACCACCTGTTTGTGATGTTCCAATAAATCCACCTGCATAACCATCTGTATCATTTGCGGATACTTCTTTAAGGTTCTTTACATCTGAATGATTGATTTCACAGCTGTGAGCCTTGCCTACAAATCCACCAGCAACATAATCAACAACACCACCATCACTATTGGTACCTGTTGCTTTGACTGTTAAACCAGTTTCTACTCCAATAACATGAGAATCATTAATGGTTACACGTACACCAGAAGCTACCTTTAATAGGTTCTTTACCTGTAAAACGTGATTTAATCCAAGAAGGTTAACTGTTAAACCTCCTGTATCTGCAAGATCTCCTGGACCAGCTAAACCAATCATTCCCCCTACACGGTTATTGCCTATGACAGACTTTAAATTCTTTATTGTGACTGTATTAACTGAACCACCAATTGCATCACCAAAACCACCACCAATACGCTGTTCACCTGTAATAGATAAACCAATAGTAGGTCCTGTAACTGTTACTTTATCTACAGTAAATCCAAGATATGAAGCCAGTCCAAGAGTATCATTTAATAATCCAGCAACTTTTGCAGTTCCTAAAGAGCCTGCAATACCACCTACAAAGTTCTTACCTGTAATATTTTGAACACCTGAGAGTTCCACATCTTTCACTGAGACAGATGCTGTATCATATACTTTATTTCTCCAATAAGAGACTTTATTTAAATAATCTGCACTCGATGATGCAATATAAGCACCATTACCTCTACCAGTGATACCACCCACATAATCAGCACCACTTAACTTAAGTGGACCACTAACAGTAGCACCTAAGATATAAGATGGATTGACACCTGCTAAAGATAGTAGGGAAGAAACATCCTTATTACTACTTAACAATTGTTCTAATAGACCTACAACACCACCAAGCAAATTATCCTTTGTATCAGATTTTCCTAAGTCTGTAGCCCATCCCAGAGATGCAATACCTGCAAAGCCTCCTGCATAATCACTAGTCGCTTTTACTTCAAATTTATTTGTAGACTTAACAGTACAATTGACTGTAGCAGTATTCGCAAGACCGCCTGCAAACCCACCAGCGTAAGTTTCACTTGATACTGTGAGTCCTTTATTGTCTATTGAACAGTTTAAAAGTAAACTTTCTGTATTCATTTTTGGGAGTTTTGACTGAATATCTAATGCGCCAGAAAGGGTACCTACAATGACATCATCACGTGCTAATCCTACAAAACCACCCGTAAATGTTTTTCCACTAATTGTATAGTTACTATTAGTAATAGAACAGTTTTCTATGATTGTGCCTTTCTGTTGTCTAACACATCAACCTGCATAATCTTTTTCACTTGAAGTAGAAATACTTAAACCATTAATAGAACAATTCTTTATTTTCGCATTAATATAACCAGTAGGAATCAATTTACTTAATGGAATCGCATTACCTAATAGAATCGTGATTAAGTCACCTAAACCTAATCCTGGAATTAGATTCAATATATTTGTAAGTAACTTTACTAACCCACCAAGTGCATTTGATAAACCATCATACTGTGTTTTACCTACTGCATAACCAACAAATCCACCTGTATTATTGTTTACGGTTTTTACATTCGCATCATTTACTTCTATATTAGAAATCTCTACATGACCTTCTACACGCCCTGCAACAGCACCTGTCGCAAGCGCTGTAGGGTCTTTCTTTCTTGCATCAAGAACATCACCTAATGTTTTTCCCAGATCAATCTTGACCTGACCAAACGTTAGGATAAATGTTAGACCACTTAGAACTCCACCAAGCAACTTACCCAGAGTACTTGTTAAAGTACTTACAAGAGTTTCCGGATAATACGTTTCAGAAGTTGATGTTTGAACAGTAATATTTTCAAACTTAATATTTGAAACTTGTACTAGCCCTTTACTTAAACCAATATCATTCTCACTTACTTCACTTGATATAGTTGAGAAGAAACCAACACCCATTTGTTCACCAACATTAAGCTTATCTGATTGTTCAACCTTCACATTAGAAATAACTGGTTTCTCTATCTTTGCACCTGCATCCCAAATCTTATTGCTAGTACTCTTAGCACCAACCATTGTGCCTTGAAAGTTAAGAGGTTTCCAATTTGAACTACTTAAATCTATATCACGGAAGATAATATAATTTGCATTAGCACTGTATTTCTGATTTGCAGCTTTATCAATATCGAGATTAGGATCAATTTCACCTGTGGTCTGATTAACACCACATCTACCTCTTGATTTTAGACTAGATTCAACACTTAAGCTTTTGTCTGTTTCTTTAATTCCTCCAAAAGTATAATCAGATACTCCATTTTGATCTTTCGTTAAATCGGCATCCCCACCATAAAGCATAATCGGTTTGCCGTTTCTATCCTTATCAACTTTCCATGTTACAACATCTAAATAAGCCTGATAAACTGCGCCATATACCTGTGTATCAGTTCCTATCTTTCTAAGCTGTGTTTCATTACCAATCAGGATATAAGTCTTATCCCCAATAGTCTTAACAACCTGACCCTTAAAGTCACGGCCTTCCGCATTTTCTGTACTTACATTTTCTCTTAATTGATTCTCAGCTAATTCTGGCTTACTAGAATCAAAACTTTGAGATAATACATACTTGTGTGTTTTGCTGTAAGTTAAGTAGGGCTGGTTCTCTCCATTAGGATATACCATCTGTCCCATACCAAACTGAGGTGCATCATAATCCAATGACATTACTGGTTCTGTTTCTGAATTATCCTGTGCAAGAACCATTAACTGATAGGGGTTATAGATAGTAATTGTATCTGTTTCTTTATTATAAAGAGATGTACTTTCTCTAGTAGTACCTGTAATGCTACCAGTAAAGTTATTTGGAAGTGTCCAGATGTAATCAGTACTCATCTCAATATCACTCATTAATACATATTGAGCATCTGATGTATATCTCAATTCAGTTCCTTCATTCTTTACTACTTCTCCAGAACCAATTGATCCATCCTTATCACCTGTATAAACATAAGCATCAGAACCAATCTGTTTTAGCTGATTGTAGTTATAAATGCAAATCTTATCGTTTTGGTAATATGTTTCTATATTCTCAGTTGTTTCAGTTGTATTTGTATTATTATCATAAACTGTCTCTTGAGGTATATTATCAGTTTGATTAAAGTTGACTATACCTGCTGCATTTACCTGCGTACAAACAAGCGCAATACATAGTATGAGTAGTATCCATTTATTGAGTAGTGTTTTTATTTTATTCATACAAGACCTTTTCCCTTCCTATAATATTCTGAGTTACTATTCAGAAAACATGTCGCAATTGTTCTAAAAGGCCCCATATTGTTGATATTTTCTATATATACACACTTTTTTTACATCTTTTTTCATTATAGACTTATAAAACTGTTAATAT
>ERZ1026858.1813-NODE-1813-length-10365-cov-5.281862_pt1 | contig 10365 bp, 10 predicted proteins | sample MGYA00380159_ERZ1026858 | MGnify/ENA primary metagenome ERZ1026858 (study PRJEB33269, sample SAMEA4719795) | human gut metagenome | biome: human-associated habitat; feature: organic feature; material: feces | place: Cameroon | collected 2013-10 ... | reverse complement strand
CTTGGCGACTGCCGCGATAACTTGAGAAACTCGCGGAGCGTGTTTCTCATAGTTGTGTGATAAAGGAGAGGAATGGATATGTTTGATGTTGTTATTATTGGTGCAGGAGTGACAGGCAGCGCGATTGCCAGAGAGGTTTCCAGATATAAGTTGAATACGTGTGTGATTGAAAAGGAAGAGGATGTCTGTAATGAGACATCCAAGGCAAACAGTGCGATCATCCATGCAGGATTTGATGCAGTTCCGGGAACGATGAAGGCAAAGTTAAATGTGATGGGAAATGCGATGATGGACACAATAGCAGAAGAGCTTGACATTCCATTTAAGAGAAACGGCTCTTTGGTCGTATGTACGAAAGAGCAGGATCCGGAAGGACTTCAGGTTTTAATGGAGAGAGGTAAGAAAAATGGAGTTCCTGGACTTCAGATTTTAGACAGAGAGGCGCTGATCGAGAAAGAGCCGAACCTGGCAGATGATGTGACCTGTGCGTTGTGGGCGCCTACCGGAGGAATTGTCTGTCCGTTCCATATGACAATGGGATATGCGGAAAATGCATACGAAAACGGTGTTCAGTTTTTCCTGAATACGAAAGTTGAAAAACTGGAAAAGACAGGAGAAGGATTTAGAGTTCAGGTTCATCACGCAGATACCTGTGTTGATGAGACAATCGAGACAAAACTTATTATTAATGCAGCAGGAGTTTATGCTGATGAGATCAATAATCAGCTTTCAGACAGAAAGCTGATTATCACAGCCCGTAAAGGGGAATACATGCTTTTGGATAAGACAGTTGGAGATTATGTGAAGAGTACAATCTTCCAGCTTCCGTCGAAAATGGGAAAGGGAGTACTGGTCACACCGACAGTTCACGGCAATCTGCTTGTAGGTCCTACAGCAGTAAATGTAGAAGATAAGGGTGCTGTAAACACGACAATGAATGGTCTGGATCAGATCGCAAGAGTTTGCTCTCATAGCGTTAAGAATGTTCCGCTTCGTCAGGTGATTACTTCTTTTGCAGGTCTTCGTGCACACGAGGGTGGAGATGACTTTGTAATTGGTGAATCAGCGGATGTAAAAGGACTGATCAATGCAGCAGGCATTGAATCTCCGGGACTTTCTTCAGCACCGGCAATCGGTGTTACGGTTGCAGAACTTGTAAGAGACCTTTTGAATGCAGAAGAAAAGTCTGATTTTAATCCGGTGAGACATGGGATTTTAGATCCGGATACGCTTTCTCTGGAAGAGAGAAATCAGCTGATCAAAGAAAACCCGGCTTATGGAAATATTATCTGCCGCTGTGAGATGATCACAGAAGGAGAAATCCTGGATGCAATTCACCGTCCGCTTGGTGCACGCTCTCTGGATGGAGTGAAGCGCCGGACAAGAGCAGGCATGGGGCGTTGCCAGTCAGGATTCTGTTCCCCAAAGGTTATGGAGATTCTGGAAAGAGAAGTTCCGATGCCGGTTGATCAGATTGGAAAAAACGGTATTGGATCAGAATTTATCGTAGGTGAAAATAAAGAACTGGAGGATGAGTAAAATGAAAACATATGATTTAATCATAATTGGTGGAGGTCCTGCAGGACTTGCGGCAGCAGTCGCAGCAAAAGATAACGGAATTGACAACATTTTGATTTTGGAAAGAGATAAAAGCCTCGGAGGCATTTTGCAGCAGTGCATCCATAATGGATTCGGTCTGCATATATTTAAGGAAGAACTGACAGGACCTGAGTATGCAGCACGTTTTATTGAGCAGGTAGAAGAACGCGGTATCGAATATAAATTAAATACAATGGTCATGGATATTTCTCCGGAAAAAGTAGTAACAGCTACAAACCGTGAGGATGGAATTCTGCTTCTTCAGGCAAAGGCAATTATCCTGGCGATGGGATGCAGAGAGCGTTCCAGAGGAGCTTTAAATATTCCGGGATATCGTCCGGCCGGAATTTATTCTGCCGGAACTGCACAGCATCTGGTAAATATGGAAGGGCTTATGCCGGGAAAAGAAGTTGTAATCCTTGGATCTGGTGACATCGGTCTGGTCATGGCGAGACGTATGACACTTGAAGGGGCGAAGGTTAAAGTGGTTGCAGAGCTGATGCCTTATTCCGGTGGATTGAAGAGAAATATTGTACAGTGTCTGGATGACTTTGAGATTCCGCTGAAGCTGAGTCATACAGTGATTGATATAGAAGGAAAGCATCGTGTAGAAGCTGTTACGATCGCAGAAGTCGGACCGGACCGCAAGCCGATTCCAGGAACAGAGGAAAGATATACTTGTGATACATTGCTCCTCTCCTGTGGGCTTCTTCCGGAAAATGAGCTTTCAAAAAGCGCAGGAGTAGAACTTTCACAGGTTACTTCAGGTCCGGTTGTAAACGATTCGCTAGAAACAAGTGTGGACGGCATCTTCGCATGTGGAAATGTATTGCATGTGCATGATCTTGTGGATTTTGTATCTCAGGAGGCCGCGGCAGCCGGAAAGAATGCAGCCGCTTATATAAAGGCAGGAGAAAAGAAGGTGCAGGCAGAAATGCTTCCGATTTCTCCGGAAGGCGGAGTGCGCTACACAGTACCATCCTTTGTAAGACCTTCCGAAATGGAAGAAAATCTGACGGTTCGTTTCCGTGTCGGAGATGTATATAAGAATAAGGCAATTGCAGTGTATTTTGACGATCAGCTGATTGGTAAGAAGAAACGTCAGGTGATGGCACCGGGTGAGATGGAGCAGGTAATCCTGAAGAAAAAGAAACTGGAAGAATACCCGGAGACAAAGAAGATCATGATTCGGATTGAGGAGGCATAAGAAAATGAGAGAGAGAGAATTAATCTGTATCGGATGCCCGATGGGATGTCCGATCGTTGTAAAAATGGAAGACGGAAAAGTTACATCTGTTACAGGAAATACTTGTCCACGCGGAGATGCGTATGCGAGAAAAGAAGTGACAGATCCAACCCGTATTGTAACTACTACAGTTCGTGTCGCAGACGGAAAAGTACCAATGATCAATGTGAAGACAGAGCATGACATTCCAAAAGATAAGATTTTTGACTGTATCGCAGCGCTTCGCGGCGTAACGATCAAAGCTCCGGTTCACATTGGAGATATTGTATTGGAAAATGTGGCAGGTACAGGTGTAAATATCGTAGCTGCCGGAAATGTGGATGCAGTACACTAGACGATTGTGAAGGAGATATAGTATAATTTATGAAACAGATGCTAGATACAAGTACTGTTGTTCACAGTTTCTGTGTCTGGCATTCATTTGATCTTGGTGGAACAAAGGAGAATTGAAATGAATTATAAATTTCTGGATGCGTTGGAGGTATCCCCTGTGATTGCAGCGGTAAAAGATGACGAAGGGATAGAAGCCTGTTTGAAAAGTGAAAGCCAGGTTGTATTTATTTTATATGGAGACATCTGTACAATTCCGGAGATTGTTTCTAAAGTAAAAGCAGCAGGAAAACTGGCGGTAGTACATCTAGACTTGATCCATGGACTGGCATCGAAGAACATTCCTGCAGATTTTATCAAAAAATATACAGAAGCGGATGGTGTAATTTCCACAAAACCGACGATTATCCATCGAGCGAAAGAACTTGGAATGCTCACAGTATTGCGCGTATTTTTGATCGATTCTATGGCTTATGAAAATGTGAAAACACAGGTAACGGCAGCAAAGCCGGATGTGGTAGAGGTTCTTCCGGGAATGATGCCAAAGGTGATCGAAAATATCTGTAAAGATCTTCCGGTACCTGTGATCGCCGGAGGAATGATCCGGGAGAAGGAAGATGTAATGGCGCTTCTTAAGGCAGGAGTAACCAGTGTATCGTCTACGAATCCGGAAATCTGGTTTGAATAAGCTTTTATTTTTTCATCTTCTTTAATTTCAGCCACCCGGCATGAAGCATGTATACAACTGCAGGAATTAAGGAGAGCAGTTGTGTGTATGTATAATCTGTTGCCAGAGATACAGGTGAAAGCACAATATGGAACGCAAGGAAGAGGAAAGCTCCGGTGGTAATCAGATTACAAAGGAGATACTTCCAGCCGAAGATTCCTAAAGCAGAGGCTGTCAGGAGTGCCACCAGCGATATCGTATCAAGTGAAACCGGCAAATGAATAAAATCATACTTTGCAGAAAAAAGTGTCAGAATCGCGTAAAGGAAAAGAAGCAGGTTCAATAATCCCATGATCTTGAACAATAAACTGTAAAAAGGTGTGACCGGGCAATCCGGCCACAATTCTACATCCAGTTTTTCAGCAAGTTCGATCGCAGCGCGGGTGAATGTTGTGTTTGTCATTACGATGACCTTGTCACAGTCATAAAAATTCGCACCGGCATAAGCTTCCTGAACTGCTTTGTTACCAACGGGATACGTGTAATATTTACACTGTATCCCGTATTTTTTTCTGTGTTTATAGGCAATGATGTCAACGCCTTGATCCCCAGAACTTTTAGTAACTTCTATTTTGGAAAAATGTTTTCTTTTTAGTATGATCGCACACTGTTCTTCGAACTGATATCCATCCATGTGTTGCTGCTTCTCCTATATGCTGTCTGAAATCATGATGTTGGGGTCAAAAGGTATTTTGACCCCTATGATACACGGATTGCTTCGCATTTCATGCTCTCGCAATCCTAAAACACCTCAAATCCGCTCATTTTTCTACGAAAAATGGCTACTTTTCGGTGTTTTGCGGGTCAATAAGTCATGCTTTTTCATGCAAGCAAGAAACGCATGACCTTTTGACCTTTGTATCAAATCATTTAAGTAAGAAGAATGCGGGGAGGCATTCTTCTTACGTGATCAGGTAGAAATAGAATAGCATATTTCAGGGAAAAGAACAAGTGTTCTTTTTACATTCCGTCCTTCAGTACATTGTGATCACGCAGTACCTTTTCAATCACATTTCCTTTTACGAGCTTCAGAAGCGGTTTCTTCAGTGCGTTCAGCGGTCCAGGCAGCTGGATCTCAAGTGGAGATTTTCCGTCCATAAGTTTTACAGAGCTGTCGAGAAGCTCGCGGATATCATAAACACTTCCCCATACTTCAGGCACACCACGGTCTACTTTGAGAAGTCCATAAACAGCTTCCATAGCAGTACGTACAGAATACTCTGTTGTGAAAACAGTATCTCTTGGAGTTTCAGCAAACTGTCCGAGGAAAGCGAAGTTGACACATCCATCCGGGATAACATCCGGGCGGTCACCTTTTGTACGTGGCATGAAGAATGCTGTGATGTAAGGCATCATTGTAGGTACACAGATTGCACTGTTTTCTGCCAGATCCATGATCTGATCTTCCGGAACACCAAGGTGATAGAGCCATTCTGCTGTGATTTCTTTTCCGGTACAGTCTTTCATAGGCTTCTTGATATAGTCACCAGGCACATCAGTAAATAATCCATAAACCCAGACACATACCTTATCTTTATCCTGGTCTTTGAACTGTCCCTGACGATTGATCGTCCAGCTTAACAGCCAGCTGGAATCCTGGCAGCTGACGATACCTCCGGTTACAACATTTCCGGTGCGAGGGCCACGTTTGCAAATGTCTGTGATATAAGGAATGATCTTGTCATCCAGAGTTGTAACTGTTGCAGATTCCCAGTTTGTCTTGGCAATGTCGGAACAGAATTTTTCCGGATGTCCGAAGGATGGATCCTGACGGGCAATGTTTTTCCAAAGGTTCCATACACCGCTTGTACGGACTTCGGCATCCCCGTTTGGTGCATGGTTCTGATCTCCGAAAATTGTTCCCTCTGTGCAGCTTCCGTTTGTGACAAATACGAGGTCGTTTTCTGTCAGGACGATACCTCTTTCCTGTCCGTTTACTTTACATTCAATTGCAGATGCAATCTTTTTGTCTCCTTCGAATTTGAATACAACATTTGTGACTTCTGTATTGAACTGGAAGTCCACACCGGCATCTTCGAGGTATCTCTGCATCGGAAGAATGAGGGATTCATACTGATTATATTTGGTAAATTTCAATGCACTGAAATCAGGCAGTCCGGCAATATGGTGGATAAATCTCTGGAAATATAATTTCATTTCCAAAGCACTGTGCCAGTTTTCAAATGCAAACATTGTTCTCCAATAGAGCCAGAAAGTAGAATCAAATACTTCTTCGTCAAAAACATCTTCGATGGTTTTATCGTAGAGATCTTCGTCTTTTGTCATGAAGAGTTTCATGATTTCCATACAGCCCTTCTGACTGAGGTTGAATTTTCCGTCTGTATGTGCGTCTTTGCCACGATTTACAGTTGCACGGCAAAGGGAATAGTTCGGGTCATGTTTGTTGAGCCAGTAATATTCATCAAGTACAGAAACACCAGGTGTCTCGATAGAAGGAATGCTGCGGAAGAGATCCCACAGACATTCGAAATGATTTTCCATCTCACGTCCACCACGCATTACATAACCGCGGGAAGTATCATAGATTCCATCACATGCACCACCGGCAATATCCATTGCTTCTAAAATGTGGATCTGGCATCCAGGCATCTGTGCATCACGGACAAGGAAACATGCCGCTGCCAGAGAGGCAAGTCCGCTTCCTACGATGTAAGCATTTTTCTGATCTACCCCTTCCGGTTTCTCCGGATGTGCAAATGCTTCGTAGTTTCCGTTGGAATAATAGATGCCTTTGCTGTTGCGGTCATATTTTCCGCGTTCAGTGTTACGATAGTTATCTGGAACGGAAGAATCGGCAACAGTACTCTTCTTAAAAATAGAATTACCGGATCTGAATTACCAGATTCTTTTTTTGCCTTCTGTGCGAGATAAATTGCAGTTCCTGTGCCTGCTGCTACTGCAGAGATTACACCAAGTTTAGATTTCTTATTTGACATAATAAAACCACCTTTCTGAAAAAACGGATTCATGTCTCGTTTTGAGATCATATCATCATAATTACTGTAAATAACGGTTACTGTTCACTCCTGTGTCAATCACTTCGCTGATTGACACGGAGGATGCATGTTTTGGCTTGAATGCATCTCGCCCCATCGCCAAAGGCGATTTAAAATGGCGAGATGCGTTGTTGGTCGCACATCGTGTGAACAGTAACAAATAACGAGATATGAAGTATAGTTGTTATAGCTATAGTATGGCCATTTTTGAAGATTTTCAATTTACAAAAAGAGGCAAGTGATAAAAAACTTATCATTTGCCCATTTTTGTAAAGTGTTATAGTTGGGGGTTTTTGTCCTCAACATTTATTCATGTGATAATTATAGGAAATATCATATATGGAGATTATGGATTCTCTTTTTCTGAAAGTGATGAGAAGTTTTCAATAGAATGCGTAAGACTTCCGCGGATGGTAATACTGATCTTACGTGCCAGATCGACGTAATCGTCTTTCATTCCCTGTTTGATCCAGTCGAGCATAAGGCCGACAAAGCTGTATTTATAAAAATCGGCAATAAAGCGCCGGTCTTCTTCAGAAATACTGGTGCCGTCAGATTTTTCCTCTACAACATTCATCAGTAAATCGGAAGTCAGATGAAAAAGGAAACTTTCAATCTGATCCCGGCTGATGCAGCGGTAAGCATTTAATATAAATGGCTTATTTTCATACACAGCATCAAAAATCTGTACCAGTCCTTCAGACCAGGTGTCGTAAGTTTTTTTGCCGGCAAGAGCGCGGGTTGCATCTTCCAGGCAGGACCATTCGACCAGATCATAAATATCTTTAAAGTGATAGTAGAAAGCCATACGGCTGATGCCGCAGTCTTCGGTTAAATCACGTATCGTTATTTTATCGAGAGGTTTCTCGAGCATTAGTTTTTTCAGAGATTCTTCTAGAATATGTTTTGTCTGGTTTATCATAGAGGGATTCTCCGTTTGTTACAAAATTAAGTGTGACTATAATTTATAGTATTGCATTTTCCCCGGCAGATAGCAAGTAGTACTATTAAAAAAATCTTTTCCCAAAATTCTTTGGTGATGTATTTTTTTATGGGAAAACAACGGAGATTCTGTTATAATCTTTAACATAATATAGCAAGAATTCTCCTTCCTCAGCAGGTGGGAGATGAATTGCACAAAATAAAAAGAACATTTGTTCGATAATGGGTTCCGTGGTATAATAGAGTCAGTCGAAAACATAGATTATTAGAGAGAGGACTGATTTGCATAGAAAAAATAGATCATAATGCATATTCAGTGTATCTGATGTATTATCATCTGATCATGGTAGTAAAATATCGAAGGAAAGTCATTGATAATCCAATTTCAGAAAGAGCAAAAGAGATATGGGAACATATTGCTCAACGGTATGGGGGTGTGCTGGAAGAATGGAATCATGACATTGATCATGTGCATGTAATGTTCCGTGCGCAGCCGAGAACGGAAGTTAGTAAATTTATCAATGCTTATAAAAGTGCCAGTAGCAGACTATTGAAAAAGGAGTATCCGGAAATCAGGGAAAAACTTTGGAAAGAAGCCTTTTGGAGTCAGAGCTTCTGTCTGTTAACAGCTGGAGGCGCCCCAGTAGAAGTAATCCGTCAATACATTGAAACCCAGGGAGAGAAAAAGTATTGAACATAGCATATCGTTTCCGAATTTATCCGACAGAAGAACAGAAGATACTTCTTGGCAAAACATTTGGCTGTTGTCGCTTTTTGTATAATCAGATGCTTAATGATAAGATCCAGGAGTATGAAAAGACAAAGAAAATGTTAAAAAACACACCAGCCATGTATAAAAGGGAATATCCGTTTTTGAAAGAAGTAGATTCGCTAGCGTTGGCAAATGTCCAGCTTCATCTGGAAAAGGCATATAAGAATTTTTTCCGAGATCCCAAGATTGGATTTCCGAAGTTCAAGTCAAAACATCATTCCAGAAACAGTTATACAACGAATGTGGTCAATGGAAATATCCTGGTGGAAAGTAAGCGAATCCGGCTTCCTAAATTAAAATGGATTGCCATGAAAAAACACAGGGAGCCAGCAAAAGGCCTTCGCCTGAAATCAGTGACAGTCAGTATGGAACCATCCGGCAAATACTTTGCAAGCTTGTTGTATGAAGGGGACAGTTGTGAAAACCAAGCAGCTGAACCAGATTACAGTACTGCAAAGATACTTGGAATTGATTACGCAATGCAGGGGATGGCGGTGTTTTCAGAAGAGATTGAGATGGAAGAAGCAGGATTTTTTAGAAAAAACGAAAAAAGACTGGTGAGGGAGCAACGAAAGTTGTCAAGATGCGTACGAGGAAGTCATAATTATGAACTGCAGAAAAAGAAAGTTGCCAGATGTCATGAAAAGATACGAAATCAGCGAAGAGATTATCTGCACAAGCTAAGCCGAAAGAATGTAGACAGTTATGATGCAGTTGCAGTGGAAGATATCGATATGAAAGCAATGGGTCAGTGCCTGCATTTCGGAAAAAGTGTACATGATAATGGATATGGAATGTTCAGGGAAATGTTAGACTATAAACTGGCGTGGAAAGGAAAGAAAATAGTAAAGGTAGACCGTTTCTTTCCTTCCAGTAAAAAATGCTGTCAATGTGGAAGGATAAAGAAAGAACTGAAATTATCCGAAAGAGTCTATCACTGTGTATGTGGAAATGAGATGGACAGAGATCGTAATGCAGCAATCAACATCCGTGAAGAGGCAAGAAGGATGTTGATTGCATAAACTGTTCGTATCTGGACAATTGAATCATAAGAAAACATGCCCGTGTCCGGGCAAAAGAATCGCGGGGCACGCGAGGATAGCTTGTAGATACTTGGCTCAGTAGAGCAGCCATTGAGCAAGAAGCCCTCACTTCAAAATCAGTGATTTAAGTGGTAGGAGCATGTCACATAAAGTAAAAGTAAGGTTATAAAGATATGAAAGAAAAGAAAATCACACGGATTCTGCGTATTTTCATGATGCTTCTTACCTGTATCCTGATTGCATTATTCTTTGGAATTATGATATTGGTCAGTGATATGCAGGGGACGGCTCGTATAGTGAATTATGCCGGACTTGTGCGTGGAAAGACGCAGCAGATCATCAAACTGGAAAATGCACAGGAACCGCAAGATGAAATGATCAGGGAAGTCGATGCTTATATTGATGGATTACGTCATGGCAGCGATGAACTGAACCTTATCCGTCTAGATGATAAAGCATTTCAGGATAAGATGGAAATGCTGGAACAATTTTTTGAACAACTAAAGGAAGAAATCTATAAGGCTCGTGAAGAAGGATATGAGAATACACAGATTATAAATAAAAGTGAAACATTTTTTACAATTTGTGATGAGACAACAGGGCTTGCGGAAAGTTATTCGCAGAAGCTGGCATCTTCCTTAAACCGTCTAGAGAAAATCGTTGTCGTGGATATTATTGGAATTGTGTGT
>ERZ1026858.1811-NODE-1811-length-10368-cov-82.514593_pt1 | contig 10368 bp, 11 predicted proteins | sample MGYA00380159_ERZ1026858 | MGnify/ENA primary metagenome ERZ1026858 (study PRJEB33269, sample SAMEA4719795) | human gut metagenome | biome: human-associated habitat; feature: organic feature; material: feces | place: Cameroon | collected 2013-10 ... | reverse complement strand
TTTGAGGGGGTAGTGACAATTGTGTCGTGGGAGTTCGAGTCTCCTCCTCTTCACACATTTTGTTATCTTTTTTAAGCGGAAATAGCTCAGTTGGTAGAGCACAACCTTGCCAAGGTTGGGGTCGCGGGTCCGAGTCCCGTTTTCCGCTCTATTTTATATTGAAAATAGAGAAACATACCTATTATGAATTTATATTTAAGATATTTTGATCAAGAAACATTGGTTACCAATGTTGATGAAGCAATAAACTTTCTGAAAGGTATCCCTGAGATTGGTATGGATGCTGAACTAGAGGCAGATATAAGAGATTACGCCGCTAGTGATGTTTGCTATCCAAAACGTTATAAAGTTCGCCCACGTATTTATTTCATTGTCATTAAGACTCTTGCTGCAACCATGCAGGATTTCAAGGACAAGAAGGCTTTGCGTACAGCTGCTCCTGCCGCTGAACGTGCCGAGAATCCTGTTGTATTGCAATTGGCTGAGGAACAACCTGGTTGGTATGAGGGAATTTTAGACTTTAAGCGTGTAGTAATGGTACCTGCTACAGGAAAGTTTGAGTATCGCGATACGCATTTCGTGGCTAATGTTAAGGCAATGTCGGGATTGGATTGCTATACTCGCATCGTGGATTATTTGAAGGAACATGTGGATTCACGCAGTCAGTTCCCGTCTGCTAAGGGAAAGAATTTTCATTTCCGTTATCTCGGAATGTGGAAGTAATTAATGATTAAAAGAAGAAACTATGAATAAGGTAATGTTGATTGGTCATGTTGGAAAGGAACCTGATGTGCATTATTATGATGCGGATCAGGCTGTGGCTCAGGTGTCTCTTGCAACAACAGAGAAGGGATATACCTTGGCTAATGGTATGCAAGTTCCTGATCATACCGATTGGCATAACCTTGTGTTCTTCCGTGGCTTGGCAAAGGTCGTAGAGAAGTATGTGCATAAGGGAGACCGTCTCTACGTGGAAGGGCGAATACGTTATCGTTTGTATGATGATAAGCAAGGTAAGCGACATAATATCACTGAGATTTATGTAGATAATATGGAGATGCTGACCTCTCGGTCAGCATCATCTGCGCAATCAGTACAGCCGGCTGCACAACAGGCGGCTCCTTCGACAACGGATTCATCCACTGCTGGGGCTACGGAACAAAATGATTTACCATTTTAAAATTTTAAGCTCAGAAATTGGATATATCTACCATAACAGATGCTTTTGGAGATGTGGTACTCTTGTATCCATCTACCGGTGTTTTGGTAGCCGCAGGTTTAGCGGCTATCTTACTAGGCGCGTCAGCTTTTGCCAGCGGTTCCGAAATCGCTTTTTTTAGTTTGTCACCTGCGGATGTTGCGGAACTGGAGGATGAAAAGACTGATGCCGACAGAAAAATTATGCTATTGCGTGAAGATTCCGAACGTACATTGGCTACCATCTTGATAACCAATAACTTCGTGAATGTCACCATTATCATGCTTCTTAACTATGTTTTTGCTGGAATCGTAGAGTTTGGACCGAAGGCTTATTGGCTTCAGTTCCTCATTATCACCGTAGTCTTAACTTTCTTGCTTTTGCTCTTTGGTGAAATCATGCCAAAAGTATATGCCCGTCAGGATTCTCTTAAATTCTGTCGCCGTTGCGTGAATGGCATCATGTTTTCACGTAAACTGTTCTGGCCCTTGGAAAATGTTCTGCTTAAGAGTGGAATCGTGGCAGAAAAAATCATACAGAAAGAGAATCATGTCTTGAGTGTAGATGATTTGGAGCAGGCTTTGGAATTGACGGATAAGAATGATATTAAGGACGAGCAGAGCATGCTGAAGGGTATCATTCGTTTTGGCGATGAAACTGCTAAGGAGGTGATGACCAGCAGACAGAATATAGTAGATTTAGACATTCGAAGTTCTTATACTGAAGTCTTGAAGTGCATCGAAGAAAATAATTATAGTCGTATTCCTGTATATCAGGATAATACGGATAATATTCGTGGTGTATTGTATATCAAGGACTTGCTACCTCATCTAACCAAGGCTTCCAACTTCCGTTGGCAGAGTTTGATTCGTCCTCCTTATTTTGTTCCGGAAACTAAGAAAATTGATGATTTGCTTCGTGAGTTTCAGGATAACAAGGTTCATATTGCTATTGTAGTAGATGAGTTCGGCGGTACTTCCGGTATTGTAACTCTTGAGGATATCCTTGAGGAAATCGTAGGAGAAATCAACGATGAATACGATGAGGAGGAGAAGTTCTACTCGAAATTAAATTACAACACCTTCATCTTTGAAGGAAAGACCTTACTTTCTGATTTCTGCAAGATTCTGAATGTAGATGACGAAGAGTTCGAGGAGGTTGAGGGCGATGCTGATTCTCTGGCTGGTCTGCTCTTGGAAATCAAGGGCGATTTCCCAAGCATGCACGAGAAGATAGATTATAAGAACTATACTTTCGAGGTGATGAACATAGAGGAGCGACGCATCAGCAAGATTAAGGTGACGGTGCATCCCGTGAAAGATAACGTGGAGGATTCTTCTAAGTAATCATCTGGGTTTCATTTTAAAACAGATTATAGTAGAAAATATGGCAGTAGTCAATATACGAGAAGTTTATCCGGGTGTGAGTCTGGGCTTATGGCAGATGGATGAAACTGTAGAGCAGTTGTTCGAGCAGTATCCTCATCTGCAGGCTTACCGCTCCCAGGTGGAAGAGAAATATAAGAACGATGGCAGGAAACTGGAGTTTCTTGCCATTCGTGCATTAATGTATGAGATGCTCAAGACGAACGGGGCTTCCAAGGGCTTGCTTTCTCATGCGGGTGACATTACCCACAACGAGGCTGGAAAGCCATTGTTCCGTGGTTATCATATCAGCGTTTCGCATACCAAGGGTTATGCTGCGCTTATCCTTTCCAAGAATCAGGAAGTGGCGGTAGATATCGAATACTTCAGCGATAGGGTAGAGCGCATCGCTTCCAAATTCCTGCGAAAGGATGAGAAGGCGGAAGATCTGGATGCCAAGCTGGTGCATTGGTGTGCCAAGGAAACGGTCTTCAAGTTATTCTCAGAGGAAAACCTGATGTTTGAGGATATGCGGGTGAAGCCGTTTGATACGATGGCAGATTGGTCGTGTGATGTGGAGAATCTCAAGAGCAGAAAGACAGCGCATGTAGATTTCGAATTAACCATGGAGTTTGTACTGACCTATGCTGCGTTGTAATATCCTGACCATTTTTCTGGCATTCAGTATGTTGGCTGGAGCACAGGATTGGAAAGTAGTGAGAGAGAATGCTCAGAAAGCTTTTCCGAAAACCGTGACTGCGGGCAACTATAGTGGCATTGCTCATCTGCATGATGATATCTATGCGGTGGTAAGCGACAAGTCGGATAGTGCTCTGTACTTCAACTTCCGAATTCAGGTGAATCCCAAGACCGGCGAACTGGAACAGGTAGAGAACCTTGGTTTTAACGAGAGAACAGATGGAACTCTGAACGACGGCAAGCCTTGGTTGGGGCAGGAGAAAGGCTTTGACCACGAAGCCATCGTGAAGGTTTCTGATTCTACCTTGGTGATAGCAAGCGAAGGATATTGCCGTTTAAAGGAGTATCCTATTCTGCCTATTTCGGCGGATACTGCCAAGGTTGGCTATCAGCAGAACCTTTGGGAAAGCAGATGGCCTTCTGCTGATTTTTATCCTAATTATAATTTTGAGTCTCTGGCTTTTGATTCCGTCCGGCAGTATCTCTGGACGATACCCGAGAGCACGCTTCGCAAGGACGGACAGCCTGCTACTCCTCAAAACGGATTGGCCAACCAGCTTCGTTTGATGAGGCTTGATTGGGGAAAGATAAAGGAAAATCGTAACAAGGAAGAGTATAGCGAGCAAGTGAGCAGCAAGGAAGAATATAGCGAGCAGGAGAGTAGCAAGAAAGACTCTCGTTATATGATGACCTATGCCTATCAGATGGATCAACCTTCTACCCATAAGAAAGCAGATATCTATGTGATGGGTGTGAGTGAGCTTTGCGCCTTGCCCGATGGTCAGCTTCTGGTTCTGGAGCGTGAGGCCTTTATCCCGAAGATTAAGATTGGTGCTTTCTGCAAGTGTAAACTCTATCAGATTAATCCTTTGAATTCTGAGGAGTTTGCTATGAAAGAGAAGTTTTCATCAGATACTCCTTTCTTGAAGAAGAGATTGCTCGCGGAATGGAAAACCGGCTTGTCTCTTTCCAAGCGTTCCTTTGCCAATTACGAAGGCATGTGTCTGGGCCCCAAGCTGGAAGATGGTTCCCAGGTTGTCATCCTGCTGTCTGATTCGCAGGATCAATATGCTGGAGTATTGAAAGACTGGTTCAAGACGATTGTCATCAGAAAGGAATAAAGTTGTTATGTTGTAATCCTCAATCTCGTCCATAACCATCTAGGAATGAGTCGCCAGAGGAATACGAGAATATCATATCTCCAGTCTATCACCTTTACTTCCTTTCCGTTTTCGATAGCATTTACGATATGCTTCGCCACATCTTCCGGTTTGAGTTGCAGCGGATAGCTGCTGCCTGCAATGAGGTCGGTCTTTACGAAACCTGGTCGTATATCTGTGATGGCGATAGGGAGATGGCGCATCCGTGCCTGCTGCGACAGGCATTCCAGATAATGGTTCTGGAATCGCTTGGTGGCAGAGTAGGCAGGGGCAGCACCGAGACCTTTGGTTCCGGCGATGGAAGTGATACAGGCGATGCGGAAATTCTGACAGGCATGGTTTGCTTTCTTCTTACTTTCAGGAACAGAAAGTTCACTCCTATTGATTGGAGTAGAAGCCTGGACGGCAAACCAGTTGAATGCCGTATCCACCATTCTCGTGAATCCCAAACCGTTGGTTTCCAGGGTTTTCATCTCCTTTTCTATATCCAGCGTATTATTCTGCCAGCCAATGCCTGAACTATGGAAATACAGATCCATGCCTCCCAACTTATCGATGAGTTCCTGAAGTTGGGCAGGAGCATCGGGAGAAGTCACGTCTATTTGCTGGTAGCAGGTAATGCCGCCCTGCGAAATCAGAGCCTGCAATCTTTCGATTCTTCTTCCGGCTATTCCCACTTGCCATCCTTTTGCAGCAAGCAGTTTTGCCACTTCCATTCCGATGCCCGATGTGGCACCCATTACAATTGCTTTCTTTGCCATATTGTCCTATTATATAAGGTGAAGTCTTGATATTCCTATTTATATAAGGTGAAGTCTTGTCTAACTCTATCTAAACATCTAAGTCGCTTTTACTCTTTAGCAGTTTTTCTGCCTTCTTCACGCTTCCAGCTTTCAGAATCAGCAGTTTCACTTCCTCGTAATCCGTATATTCCGGATTGCGTTCCATGAAGATGCGGCAGGCGCGGTCGATGAGTTTATTATTGATGAGCTTGGCATTCACCATCTTGTTGCCTTCCACCCGTCCTTGACGAATCTGAAGAGAAGTGCTGATCATATCCAGAATCATCTTCTGCGATGAACCGGCTTTCATGCGGGTACTTCCCGTTACGAATTCCGGTCCTGTGATGACTTCTACGGGATAATCGGCAGCCTGGGCGATGGGAGCATGAGGATTGTTGACGATGCAACCCGTAGGAATACCTGCCTCCTTGCAATGCTGCAAGGTGGAAAGCACGAAGGGGGTTGTTCCGCTGGCAGAAAAACCGAGTACGAAATCCTGCTTTGAGATATGTTTATCGCAGAGCTGGTGCCAGCCATTCTCCAGGTCGTCTTCTCTTGATTCCCTGGTTTGTGTAAGGCAACCGATGCCTCCGGGGAAGATGGCCTGTATCTGCGAACCGTCGATGCCATAGGTGTTCTGCACTTCGATGGTATCGAGCGTAGCCAGTCTTCCGCCCGTTCCGCAACCGGCATAGAAGAGTCTTCCGCCCTTCTTCAGCTGCCCTTCGATGGCGGAAATCAGTTGGTTGATGGCAGGCAATGCTTCTTCTATCGCCAGAGCCACCTTCTTGTTTTCAGCATTGATATGAGCGGTGAGTTCATCCACGCTCATCTTTTCCAGATGTTCGTAGAGCGAGCTCTGCTCAGTTATTCTCTTTTCTTCTTTATTTGGCATATTACTTTATCTTTAGGGTGTATTGTTCGATGGACTCCAACTTTCGTTTCCAGTACCTCCTGCATTGGGAAGATAATGAATCTCATATTTAAGAGCCATTGAATTCTTCTTTCTGTTTAGCGATACAAAGGTAATCTTTTATTCTTAAACTACCAAATAAAAATGGTATTAATATGAATGAACGTGATGATTGATAAGGAACAAGCATCTAAAAAAGAAAAAAGCATAGCATAATAGAAGTTTTTCGAAGAAAGGTGCGCTAGTTTCAATAATTTGTTGTATCTTTGCAACTGGATTTGGCTACTGCCATTTCCAAGACATCGTTGGTAAACAAAAGCATTCGCTATTATTTCGCGTTCAGCCAAAAGCCTCGGAAACTTATTGGAAATAACGTAACAAGGAATAATTGTGATAAGGTATTCGGTATGGGATGCCTTAGTCTACATATGTATTAGCAATGCACCATCGCTATAGGCGTGGTGTATTCTTATTATGTAGACTGAGGTTTCCATTCCGAGGCTGCCTCATAGCTGAACGCAATAAGAGCATCACGCCCTTTTTGCGTCTTGGCGTGATTGATAGTTAGTGCTTGTAACTCATTAATTATCAATTAAAATATCATGGCAAAAAGAACCATAGATAAAGCTAAGGCAGCAAAAAAAGATGAATTCTATACGCAGCTAGAAGACATCAATAATGAACTCCGTCATTACCGTGAACATTTTCGTGGTAAGACAGTACTATGTAATTGTGACGACCCTCGTGTAAGTAACTTTTTTACTTATTTCGCATACAATTTTGAGTTTCTTGGTTTGAAAAAACTGATTACTACTTGCTATAAGAATCAAGATATGGATTTGTTCAGTATGAATAAAAGTGAGCAAGCAGTATATCTTGTTTATGAAGGTGACAAAAATGGAAATCATATTCCTGATGCGGAAGAAATTGGAGTGAAGCCATTAAAGGGTGATGGTGATTTCCGCAGTAAAGAGTGTATTGAACTTCTGAAAGAAGCAGATATAGTAGTAACTAATCCCCCTTTTTCTTTGTTTCGTGAGTATGTGGCTCAATTGATGGAATATGATAAGAAATTCTTAATTATAGGGAATAAAAATGCTCTTACTTATAAAGAGATTTTTCCATTGATCCAAGAAAATAAACTATGGACTGGGTATAGGGGCTTTTCTGGTGGAATGTGGTTTAAAGCTAATTATGAAGGTAAAACGGAAAAAATTATCCATGGTGAAAAGATAATAAATGTCCCTTCTATTTGGTATACAAATTTAGATATTCAAAAACGTCATGAAGATTTAATCCTCTATAAGACATATTCGCCTAACGCTTACCCGAAATACATCAATTATGATGCTATTGAGGTGTCAAAGACAGAACTGATACCATATGATTATGATGGAGTTATGGGAGTGCCTATTACTTTTATGGATAAGTATAATCCTGAACAGTTCGAAATTATAGGCATAGGTAATGGAGGTGAATTGGGGGTAGAGTGTGGTGTAAGTGCTAACCTTACTGTCGAACAATGTGCAGCTTTATTTCGTGAAGATAAAAGTTTTCGCAAAGGTAAGTTGTGCTATCGCAATGAAACAGGAAAATTAGTTGGTTGTTATGCCAGAATATTAATCAAGAAAAAATAAGAGTCAATTATGGATATAAAACCAAAACAAATAGCAGTTCGTGACCTTATAGCAGGTTATACGAATGATCCCAATCATGGTGTTTATGGTTATCATGGTAAGTTGAATATTCGCCCACCTTATCAGCGTGAGTTTCGTTATGGACTCAAACAACAGCAAGCTGTGATAGAGACAATCCTCAAAGGATACCCTCTTAATATCATGTATTGGAGTGTTGTGGATGATGGAAGTTATGAAATGATAGATGGTCAGCAACGTACTCTGTCCATTTGCGAATATTATCTACATGGTTTCAATATCGTTGATAAAGACCGTCCAGTTCTTTACTTTGACAATCTTACGGAAAAAGAGAAAAAGGATTTTCTTGACTATGAATTGACTGTATATTTCTGTACTGGCACAGACAAGGAAAAACTTGATTGGTTTCGTGTGATTAATATAGCTGGAGAACGTTTGCTTGACCAAGAGTTGCGTAATGCAGTGTATGTTGGTCCTTTTGTAACAGATGCTCGTCGCTATTTCAGTAAAAATGGTTGTGCGGCTTATAAGGTCGGTGGTGATTATATGACTGGCAAACTGGAGGAACAAGCGTATCTTGAGACAATACTAAAATGGGCAGCTCGTCATGATGGAATACAAGATTCAGCCCCAATTGATAAGTATATGGCGATTCATCAATACGATCCGAACGCCAATCAGCTTTGGGCTTACTATATGCAAGTAATCACTTGGGTTAAATCTACTTTCCCTACATATCGAAAAGAGATGAAAGGCTTAGACTGGGGGGCTATGTTTGATGAGTTTGGAAGCAACATATATGATACGGAGCAACTAGAGTCCGAAATTCATCGACTGATGGAGGATGATGAAATAATGAAGAAAGCAGGCATCTATCATTATGTGCTGAGTGGTGATTTGCGCGATTTAAGTTTCCGTACTTTTGATAAGAAACAGAAACGTGAGGCTTATGAGCGACAAAAAGGAATCTGTGCCTATTGTGGTAAACCTTTTAAGTTGGAAGAAATGGAAGCTGACCACATTACTCCATGGTGTGAAGGTGGAACGACTGTTGCCGAGAATTGTCAGATGCTTTGCCGTACTTGTAATAGAATAAAAGGAGGAAAATAAATGATGGATTTGAGCTTTTATAACAATGGACATAAAGAGGTATTTTATGAAAAAGGTCTGATGGAAAGACCAATACGCCGAAAATAAAAAAAGAACCTAAGCACCCTTCAGTAGTGGTATCTGTAATACGGGTTGCTCAACGAACAACTGAAGGGTGTTTTTGCAATCACATTAATTGCTTTTTAGCCATTTCTGACACTAAATCTATTAGTTCCTTAGCTGGCTCGACCAATGGAAGCACCTCCGTTTCCATATCAAGAATATGACGGTCTTCATAGTCGCCAGTTAATCGTAAGGAGAAAAGCTGATTGAATGTTTTGCCATACTTTTTGTCAATGATGTTGTTCTTCAAAAAGACTTTTCCAAACATTTGGATTACGCCATTATGAGTACTAGCTTCATACTTATAAGAAATGAGTAAAGCAGAAACAGCATAGTAAGCTGCATAGTATAAACGATTGGCTGCTGTTTCGACATAACCATTTTTTATAGAACCGACAGCTTCTTGGTAAGTACGGTAGGCTTTTTCTATTCTGTACTTTACAATCTCGATTCTGTCAGTGTCAGAAAGTAGTCCCTTTATCATATGGCAATTCCTTCCCTTGTTATATTATGATTAAATAATGTATAATGGTTCTCCTCCCATTCTTTTTGGGAGAAAAGTACAGGGTTGATGATTTCATCAATATCCCAGCCTAATTCTCTTAGTGGATAAGAATACTTATCGTAATCTTGAAGCGTAACTTTTGGTTTGTCTAGAAGAATCAATACATCCCAATCACTTCCTTCATGTTCTGTACCTCTAGCGCGGGAACCAAACAAGATAGCTTTTGCATGAGGATCAATCTCATGCAATCTATTGTGCATTGCTTCTATGATTTGTTTCTTCTCCATATCTATCAATATTAATATATGTTTTGCAAAAATACGAGTTTTCTTTCTAATCACCAAATTTTTATAATAAAAGAATGCTAAAAACGGTATAATATCTTTTTTAAAAAATAAGCGTTTGATGATTTCTTGCTTTCACGCTCATGTTAACTCTTTGTTTCATAGTGGTTTGAGGGTGAAAGGAGAATGACGAAGAGAGAAAATGGTTGTTACGTAGAGGAGGATGATTGATAATGATGAGTGGGAGTAGCTGGCAGGTAAAGAAGTACGGAGAATACTCTTCTCGTATCGGTTGACTCAGGTAATCCATATAGCTGACTAGAGTCATTCATATAGCTGACCCGAGTCATCTATATGGATGACCCGGGTCAGCCGATGCTAGATAGTGTCTTTTGCTCCTGTTGGAAATATCAGCTCCTCCTATGAGTACTATCATATTTCCTGCTTGTAAACTGCCTTCACCTTAAACTTGTTGATAGACAGCTGTTTTAAAGAATTGTGAAAGCAAAAAGAGTAATAAATCCAGTTACTCCAGAGAGCTTATTCTTTTCATCACCAAATCTGCGAGCACGATGGCGGATTCCTTCTCATCCCTC
>ERZ1026858.1810-NODE-1810-length-10369-cov-6.905953_pt1 | contig 10369 bp, 7 predicted proteins | sample MGYA00380159_ERZ1026858 | MGnify/ENA primary metagenome ERZ1026858 (study PRJEB33269, sample SAMEA4719795) | human gut metagenome | biome: human-associated habitat; feature: organic feature; material: feces | place: Cameroon | collected 2013-10 ... | reverse complement strand
GGGGTCAGAGCGCAGCTCAGATCTCCTTCTTCAGGGTCTCGCCCATGATGTAGCCGTAGGTCAGAGCGGCGTCAAAGCCCATGCCGTACTGCTTGGCGTCCTTCTCCTCGATGGAGCCGCAGACGTCGCCGGCAGCGTACAGGCCGGGGATGGCCTTCTTGTCCTCGGTCAGGACGTGGCAATCGGTGTCGATGGCCAGACCTGCGGTGGTCAGGTAGAAGGTGGGGTCAACGCGGATGGCCCACAGACCGTCGCGGGTCTCGATGTAGGGGCAGTTGCGGCGGCCGAACTCATCGGGCTCGCCAGCCAGAGCGGCGGCGTTGTTTGCCTCGATGGCGTCTGCCAGATTGGGCAGGTTCAGCTCCTCGGAAGCCTTCTCCACGCTGTCATAGTGCACAGCCTCGCCCTTCTCGAACATAGCAACGTAGCCGTTGAAGCCGTAGGACTCGCTGTCGCGCAGCTTGACGGCAGAGGACTCGTCGAACACATAGTAGAAGGTGTCGCCGTTGTCCTTGTTCAGCTTTGCCTTGGCCATGGTGTAGTGGTTATCGGAGACGATGTTGCCGATGTTGTCGCCCTTGATGTTGACCATGATGCCGGGGGCAGACTGGTGGATGAAGGCCAGCTCGAACTTGCTCTTGTAGCTGGACAGGAAGGCGGGCAGAGCGCGGTTCTCGCACTCCACGTAGCCGCCGGCGTCGATACCCATCTGGATGCCCTCGCCGGTCATGCTGGAAGCGCAGTTGAAGAAGAAGTCGGCGTAGTCGGGGCTGTACTTCTTCAGCATTTCGGGGTTCTTGGCAAAGCCGCCGGAAGCAAGGCAGACTGCCTTGCCGCGCAGGGTGTAGCTTGCGCCGTTCTCGCCCTTGGCGTGGAAGCCCACAACACGGCCGCTCTCGTCCTTGATCAGGTCGGTGACGCTGGTGGAGTAGATGATCTTGCCCTTCTCGTACTTTTCCACGCGCTGTGCCATGAACATCATGGCATAGCCTGCGCCGCCCTCGTAGCAGCCGGGTGCCAGATACGGGGTGGAAGCGCCGTACTGGGTAGCGCTTTCGTAGTTGCCCATGGTGTTGAAGCCGATGCCGATGCCTGCCATCCAGTCCACCAGATCGCCGGCGACGGTGTACTGCTTGGTCATGTAGGGCATTTCACCGTTGAAGAACTCGGTGCGGTGGTACTTCTCCATGGTCTGCCAGAAGTTCATCATGCCCTCCAGCGTGCCCATGGCAGAGCTGCGGAAGCTGCCGTCCACATCGTAGTTGTACTGCAGCTTGGAGCCTGCGGTGGCAACGCCGCCGTAGGTCATGGACATGGAGCCGCCGGGGATATCGCGCTTCTCCACCAGAATGACGCTGTAGCCGGCCTCCAGCAGGCGGCAGGCGCAGGTCAGGCCGGAGGTGCCGGCACCCATGATGACGACATCAGCCTCTTCCTCGATGACCTCGTTGGAAGCTGCAATGGTGATCTCCTTGGAGAAGTCGTCCACGTTATAGCCGGCCAGCTCGATGGCTTCCTTCACGGCTGCCTTGACAGCCATGGAGGTGATGGAGGAGCCGCGCAGGTTGGGCACGTTGACGCTCTGGTGCTCGACGATGGCGGCAGGGATGCGGGAGCAGGCATAGTTGCCGATGCCGATGGTCTCCTCGTGAGACAGCACCTCACAGGCAGTGATCTTGCCATCAAAGAAGGTGGTGGCAACGTGCACCCAGCTTTCGTGACCCATAGCCTTGGTGACGTACTTGCCGTCCACCGGGGAGGAGGGCTTGGTCACAGCGGAGGAAGCAGCAGAGGAAGCTGCGGAGGAAGCGGGAGCACTGGTGGTGCTGGAAGCGGAGTTGCCGCAGGCGGTCAGCAGACCGGCAGCAGCTGCGCCCATGGTGCCCACAGCGGCACCGCGCATAAAGTTGCGACGAGAGATCTTAGCCATAAGGTTCGCCTTTCTTTTTCTTTTCTCTTCTTTTTTGCGTTTTTCCTGTTCCTTCGTGCATTTTGAACATTGATACGATTATAGCAAAGTTTCGTTCCAGTGTGAAATACAAATTTGCATCCTCATTTATCAAATCTCTTTATAAATCACTTTCTCTTTACGGCCTGTCAGCAATCTTGTATAATAAAGATGACCATCTTTTTTACCCAAGGAGGCGCGCCGTTCTATGACGATTTACCAGTTGGAGTGCTTTATTGCCGTAGCGGAGGAGCTGAATTTCAGCGCCGCCGCCGAGCGGCTGTTCACCACCCAGCCCGCCATCACCTACCAGATCAACGCGCTGGAAAAGGAGACCGGGCTGCACCTGTTTGAGCGCACCACCCGCCGCACCAAACTGACCGCCGCCGGGCAGTCCTTTTATCTGGACATGGTGCAGATGACCAGCTTTGGCAGGCAGGCGCTGAAAAAGGCGCAGGATATTCAGGAAGCCGACCGCTCCCGCCTGACGGTGGGTCTGCGGCAGCTGTTCGACTACGGCACTTTTTCCAGCATTCTTGCCGAGTTCCAGCACCAGTTCCCCAACGCCTGCGTGGACGTTGTGCCGCAGGACAACCGCCGCCCGCTGGAACAGCTGCGCTCCGGGCAGCTGGACATCGGCTTTTTCTACGCCACCGAGCACTCCCGCGACCGGGACATCTCCTTTACGCCCCTGTTCTCGCTGGGGTATCATGTGCTGATGAACCCCAACTCTCCCCTTGCCGACCGGCGGGCGCTGCATCTGGCAGACCTGAAAGGGCAGAGCGTGGTGTCCTCCGGTGCGTTCGACAACTTTCTGTCCGCCTGTCAGGGACCCTCGCTGGAGCAGCTGGCGCAGGTGGGGGTGGATTGCAGCAAGATCTCTCCCAGCTTTGAGGGCGCGCTGATCATGATCCAGATGGGCACTGCCATGTCCATCGTGCCCTGCCTGTCCACAGCGGTGATCCCGGGCATCGTCAAGGTGCCGCTGCTGGATTTTCCCCCGGTGACGGTGGAGATCGCCGCCATGCGCCACGCGCCCCGGCTGGAGGTGCAGTCCTTTATCGAGATTGCCAAGCAGAAGTACGCCCATCCCCACGACCCGCTGCTGATGGAGACGCTGATTTAAACCCCCTCAGGCGCTAATGCGCCAGATTCCCCCTTTTGTCACCTGAGGTGACATCTTCCCCCGGCGCGGGGGAAGTCGGCCCTCAAGGGGGCGCCTTTTGGTATAACGGAAAAGTTTCCCGTGAAAAAGCACAAAGCCGGACAGTCTACGGACTGTCCGGCTTTGTGTCATCACAAGGTTTTACTGATAATCGTGGTTGAGGAACAGGGCCTTGATGACCACCACCTCGTCGTATTCCTCCTGCTCCACCTGCACGTCCGCGTTCAGGCTCTTCAGGCGCGCCTTCACTGCATCCAGTGCTTCCGGCACGGTGACGGCGTTGCCTTCCTCGATAGCGTCCATCATCCGCTTGAGCACGATGGGGTGGGCGTACCAGCTTTTCACCGGGAACGCCCCGTGGGGGTAGTGCTTCACATACTCTGCCATGGCGGCTTCCGCCTTGTCCGCACGCTTCATGATGGCGTTGTTGTTATTGTGGGCGGTAGGCAGCATATTGTAGCTGGAAAACAGGAAGATGGCGGCAAAGCCGAACAGCGCAAAGTACACACCGTAGCTGCCGGTGTGGCTGAACACGGAATACAGGCCGTAGGCCGCAGCCGCAACACCCAGTACAAAGATGGCCAGCGCCACATAGCGGTACACCGGTTTGCTTTGCAGCTGCGCACGCTTGCGACGCTGGGCAGCGCTCAGCTCCGCAGAAAGCTCCGGCTTTGCGTCCAGATACTCCTTTGCCCGGCGCAGCACGGTAAGGCTGTGCTGTGCGTCCTCGGAAAGCTCCGGCAGCTTGCGGGCGGCCTTTTCGGCAACCTTTTTCTCCAGCGCCTGCTCTCCGGCAGCGCTGAGCAGATGCAGCTGCGGCTGCTCCTTGGCAAGCACTTCCAGCAGGGCGTCCACGTCCCGCTCGTCCTTGAAGTTGCACTGCTTCTGCTTGCCGCCATCGTACTCCACCACAAGATACGCCATGGAGGCAAACACGCCCTTGCCGGAAAAACCGCCGGAACTCATAGCCACCCGCTTGAACACCCGGGTGATGCTGCCGTAAGGCAGATAATAGCGGCGGTCGATGTAAAAGCTGTTCAGGTACAGCGCCTTTTTGCCCACACCGCAGGGGCCGATCTTCCGGCAGGCTTTTTTGTCTGCCTCCAGCTCCTGCGGGTCAAGCTTTGCCATGCCCAGCTGTGCGGGTTTGAAAATCATGGGTAGTTCCCTTCTTTGCTTTAAATTCTACGCCCCTATTTTCCCACGGGGCAGGGGCAATTGCAAGCCTTGATTTTTAAAAAACAGCGCCCGCCGCTGTACGGTCAGGCAGCGGCGGGCGCAGGTTACTTACGGAAATATGGAGCCGTCAGTTCCTTATGCCTTAGAAGCAGCGTGCTTCTTGGTAGCATGGAGGAACAGAGCCAGCATTGCGATGGCAAAGACGATGCCGATGGGGTAAGCAACGGCGGTGTTGTAAGCCACCAGCTTGCCGTCCGCATAGGTGTTGATCATCTTGCCCAGGCACTCGGGAGCCAGCACGAAGTAGGTGCAGGACACAGCGCTCATGAAGGTTGCAGGCACGGCGGTGATCCAGAAGTTCTTCTTCTCCTTGAACAGGTACATGGAAGCAGCCCACAGGACGATCATAGCCAGCGTCTGGTTGGTCCAGCTGAAGTAACGCCAGATGACGGTGTAGTTGATGAAGCCCAGTGCGTTGCCGATGCCAAGGAAGGCACCAACGCCCAGCACGGGGATGCACAGCTTCAGGCGGTTTGCGTAGCTGTCCTGATCGATCTTGAGCCAGTCGGCCAAGGTCAGACGAGCGGAACGGAATGCGGTATCACCAGAGGTGATGGGGCAGATAACGACACCGATCATAGCCAGTGCCACGCCAACCTTACCCATGGTCTTGAGACAGACGTCGTAGATAGCGGCAGACTGACCGGCAGCCAGAGCCTCGGCCAGACCGACCATCTTGCCATCGGTGATGGTGTACAGTGCGCAGCCGGCAGCAGCCCAGATCAGAGCGATGATGCCCTCGCTGACCATTGCACCGTAGAATACGAAGTGACCCTGCTTCTCACTCTTCATGCAACGAGCCATCAGAGGAGACTGGGTGGAGTGGAAACCGGAGATAGCACCACAGGCAACGGTGATGAACATGAAGCTCCAGATGGGGGTGTTAGAGGGATGCATATTGCTGAAGTTTGCCCAGATCTCGGGGATGGTGTAGGCGGGGTTGGTGAAGATACCAAAGATAACGCCCACAGCCATGATGATCAGGCAGATGCCGAACAGGGGGTAGATCTTACCGATGATGGCATCGATGGAGATAAAGGTTGCGATGAAGTAGTACACCAGAATGATGATCAGCCAGAACAGGGTGGTGGTCATCACACCGGACATACCGCCGTTCTTGCACAGGGTAACGATCAGGCCTGCGGGGCCGACTGCGAACACGGTACCGACCATGATCAGCAGCACCACAGAGAACACACGCATGATGTTCTGCATCACGGGGCCCAGATAGCGGCCGGTGACCTCAGCGATGGAAGCGCCGTCGTTGCGCTCACTCATCATGCCGGAGAAGTAGTCATGTACGCCGCCGGCAAAGATGGTGCCGAAGGTGATCCACAGGAACACCACGGGACCCCACAGAGCACCCTGCAGTGCACCAAAGATGGGGCCCAGACCTGCAATGTTCAGCAGCTGGACGAGGAACAGCTTCCACTGGGGCATCACAACGTAGTCAACGCCATCGTTGATGCGCACAGCAGGAGTTTCGCGGTCGTCCGGTCCGAACGTGTTGTCCACGATCTTACCATAGACAAAGTAGCCGATGATAAGGAGCGCCAGACACAGTAAGAAACTAATCATACCAGAAACCTCCTTTTGAATTTCAGCCGCCGACAGCTTATGCCATACTGCGGCTATGACCGATCTCTGGCTTCATGTTAACACCTTTTTCATAATTGTGTTAATATTTTTTAGGTATAGTTCCCATATCAAAAAGTATATGGCCGCTTATTTTGTTTGTTTATTTAAACTTGCATTTTATATTGATAATTCGTTTTAATTCGCTCTGTTGTTTCTCAAAAACATTCTTCTAGGAACGGTCAAAAGCGTCCCCGCCAAACTTTGCGCCGCCTTTTTGTGCACTTTGCTTAATCATTTGCGATTTTCTCCCCAAAACGTGGAATTTGGGACGAAAAGAAGGGAAATCTGTCCTCTCAGGCGCTCCCGAGGGAACTCCCCCAGTCGCCTGCGGCGACAGCCCCCTCTAAGATGGGGCCTTTGGCATGACGGTACAGTTTCCGGCTGAAGTACAAAGCTGCTTGCCCGGGAGTACCCCTTCCGTGAAAATGCGCAAAGCACACGCGGCGCGCATTTCAAATCTTCTTCCACCCGCTGTCCTTGATGGTGGCATCTGCCTGCTTGTGCAGCAGCTGCACAAACAGCTGCTCCTCCGGCTGCAGGGGTTCCCGCTCCGGGTACACCAGCACGTCCCGCATCTGCTGCTTCTGTGCCGGACAGCCGTGCAGCGCCAGATGGTACTGCTCCAGCGCGCGCTGCGGCATGGGGGACGACCACATATAGGCCGTGGGCAGGTTCTGCAAAATGGAGAACTGGCTGCACCGCTCGTACACATGGATGCGGCGGTTGGGGTTCACCTCCCAGCGGGAAGCGGTGCTCTCGTCCCCGGGCAGATGGGTGTCGCCGTGCAGCACCTCGATGTAATCGTTCAGTTCGTCAAGGTTCTGCACCTGACGCTGTGCCAGCGGGCTGTCCTGACTGGTGAGCAGTAGGTAGGAAAACTCCATGATGGGCTCCTGCCGCAGACCGTGGCGCTGGCAGTAGCGCAGGTAGTAGTCCTCGTCCTCGGCGGCGTAGCGCAGCAGCGCCATGTGGTAGCCCTGCCGCAGCACAAAGTCCAAAGCTTCAATGGCACCGCTCTCCCGGATATGTGCCCGCAGCTGCTCGCTGCGGGCTGCCTGCTGCAAAAAATCCACCGCCGCGTAGGAGGCGTAGGTGGCATGGGTCAGCACCACCCGCAGCTCGGCGCAGCTGCGCTGCTGATGCGCCTCCTGCTTCAGCTCGTCCACCTGCTGCAGCACCCGCTGCGCCTGCGCGATGAACCGCTTGCCCTGCTCGGTGGGGATCATGCCTGTGGAGGAGCGCTCGAAAATGCGCACCCCGTATTCCTCTTCCAGATTTTTCAGCGCCTTGCTGACATTGGGCTGCGCCGCGTACAGCTGCTTTGCCGCCGCCGACACCGACCCCCATTTCATGATGGCTACCAGATACCGCAGTTCCGTAATATTCATGAACCCCTCCGCGTGGTTTGCAGTCATAATCGTATTGTAACAATTTCTCCGCGCCGCTGTCAAGCGGGGGGACGAACTCCCCCAGTCATCGCTGCGCGATGCCAGCCCCCTCTGAGATGGGGCCTTTGGCATAGCGGTGAAGTTTCCAGCTAAAGCACAAAGTTTCCGGGCACGCCAGAGGCTCCCTCCCCGAGGGAGCTGGCAAAACCGTCAGGTTTTGACTGAGGGAGTTCGTTCCCCCTTGCACCAAAGCACCCGGGTGCTATATAATAAGGAAAAACACAAAGGAGGGGCTGTACCATGCCGGAATACCGCGTGCTGCGCATTGACGAGCAGCTGTACGGCTGTGAGGAGCTGCCCGCCGGGCAGCCGGTGCTGTGCGATGTGACCCTGACCGATGCCGCCGGGGCTGCCCGCATTCTGCCCTACCCGGACAGGGAGCTGACATGTCTTGGCATCGACGAAGGAGACACCGTCTGTCTGCTGCCGGACGGCACCCTGCACAAGCTGTAAGGAGTAATTTTATGCATAATATCTATTTCCCCCGCCACGGCGAGACGGTATGGAACGTAGAAAATAAGATCTGCGGCATGACCGACAGCCCGCTGACCGCCCGCGGGCAACAGCAGGCGCGGCAGCTGGGCGAGCTTGTCCGGGGCAGCGGCCTGCACATTGACGAAATTCTGTACTCTCCCCTCTCCCGCGCCGCCGACACCGCAAAGGCCATTGCCGCCGCCACCGGTCTGCCCGCCCGCTGCGAGCCCCGCCTGCGGGAGCAGTGCTTTGGCAAATACGAGGGCACGCCCCGGGACGGCGCGGAGTTCCGCATCTCCAAGACCCACTTTGCCGACCGCTATGACGGCGGCGAAAGCATGATGCAGCTGGCACAGCGCATCTACAACCTGCTGGACGAATTGAAGGCGGACACCGGCAAGACCTACCTGCTGGTGGCGCACAACGGCATTGCCCGGGTGGTGCACTCCTATTTTTACGATATGACCAACGAGGAATACGCCGCTGCGGGCATCAAAAACTGCCAGCTGGTGGAGTACAGCTTCGGGTAAGGCTTTCCCTGCCCCCAACAACTATTGAAAGGAATGTTCATGTCTAAGCAACGCATCCAGCTTTCCGACCACTTTACCTATTCCCGCCTGCTGCGGTTCGTGCTGCCCTGCATCGGCACCATGCTGTTCACCTCCGTCTACGGCATCGTGGACGGCCTGTGTGTCTCCAACTTTGTGGGCAAAACGGCTTTTGCAGCGGTCAACCTCATCATGCCGCTGCCGCAGCTGCTGGGCACGATCGGCTTTATGCTGGGCACCGGCGGCAGCGCCATCGTTGGCATCACGCTGGGCGAGGGCGGCCCCAAAAAAGCCGACCGCTATTTTACCATGTTTCTGCTGGCAGCGCTCATCTCGGTCAGTGTGCTGGCCGTGCTGGGCATCCTGCTCCTGCGCCCGGTCGCCGAGCTGCTGGGCGCAAAGGGAGAACTGCTGGACTACGCCGTGCGCTACGGGCGCATCCTGATGCTGGCGCTGCCGCCCTTTGCGCTGCAGAATATGTTCCAAAGCTTTTTCGTCACCGCCGAAAAGCCGCTTTTGGGCTTCTGGTTCACCGTTGGTGCAGGCTGCACCAACATGGTGCTGGACGTGGTGATGGTGGGTATGCTGCACTGGGGCGTGGAGGGCGCTGCCGTTGCCACCCTCATCAGCCAGCTGGTGGGCGGCGTGCTGCCGGTGTTCTACTTTATCGATCACGGCAATACCAGCCGCCTGCACCTGTGCAGAACACAGTTTTACGGCCGCGTGCTGTGGGATGCCTGTATCAACGGTTCTTCTGAGCTGATGACCAACCTTTCCATGTCGCTGGTCAATATCCTGTATAACTTCCAGCTGCTGCGGCTTGCCGGCGAAAACGGCGTGGCGGCTTACGGCGTCATCATGTACGCGGCCTTCCTGTTCGTGGCGGTGTTCGTGGGCTATGCCGTGGGCAGCGCACCCATCGTCAGCTTCCATTACGGCGCGCGCAACCACGCCGAGGTGCATAACCTCTACCAGAAGAGCCTGCGCCTCATCGCCGTGGTGTCTGTGACCATGACGGCGGCGTCTATGGTGATCATTCCCTATGTGGCACGCATCTTTGTGGGCTACGATGCCCAGCTGCTGGCGCTGACCAGCCGCGCCTTCCGACTGTATGCGCTGAGCTTCCTCATCATGGGCTTCAACGTGTATGCGTCCTCCTTCTTCACCGCGCTGGGCGATGGCGTGACAAGCGCTCTCATCTCCTTTCTGCGCACCCTGCTGTTCCAGCTTGCCGCGCTGCTCCTGCTGCCCGCCCTCTGGGGTATTGACGGCGTGTGGCTGGCTGTCACCGCCGCCGAACTGGCCGCGCTGGCGGTGACCGTGGCGATGTTCCTTACAAAGGATAAGACGTTCCATTACCGAAAGGCGTAAAACAAAAAAGAAGCACGCGGCTGCGTGCTTCTTTTTTGTTTATTCTGCTATGCACCTCACTCCGCTGCAACGCGGACAAAGGGCGCGATGGCGTTGGCATCGCCGTGGCGGACGATGGAGTAGGTGATATCGCAGTAGGGCTGGATGGCGGTGCTCTTTTCCACGGTGGAGATGAGCAGCACCTGCAATTGCAGGCGGCGGAACAGTTCCATCATGGGGCGGATGCGGTCGCTGGTCATTTTACTGAACGCTTCGTCCAGCAGCACCAGACGGATGCTGTTTTCGCTCTTCTGGTAAATTTGCAGAAGACTGGCGCAGATGGCCACATAGAAGGGTGCCTGATTCTCGCCGCCGGAGGAATCGCGGCTGACGCGGGACAGATACGCCTGCTGCCCGGTGACCTGATTGGTCACCTTGATATCGTAGTCCAGATAGGTGCGGTAGTCCACATAGTCCGAAAGGGTGGCACCGGCGGCGGTGCGTCCCTCCTGCCGGGCGCGGGTGTTCTCGTCCACGTCGGCCATGATCTTTTCCATCA
>ERZ1026858.1808-NODE-1808-length-10374-cov-6.186258_pt1 | contig 10374 bp, 8 predicted proteins | sample MGYA00380159_ERZ1026858 | MGnify/ENA primary metagenome ERZ1026858 (study PRJEB33269, sample SAMEA4719795) | human gut metagenome | biome: human-associated habitat; feature: organic feature; material: feces | place: Cameroon | collected 2013-10 ... | reverse complement strand
CAATATAGTTAATAAAATGTACTTATATTATAACTGAAAATAACGGATATATTGGTTTTGTGGGTACGGGCAGGTAATGCAGTGACATGAAACATGTATAAAATACGAAAAACAGGAGGGAAAAAGATGGAGAACGAAACAGTTTCCAAGAATTTTATTGAGAATATTATTGATAAAGATTTAGCAGAGGGTGTTTATGACACCGTGCATACACGTTTCCCGCCGGAACCGAATGGATATCTTCATATCGGTCATGCGAAATCTATTCTTTTAAACTATGGCCTTGCTCAGGAGTATAACGGCAAATTCAACATGCGTTTTGATGATACAAACCCTACAAAAGAGAAAAGCGAATTTGTAGAATCTATTAAAGCTGATATCAAATGGCTGGGTGCTGACTGGGAAGACAGACTTTTCTTTGCATCTGATTATTTTGACCAGATGTATGAAGCTGCTGTAAAGCTGATCCAGAAAGGAAAAGCATACGTATGCGACCTGACAGCAGATCAGATCCGTGAATACCGCGGAACACTTACAGAGCCAGGTAAAGAGAGCCCATACAGAAACAGAACTGTTGAAGAGAATCTTCAGCTTTTCGAGGAGATGAAAGAGGGTAAATATGCAGACGGAGAGAAAGTACTCCGCGCTAAGATTGATATGGCATCTCCGAACATGAATATGCGAGACCCGGTTATTTATCGTGTTGCTCATATGACACACCACAGAACAGGCGATAAATGGTGCATCTATCCGATGTATGACTTCGCTCATCCGATCGAAGATGCAATCGAGGGAATCACACATTCCATCTGTACACTGGAATTCGAGGACCACAGACCGCTGTATGACTGGGTTGTAAGAGAACTGGAATATCCGCAGCCTCCGAAACAGATTGAATTTGCAAAACTTTACCTGACAAATGTTGTCACAGGTAAACGTTATATCAAGAAACTTGTAGAAGAAGGAATTGTAGACGGATGGGATGATCCGCGTCTGGTTTCCATCGCAGCACTGCGCCGTCGTGGCTTCACACCGGAATCTATCAAGATGTTTGTTGAGCTTTGTGGTGTATCCAAGGCAAACAGCTCTGTTGATTACGCAATGCTTGAGTACTGTATCCGCGAGGACCTGAAACTGAAACGTCCGCGTCTGATGGCAATCCTTGATCCGATCAAACTTGTGATCGATAACTATCCGGAAGGTGAAATTGAGTATCTGGAAGCTCCGAATAATATGGAGAACGAAGAACTTGGAACACGTAAGATGCCATTTGGCAGAGAACTTTATATTGAGAGAGAGGATTTCATGGTAGATCCGCCTAAGAAATATAAGAGAATGTTCCCTGGCACAGAGGTTCGTCTTATGAATGCATATTTTGTAACATGTACAGGATACGAAGCAGACGAAGATGGTACAGTACGCGTAGTACATTGTACTTATGATCCGGAAACAAAGGGTGGAAACGCACCGGATGGCAGAAAGGTAAAAGGAACAATTCACTGGGTAGAAGCAAGCCAGGCTGGCAAAGCAGAAGTTCGTCTCTATGAGAATATCGTAGATGAGGAAAAAGGTGTATACAACAAGGAAGACGGTTCACTGAACGTAAATCCGAATTCTCTGACTAAAGTTACTGCTTATGTAGAGCCTGCATTGATGGAAGCAAAAGGCTATGACAGCTTCCAGTTTGTAAGAACAGGATTCTTCTGCGCAGATATCCATGACTCTAAGGAGGGAGCACCGGTATTTAACCGTATCGTATCTCTTAAGAGCTCATTTAAACTGCCGAAAGCATAATGCAATAAAAGATAAAGAAACAGCCAGGCGATTATTCGTCTGGCTGTTTGCAACATATAGTATAATTACGCTGTACTAGTGTGCCGATAAGTTGATTCATTCCTCAGATTCAGCTGCTGCCTCAATAGCTTCTTCGAAGTCTTTTGGATCGTCGGCATCTTCTTCCTCAGCATCTTTGATTTCAACTTCTGTGGCTGCTTCAGGAGCTTCTTCTGAATTTTCTGAATCAGATTCAGCTGCTACTTCGTCAGCTTTGTCTTCAGCACTGTCATTCTCTGCCTGCTCACCTGTATGTTCCCAGGACTGGAAATCTTCTGCAGTTTCAGCTTCTTCGTCAGCTTTTTCCTCAGTTTTCTCTTCTTCGTCTGTCAGATCAAAATCATCAAAGTCATCTTCAAAATCAAAATCCTCTTTGCAGGATCCTTTCTTTGCGATAATAGCGGCAACGACACCGGCAGCAGCTGCGGTAAGAGCGCCGACTGCAACAAATCCCCAGTATTTATTAATTTTAGCCATGATAATCATAAACTCCTTTCTGATATTCTCCTATTTCTGCGAATATGAAACAGATTAGTGATTGGTTATTCATATTTTAATACGTTTTGCATAAAAAGAAAAGCAAAACTTTTTCTGAAAGCAGTTGCATAGCAAAAAGATACAAGGTATACTATGACACGAAAGAAGAGGGGCGCTGATAAAAACATTTTACAGAATAACGGCGTTCAAACAGTAACAGAAGAGGTTTATATATGAGAAGAATTATCTTAGCATCTGCTTCACCCAGACGAAGAGAACTGCTGGAGAGAGCAGGCGTGAAATTTGAAGTGATACCCGCATCAGGAGACGAGAATCGGACTTCTGATGACCCGAAAGAGGCAGTTGCGCAGCTGGCAAGAGATAAGGCGGTTTCTGTTAAAGCGACAGTAGAGGATGCCGAAGAGGGAACTGTAATTATCGGTTCTGATACAGTGGTAGTGTTTCAGAATATGATTCTTGGAAAACCACACGATCAGGAAGACGCAGCAGATACTCTGAAGAAACTGCAGGGGAACACCCATCAGGTATACACTGGCGTTTCTGTATTGGAGAAAAAGAATGGGCAATGGCAGGAACATGCCTTTTATGAGAGTACAGATGTGACATTTTATCCGGTTTCAGATGAAGAAATCAGAGAATATGTTGCGACAGGAGAGCCTATGGATAAAGCGGGAAGTTACGGGATTCAGGGGTTTTTCGGAATATATGTAAAAGGAATTAATGGAGACTACAATAATGTGGTAGGGCTTCCGGCCGCCAGATTATTTTATGAAATGAAGAAATCAGGAATTGACTTGAGAGGATGACAAAAGATGATTAAGGCATGTATATTTGATTTGGATGGAACGTTAGCTGATACACTGGAATCCATGGCATATGTTACAAACGTTATCATGGAAAAATTTGGTTTAAAGACACTTCCGGTGGATAATTTCAGATATTACAGTGGAGAAGGTGCAAGCATGCTGATCCGCCGTGCACTTAAAGATGCCGGGGACCCGGAGCTTACTCATTATGAGGAAGGAGAGAGACTTTACAGAGAAATGTTTGCAGCAGATCCGATGTATAAAGTAGTTCCTTATAAGGGAATGCCGGAGACATTGAAAGAGCTGAAGAAACATGGAATGAAGCTGGCAGTCTGCTCCAACAAACCGCATCCGGCAGCTGTAAAAGTTATCGCGCAGCTTTTTGGAGAAGAGTTTGACATGGTGGTCGGACAGAGTGATGCAATCCGCAGAAAACCTGCTCCGGACGGTCCTCTGATGGTTGCTGGGAAATTTGGTGTAAAACCAGAAGAGTGCATGTATGTAGGAGATACCAGCACAGATATGAAAACAGGAAAAGCAGCAGGAATGTTCACAGTTGGTGCATTATGGGGATTCCGTGACCGTGAGGAACTCAACGAAAATGGCGCAGATATAGTTGCCGAAGCACCGACTGACTTAGTAAAGATTTGCGAGGAACATGGAAATGATTAAGTTAGTTGCCAGTGACCTGGATGGAACTTTGCTCTTAAATAAAGCACAATCTTTGCCGGAAGAGATATTTCCACTGATCAGACAGTTACAGGAAATGGGAATCATATTTGTTGCAGCCAGTGGCAGACAGTACCCGAATATGAGAAAACTGTTTGCACCTGTTGTGTCAGAGATTTCTTATATTTCCGAAAATGGTGCTTTGGCAGTAGATCATGGGGAAGTGCTGTATCAGGATTCTTTTGACAGGGAACTTGCAAATGAGATCATTTCTGCAATCATGGAAAAGAAAGATGCAGAGTTTACCTGTTCAGCAAAGGATTACCATTATCTGATGCCGAAGACAAAGAAATTCCATGATCATATGTTATATGAAATAAAAAATGAGTGCAGATTTGTAAAAAGTCTGGATGAAATGACAGATCCGATTATGAAGCTGGCCGTATTTGAGCCGGGTGGTCTTACCGAAGAGTCCGTAAAATACTGGACCGGAAGATTTGGAAAAGACTGTGTGGTTGTTACGTCGGGAAATGAATGGATTGATTTTATCCCTTTTGGTACTAATAAGGCAAAGGGAATTATAGAATATCAGAAGAGATATCATATTTCGCCGGAAGAATGTCTGACATTCGGAGACGAATATAATGATATAGAGATGCTTAAGGCAGTAAAATATGGCTTTGCCATGGCGCATTCCAAGGAGGGGGTACGGGCAGCAGCGTCCTATGTGACAGAACGGGTTGAACCGATCCTTGAGAAGCTGATTTTGGCAAAGGGAGAAATTGAGGAGGTAATTTAAAATGTTTACAGAAGAATGTATCAATACTTTTCTGGAAAATCAGGAGCAGCTTTTTCCACAGCCAGTGGCAGAATCTTATGAGGCAGCAGAAGCTTTTCTTGAGGACTGTATGGCACAGGTAGTAGATTCTATCGAAGAGGTCAGAGAGTATCTGGAAGAGATCGGAGCTGATGTGGATGGAATGTCAGATGAAGAGTTGGAAGAAGCAAGCGAAGTTTTTGCACTGCCAGATGGAAAATATCTGATCGTAGAGGGATAAAACAACAGTATCTGTCTTGGAAATGATGGTATGAACGTTAACTATTGTTGGTAAATGGTGCAGGATAAGTACCCATAGGTGTAAATGGTAATTTAGAGCTGCTGTAATGAAGTTTACAGTGGCTCTTTTTGATATTATAGGAAGAAAAATACAGATTACATTTTCTTAAAATACAGTGTTATAATGGCTTTATGCAGAGAATGAAGGAGATGTCATTGCCACTCATTGTAAATATCCTGCGAAATATATTGAGGAGATGCAATGAACAGTAATGAAATCACAATTCTATTATAAATGAAAAGGAGGACTACAGATGGAGAGAAGGAGATTTCTTGCAATCGTGATGACTGTGATGATGGTTATTTCATTGATTCCATCCATGGTTTTTGCGGCAGCTCCGTCAGGAGAGCTTGGTGGCAAGCTTAAGGTTAAAGGGCTTGCAGCAGTAGGGGTAACTGTGAGCGCGGATTACTCAAAGGTCACACCGGAGGGAGTGACAGATGAAGATTTTACTTTTTCCTGGTCAAGACAGACAGGAGAGAAGGAATTAACACAGATAGGGACTGAGAAAACGTATACGATTACTCAGGAGGATCTGGGATATAAACTGGAACTTGATATCACACCGATAGACGGAAGTGGTCTTACAGGAACGCTGACAGCCAAAACATTAGAAGTAGCGGCTACAGAGGACGAGGCGAAAGCCCTTACAGAGCAGAATCCGGATGAAACGGAGGAAGCACAGCTGGCGGAGACTACAGATGAAGCGGAGAACAATCAGGATTCTGAGAATCAGACTACTGATGAAACACAGACAGATGAGAATCAGAATGTAGAAAATTCACAGAATGATGAAGTGCAGGAAACAGAAGGCCAGCTGGATGAAACACAGACTGACTACGATAATGAGAGTGCACAGCAGACGGATGGTTCACAGGAAAATGCGTCTGATCAGACATATAACGAGACAGACAGCACAGAGGGAACTGATGATTCTCAGATGAAAATCTATACAGAAGAACAGCTTCAGGTAGATGAAAATGGAAATGTGCAGACTGACAAAACAGATGAAAACGCAGAAGACACTGCGGGAAAAGACAGCAAAGAAGCTTATGAGGCTGTTGCATCTGTAGAAGACAGTGAAGATCCGGTTTGTGATTTTGGAACAGCACAGAGTGATCTCGGAGATGTTGAGGCACAGTATGTGCAGATCACAAATATAGGAAGTGAAACCTTAAATTTTCAGGAAATCAGTCCGGAACATTTTATGGTTGCTGATATTACAGAACCGTTGGCAGCAGGTGAATCTGTGAATGTATGGGTACAGCCAAGAGAAGGACTGGAAGCCGGAGATTATGATGATGTGATCACTTACGAGACAGAAGAGGGAACAGAGGTATCCTTTGAAGCAAAGATTACGATTGAGGGTGAATCATCTGACGCAGATGACGAGGATTTGGAACCGGTAGAAGATCCAAAAGAAGAACCGGCTGAAACACCGGATGATTCAAAGACATCAGATGATAATACAGACGCATCTCTTGAAGCACAGTCTTTGGATATAAATACCGGGACATTGAATTTCAGTGACGTTGAGGAAAATTATACACAGGCAAATGAGACTTTGTCTGTAACAGTAACAAACACAGGCGACAGTGCTGTTACACTGAGAATACCACAGTCAGAATACTTTAATGTACTGAATGAGGATGGAAGCGAAGCTGCATCAGGAACACAGCTTGCAAAAGGGGAATCCATTATGTTCATGGTACAGCCAAAGACAGGGCTGACTAAGGGAGATTACAGTGATACTCTGGTATTTGGAAGCAATGAAGAATCAGAAGTAACCGCACAGGTGACTGCTGAAATTTCAGTAAAAGAAGCACAACAGCAGATTACAGAGATTCAGGCAGATCCGGCCTCTGTTAATTATGATGATCTGAAAGAGGGGTATGATACTCCTGATTCAACAACAGTTACACTTACAAATACAGGAAATACAACTGTTTCACTGGTACAGCCGGTGGGAGAATATTTTAATATCGGAGAACTTTCTGCATCAGAACTGAATCCGGGAGATACCGCTGAATTTACAGTAACTCCGGTAACAGGACTGACAGCCGGAGACTATATGGACAGTATCCAGATTATGCAGACAAACGCTGATGGACAGGAAGAAGTGCTGACAACAGTAAATGCTTCGATTACTGTTTCTGAAGTGGAAAAAATTTACAAATTATCTGTTAATCCGACAGAACTGGATTTTGGAAAGACAAAAGCCGGATACGGCGAAGCACCGGAAGCACAGAAAGTTACTGTGACAAATGAAGGAAATACAAATGTTACTTTAAATACACCTTCAGCTAAGAACTTTAAAATTGGTAAATTTTCTGCTACAGAACTTGCACCGGGCGAGAGCGCGACATTTAAGATTCGTCCAAAAGAAGGTTTGAAGGCTGGTTCTTATACAGAAGCTATCGCCGTTAATACTGATCAGAACGTCAGTGCAAAGGTAAATGTCAAATTTACAGTTAAGACTGTTCGCAAAGCGAAGATTGCAGATCCGGCAGATAATAAGATCACAGGAATCAGTTCTGAGGGATATACAACGCAGTCCAAGATTACTTTCACTGCAGTTGGTGCAGGTATGGATAACGAGAGTCCTGGAAAGGGAGATGTCCGCTATGTACCATATAACTGGAAAGTAATCAACACAAACAGCTGGAGCAGTGCACCGTATACGGCAGCATTTGGAATTACAAAAGCAGGAACTTATACACTGACTGTTGTATTTGACCGCCAGATGTATAATGGAAAAGAGTGGGAAAATACAGGAGAGCAGGATACCAAACAGGTAAACTTCAATATTACTCAGGCACAGATAGTAACGGCAACTCCAACTCCACAGCCAAACGGAGCAACCGCAAAATCTGCTGTAAAGACAGGAGATACAACGAATATCGCGCCGTTTGTGATCATTCTGGTGATTGCGGCAGGATGTATCGCAGGTGTTGTGGTTTATAAAAAGAAGAAAAAATAAATACAAAACAAACTGTTAGCACTCATTTTAAATGAGTGCTAATTTTTTCTTGACTTTTGGATTAAATGGTATTACTATATCTCTCAGAGAAGCAACTACAGATAAAAAGTTGCAGTAAATACAAAAAAAGGAGTGTGGACAGCATGGCTGTAAAACATGGAAGTTTATCAATCAACAGTGAAAATATTTTCCCGATTATTAAGAAATGGTTATATTCCGATCATGATATTTTTGTAAGAGAGCTGGTATCCAACGGATGTGATGCGATTACAAAACTGAAAAAACTGGAAGTAATGGGAGAATATAATTTCCCGGAAGGATATAAACCGGAAATTCAGGTAATTGTTAACCCTGATGAAAAGACGCTGAAATTTATCGATAATGGTATCGGTATGACTGCTGAAGAAGTTGAGAAATACATTACTCAGATTGCTTTTTCAGGTGCAACCCAGTTCCTTGAGAAATACAAAGATAAAACAACAGATGACCAGATGATCGGTCATTTCGGACTTGGTTTCTATTCTGCATTTATGGTAGCAGATGAAGTACACATCGATACACTTTCCTATACAGAAGGTGCACAGCCTGTACATTGGTCCTGTGATGGCGGTACAGAGTATGATATTCAGGAAGGCAACAAGAATACAATCGGTACAGAGATTACATTATTCCTGAATGAAGATTGTCTGGAATTTGCAAACGAATATCGTATGCGTGAGATTCTGGAGAAATATTGTTCCTTTATGCCGGTTCACATTTATCTTTCCAAGGCAAACGCACCGCAGGAATATGAGACGATCGATGAAGCTGAATTAAGAGATGATGATGTAGTTGTTGAACATATTCATGAAGAAGCTAAGACAGAAGAGAAAGAAAACGAGAATGGTGAGAAGGAAGTTGTTGAAGTTTCCCCTGCAAAGGATAAAGTAAAGATCAACAAACGTCCGGTTTCCATCAGTGATATCAATCCTCTCTGGATGAAACATCCGAATGAATGTACAGATGATGATTATAAGGAATTCTACCGTAAAGTATTTATGGATTACAAAGAGCCGTTATTCTGGATTCATCTGAATATGGATTATCCGTTTAACTTAAAAGGTATCCTGTACTTCCCGAAGATCAATACAGAGTATGATTCTATCGAAGGAACAATCAAACTGTATAATAACCAGGTATTTATCGCAGATAATATCAAAGAGGTAATTCCGGAATTCCTTCTTCTGCTGAAAGGTGTAATTGACTGCCCGGATCTGCCGCTGAACGTATCCAGAAGTGCACTGCAGAATGATGGATTTGTACAGAAGATTTCCGAGTATATTTCCAAGAAGGTAGCAGATAAACTGACAGGAATGTGCAAAACAGACCGTGAATCCTATGAAAAATACTGGGATGACATCAGCCCATTCATTAAATATGGCTGCATCAAAGATACTAAATTTGCAGAGAAAATAGGAGATTATGTACTCTTCAAGAATCTTGACGGCAAATATCTGACACTGAAAGATTGCATTGAAGAGAACAAGAAAGAAACAGAAGAACCGGAAAATCAGACAGAAGAGAAGAAAGAAGATACTGCATCTGAAGAAAATAAAGATGCACAGGAGAAAGAGCCTGAGAAGACCGTAATCTTCTATGTAACTGATGAGGTTCAGCAGAGCCAGTATATTAATATGTTCAAAGAGGCAGGAAAGGATGCTGTTATCCTGAAACACAACATTGACAGTGCATTTATTTCCAGTCTGGAACAGAAACATCAGGATGTACAGTTCAAGAGAATTGATGCTGACCTTACAGAGGAAATGAAGGGTGAAGGCACAGCAGATGAAGAAACTGTAAAAGCACTGACAGAACTTTTCCGTAAGAATCTTCACAAGGATAAACTGGAAGTACATGTAGAGAATCTGAAGAATGAAAATGTATCTGCAATGATGACTCTTTCTGAAGAAAGCCGCCGTATGCAGGATATGATGAAAATGTACAATATGTACGGAATGGATCCGAATTTGTTTGGCGGACAGGAAACATTGGTTCTGAATGCAAATCATCCGCTGGTTAAATATCTGGCAGAGAATAAGGAATCTGATAAAGCACCTGTAATCTGCGAGCAGCTGTACGACCTTGCAATGATGAGCCATAAACAGCTCTCACCTGAGGAAATGACAAAATTTGTTCAGAGAAGCAATGAGATTCTGCTGATGATAACAAAATAATCCGTCAGATAGTGAGTTAAGCGCCCATAACGAACAACAAGCTTATTGTTCTTCGTAATTGAAGCAGAAAACTTGCCTGATTCGGTTAAGATACGAGGTAAGGTGGATAGAATCTGCTTTGCCTCGTTTTTGCTCCAATTACAGTGAAAGTATGCTGTTTTAACCAAATCAAGTAAGTCCCCTGCTTCAATTGCGAAGAGCAATGAGCAGTGGGTGGGGACTTGCTTGTATCAGAAGGGGTACAAGCCCCTTCTGAT
>ERZ1026858.1807-NODE-1807-length-10375-cov-78.987791_pt1 | contig 10375 bp, 10 predicted proteins | sample MGYA00380159_ERZ1026858 | MGnify/ENA primary metagenome ERZ1026858 (study PRJEB33269, sample SAMEA4719795) | human gut metagenome | biome: human-associated habitat; feature: organic feature; material: feces | place: Cameroon | collected 2013-10 ... | reverse complement strand
GATGAGCTGCTCCTTGATGAGGTGCCATGTCAACTCCTTGATGCTCTGCTCGTAGTTCTTCTCTACGAACTCCTCACCCTTATCCTTGTTGTTAGCCAACATGATGCGCTTCAAGAGTGCGTCTGGATAAGTCAACTCACCTACCTTCTTCTCGCAGTGCTCGCGTACGTCGAGGATGAACTTGTAGTCAGAGTCGTTAACCAACTGCTCCTGCAAGCCCTCAGCAATCTTAGCACGGAAAGCAGCCTCGTCCTTCACGTCAGTATCCTCACCGAATACCTGCTTGAAGAGCTCCTCGTTTACCTCGTGCTTCTTGAAGCGCTGGATCTCTGTAATCTGGAAGCTGAACTCAGACTCCAGGTCAGCCACAGCCTCACGCTCGATCTTCAAGAGAGTAGAAACCTCTGTATCGTTCTCTGGGTAAGCCTTCTTAGGGTTGAATGTGATGATGTCACCGAGCTTAGCACCGTTGAAGAGGTTCTTCTGCTCCTCTACCTTGATGTAGCTAGGCATCAGGATAGCACCCTCTACAGTGATACCGCCTTCCTTGGTGTTACCGTTCTCGTCGAGCTCACGGATGTCACCCTTCAAAAGGTCGTTCTCCTCATACTGCTCGCCCTTCTCGTAGCTACCTGCACGCTGAGCGTACATCTCTACCTGCTGGTCGAGGATCTTGTCGTCAACCTTGATGTTATAGTAATCAACCTTGTCGCGACCGTTGAGAGTTACCTTGAACTCAGGTGCAACAGCGATGTCGAACATGAATGTGAATGTAGTACCCTTCTCCAAGTCAGCTGGCTCCTGCTTCTCTGATGGGAGAGGCTCGCCGAGCATCTGGATCTTGTTTTCCTGTACATACTTGTAAATCTCCTGGCCTACGATCTTGTTGATAGCCTCCATCTTTACAGATGGGCCAAACTGGCGCTTAATCATACCCATAGGAGCCTGACCAGGACGGAAACCTGGAACATTAGCCTTCTTACGGTAGTCTTTCAATGTTTTCTCAACCTCGTTCTTGTAGTCATCTTCCTCTACTACGAGAGTCAAGAGACCGTTAATCTTGTCAGGATTTTCAAATGAAACTTTCATCTTGATTTCTTTTTTTATTTTGTTATTATTAATATTTCAATTTCAATTGGTTAGGCTCTCCAACTGTCTTTTTGGCTCGCACACTACACAATCGGCTTGCAAAATTACACAATTTTAATGGATATACCTAATATATAAGAGAAAAATTTGATTTTTTAACCATCTTTCTCTGCTTCTTTCGCCTTTTTCTGCTCATCAAGCAGCTGGAAGTCCTTCTTGCGGAGTACAAAACTGGTGGTAAGATACTTCTCCTTCACCGTCTTGTTCTCTGCCAGTTCCTCTGGTGTACCCTGGAAAAGGATGCGGCCCTCGAAGAGCAGATAGGCTCTGTCGGTGATGGTAAGTGTCTCATCCACATTGTGGTCGGTGATGAGGATTCCGATGTTGCGGTACTTCAGTTTCCAAACGATATGCTGGATTTCCTCTACCTGGATAGGATCGACTCCGGCGAATGGTTCGTCGAGCATGATGAACTTAGGATCGTTGGCAAGACAACGGGCGATTTCCACTCTTCGGCGCTCACCTCCGGAAAGCTGGTCGCCCAGGTTCTTGCGCACCTTCTGCAAGTCAAAGTCATTGATCAGGCTCTCAAGTTTCTCAAGCTGATAGGCTCTTGGCTTGCCGGTCATCTCCAGCACCGACATGATATTGTCTTCCACACTCATCTTGCGGAATACGCTCGCCTCCTGTGGCAGATAGCCGATTCCGGCACGGGCACGCTTATACACAGGAAACTTGGTAATTTCCTGATCACCCAGATATACATGTCCCTCATTAGGAACCACCAGTCCGGTGGTCATATAGAATGAAGTAGTCTTACCCGCACCATTTGGTCCGAGCAAGCCCACAATCTCACCTTGCTTTACATTGATGGTTACACCATTGGCAACGGTTCGCTTGCCATAGCGCTTTACCAGTCCTTCTGTCCGCAGCACCAATCTGCCGTCAGAAGACTGCTGCTCTGAATTCATAATTTCGTCCATAATTAGCTAATTTGACTGCAAAAATAATAAAAAACGGGGAAATATCACCTTAAAAAACTAAAACTCTTCATAATATTGCAGTTTTTTAGAGGATTTTGCGTAATTTTGCAGCGAAATTCATAGAATATTGACATGATAATAGAAAAATGGCTTACCACCTTCGGTAAATATTTGATATTGATGGGCCGCTCTTTCTCGCGACCTGAACGTATGCGCATGTTCCTCAAGCAATATATCAAGGAAATGTCGCAGCTGGGAGTCGATTCCATCGGCATCGTGCTCCTCATCTCATTCTTCATCGGTGCAGTCATCTGTATCCAGATGAAACTGAACATCCAGAGTCCATGGATGCCTCGATGGGTTTCGGGTTATACTACCCGAGAAATCATGCTGCTGGAGTTCTCTTCCAGTATCATGTGTCTCATCCTCGCCGGAAAGGTGGGTTCCAACATCGCTTCCGAGCTGGGTACCATGCGAGTAACCCAGCAGATCGATGCACTCGACATCATGGGTGTCAACTCTGCATGCTATCTGGTGCTGCCCAAGATCCTGGGTCTGGTTACCATCATGCCTTTCCTCGTCATCTTCTCATCTCTGATGGGTATCATCGGTGCATACGGTACGGCATACATCGGACATATTCTCCCGCCGGATGACCTCACGCTGGGACTCCAGCATTCCTTCAACCAGTGGTTTGTGTGGATGAGTATCATCAAGAGTCTCTTCTTCGCATTCATCATCTCCAGTGTTTCCTCCTACTTTGGATACACCGTGGAAGGTGGTTCGGTAGAGGTGGGTAAAGCTTCCACCGATGCCGTGGTTTGCTCCAGCGTTCTCATCCTCTTCTCGGATGTGTTCCTTACTCAATTACTCTCTTAAAGACTCTGGCTATGATAGAAGTTCAAAATCTTACAAAATCATTCGGCGACAAGACCGTACTCGATAATATCAGCGTGAAATTTGAAACGGGGAAGACCAATCTCATCATCGGACAGAGTGGTTCGGGAAAGACGGTGTTGATGAAAAACCTCGTCGGACTCCTCGAACCTACCAGCGGAAAGGTACTCTACGATGGTCGCGACTTCGTGCAGATGAGCAAGAAGGAGAAAGTGATGATGCGACGCGAGATGGGTATGATCTTCCAGAGCGCAGCCCTCTTCGACTCGCTCAATGTGCTGGAGAACGTGATGTTCCCCCTCGATATGTTCTCGAACATGAATTACAGGGAACGTGTGAAGAGAGCACAGGAATGTCTCGACCGTGTCAACCTGATTGATGCCCAGCAGAAATACCCTGGCGAAATCTCGGGTGGTATGCAGAAACGTGTTGCCATCGCCCGCGCCATCGTGATGAATCCGAAATACCTCTTCTGTGATGAACCGAACTCTGGTCTCGACCCAAAGACTTCGCTCGTCATCGACGAACTCCTCTCGGGCATCACCAAGGATTACAATATGACAACCATCATCAATACCCACGATATGAACTCTGTGATGGGTATCGGTGAGAACATCTGCTTCATCTGCAAGGGTCACAAGGAATGGCAGGGCAACAAGGACCAGGTAATGTCTTCTACCAACGAACAGCTCAACGACCTCGTCTTCGCTTCCGACCTCTTCAGAAAGGTGAAGGAAGTGGAAATGAAAGAGAAGAAATAAAGAGGGTGTGTCATTAGTCACAGCCAATACGCCCTGAAAGGGCAGAAGCTCCTAGCCCAGGGCATCGCCCTGGGTTTTAGAACAAATACAAAAAGTCGCCCTGAAAGGGCAAAAGCTTTCAATTTCAAAGCTTTTGCCCTTTCAGGGCGACTTTACTTTTTGCCAACATTACCCAGGGCGATGCCCTGGGCTAGGAGCTTTTGGGCTTTCAGCCCGACTTCGGCTGCCATAATCTAAACTTATGACACACCCTCTACTTATCTCATTTTCCATTCACCTTTCACCTCTACCATCGGAACCACGATCTGTTCCTTGGTACTGTCACCATAAGCCACTTGCAGGAAGACATCAGCCACATGGCGGGCGGTATCAGCCTTGGCATTCAGCACATCAATCTTCTTCATGCCTGCATGCTCTTTCTGCTGCTGCTCCACATACATTTCCGCATTGAGCACCAGCTGCTCGTGATATCCCTTCGGAATACGGTAAGGTTGGTTGAAACCAGCCACATACTCCTCATACTTTCCTTCCAGGAGCAGGTCGTAATACCCTTTGGCTGCGATACCTGCTAAATAGCCAGGGTCAGGACTCTCCTCCTTACAGGAAGAAAGTCCCAACCCCATGCTGAATATCATAAAAAACAAAAGTTTCTTCATTTTATAGATGCTTTTGCCCTTTCAGGGCGTCCTATCCATTACGTTTCAATTACTTCTGACGGATGAAGACATTGATTGGACAACCATGCAATGACCAGTTCTCACGGATCTTGTTCTCCAGGAAGCGGCGGTAGTTCTCCTTTACATACTGTGGCAGGTTGGCATAGAACACAAACGATGGAATCGTAGTGTTAGGCAACTGTGTACAGTACTTGATCTTGATGTACTTACCCTTCACACTCTGTGGTGGATAAGCCTCGATGATAGGCAACATCACCTCATTGAGCTTGGAAGTACCGATATGAGCCTTGCGGTTCTGGTAAACCTCCTTGGCTGTCTCCAGCACACGGAAGATACGCTGCTTGGTCAATGCAGAAGCAAAGATGATCGGGAAATCCACGAATGGAGCCATACGCTTGCGGATGGCATTCTCGAAGGTATCAATCACCTTCTGGTTCTTCTCCTCTACCAAGTCCCACTTGTTCACTACCACCACCAGACTCTTGTTGTTCTTCTGAATCAGCTGAAAGATGTTCATATCCTGGGTCTCGATACCACGGGTGGCATCCAGCATCAGGATGCAGACATCACTGTTCTCGATGGCACGGATGGAGCGCATCACGGAATAGAATTCCAGGTCCTCGCTCACCTTGTTCTTTCTGCGGATACCGGCAGTATCTACCAGGTAGAAGTCGAAGCCGAACTTATCGTAACGGGTATAGATACTGTCACGGGTAGTACCGGCAATCTCGGTAACGATGTTTCTATCCTCACCGATGAAGGCATTGATGATACTGCTCTTACCTGCGTTAGGACGACCTACCACTGCGAAACGAGGAATATCCTCCTCGATAGCTTCCTCAGGATTATCCTGAAGCTTGTCCAATATGATGTCGAGCAAGTCACCCGTACCACCACCTGTTGCAGCACTGATACACTGAGGGTCACCCAATCCCAGCTTGTAGAATTCGGCAGCCTGATAGTATTCAGCACTGTTATCCACCTTGTTGGCAACAAGGATTACAGGCAGCTTGGCACGACGCAAGATGAGAGCAACATCCTCATCCCAGTCGGTCAAACCGGTGTTTACATCTACCAGGAAGAGCACCAGGTCGGCCTCTTCTGTAGCTACCAACACCTGCTTGCGGATAGCATCCTCGAAAATGTCATCTGATTTAACGACCCAACCACCGGTATCTACTACAGAGAATTCTCTGCCGTTCCAGCTGCACTTACCATACTGACGGTCGCGGGTAGTACCAGCCGTATCACTAACGATAGCGCGACGAGATTGAGTCAAACGATTGAATAAAGTAGATTTACCCACGTTAGGGCGACCTACGATTGCTACTAAATTTGCCATAATTAGTCATTCACCCTCCTTCCTTTGAGGAGGTATTCAAGGATGTGGTCTCTGCATCCAAGTTAATAATTTGCCGAAGCTGACCTTGCTCCGGCCCTCGCCCCTCTGGCGAGAGTCACTCCCTCGATTACATTCAGGGAGGGGAAAGTTGGTATTAGTGATAATAACTAATCACGATCAATTATTCCGGATTATATCCGAAAGCATCGAGTTCTCGCTGAGAACTGCGCCAATCCTTATCGACCTTTACGAAAGTCTCCAGAAAGATCTTCTTACCGAAGAATTTCTCCAATGCCTTTCTACTCTCGGTGTTCACCTTCTTCAGAGCCACACCCTGATGACCGATGATGATTCCCTTCTGAGAGTCACGCTCTACGTAGATCACGGCATTGATGTGGATGCGGGTATCATCCTCCTTGAACCGCTCCACTCTCACCTCTACTGCGTAAGGAATCTCCTTGTCGTAGTAAAGGAGAATCTTCTCACGGATAATCTCCGATACGAAGAAACGGGCTGGCTTGTCAGTCAACTGGTCCTTGTCAAAGAACGCAGGCGACTCAGGCAGCAGCTCCTTGATACGCTTCAGAAGCATATCCACGCCAAACTTGTTTTTCGCAGAAATAGGAAGAATCTCGGCATTCGGCAACAGAGAGTGCCATTTCTCCACGATATCTCCCAACTTCTTCGGGTCGCTCTGGTCAATCTTGTTGATGAGCAGGAGCACCGGAATCTTCATCTTCTTCACCTTCTCCAGGAAGTCGATGTTCTTCTCAGGATTCTCTATCACATCAGTAACATAAAGCAGCACATCGGCATCTGCCAATGCACTCTCCGAGAAGGCGAGCATCATCTCCTGCATCTTGTAGTTTGGCTTCAAGACGCCCGGGGTATCGGAAAACACGATCTGCATGTCATCGGTATTCACGATACCCATGATACGATGACGGGTGGTCTGCGCCTTGAAGGTAGCGATGCTGATACGCTCGCCCACCAGTTGATTCATCAGCGTACTCTTTCCCACATTAGGGTTGCCCACGATATTTACGAAACCTGCTTTATGCATACGATAAAAATTGATTGAAACGAAATGTTTAAATGAGATTGCCAGAACCTGGCATGAAGCTAAAGAAACGCATCCTTGCTTAGTTCACTTTTGTTGAGATGAAATAAGAAAGATGCGTTTCCTTATATAGATAATTATTCTATCCTATTTTAATATGTCTTACTTGCCATAAGCAGCGCCATCGTAAGCCCACTTATAGAAAGATGCACCATGTACGAATCCTGCACCGAATGCTGTGAAGATGACGTTGTCGCCCTTCTTCAACTGGCTCTCTGCATCCCAGAGTGCCAATGGGATTGTTGCCGCACTGGTATTTCCATAATGGTCGATGTTAACTACCACCTTGTCAAGTGGAATTCCTGCACGCTTGGTTACAGCCTCAATGATACGGAGGTTGGCCTCGTGAGGAATCACCCAGTTCACATCTTCAGCCTTGAGATTGTTCATCTCCATGATCTTCATCACGTCGTTGCTCATGTCGGTTACTGCGTAACGGAACACGGTGCGACCTTCCTGATAAAGATAATGCAGACGATGATCTACGGTGAAGTGTGAAGGAGGGCAAACAGAACCACCAGCCTTCATGTGGAGGAAAGGCAAGCCTTGTCCATCGGTACGAAGGTATGAGTTCTGAACACCTACATTCTCTTCTTCTGTAGCCTCTACAAGAACTGCGCCGGCACCGTCGCCGAAGAGCACACAGGTAGCACGGTCGGTATAGTCAACCAGTGAAGACATCTTGTCTGCACCGATGACGATAATCTTCTTGTATCTTCCACTCTGGATCATGCTTGCCGCAACATCGAGAGTGTAGAGGAATCCACAGCAAGCTGCAGAGAAGTCGAATGCGAAAGCGTTCTTCAATCCGAGCTTACCGAGGACGATAGATGCTGTAGAAGGGAACTTGTAGTCAGGTGTGGTGGTTGTCACAATCAAAGCATCGATTGTGTCTGGATCCACGCCAGTCTTCTGAATCAACTGCTTAGCAGCTTTACGCGCCAAGTAGCTGGTTCCGAGACCTTCCTCTGTAAGGATGTGGCGCTCTTTGATACCCACACGGGTGGTAATCCACTCGTCTGTAGTATCAACCATGCGAGACAACTCCTCGTTGTTGAGGATGTAGTCAGGCACGTATCCACCCACACCTGTAATTACAGCATTGATTTTACCCATTATTCAGCTGCTTCCTTAACGATAGCTACCTTGCCTCTGTAGTATCCGCAAGTTGGGCAAACAGTGTGGTAAACATAATATGCACCACAGTTAGGGCAAACTGCCAATGTAGGAGCTACTGCCTTATCATGAGTTCTTCTCTTAAGTGTACGTGTCTTTGACTGTCTTCTTTTAGGATGTGCCATAATTTTTTAAATGTTTTAATTTTTGAATTTTACTTTTTTAATTTTAAAAGAGCTGCCCATCGTGGATCTACAGATTCTTCGTCTTCCTCACCGCTTCGGGCGGCAGAATGCTGTTGGAGCATTTCAATCATAGCAGGATTGCATTTTCCAGGTGCATGCACATGCTTGATGGGAATGTTAAGATCTATAAATTCATAGATGAACCACGAGATATCGAGCATTCCTTCGTTCTCGGCCACAATCACGAGGTCATCTTCTTCTGAGTAGTCATCTCCGAACTTGACCATGAGTCTGTCATCGGTCTCTATGGACTGGTCCATATCATCCAGACAGATGTCACATGGTATGTGTACCACTCCCTCTGTGTGAAAATTGAGCTCGAAGAAGTCGTCCGTCCTGTTGATGGACAGACTACTCTGCAACTCGCCTCTCTGAATATCAGGAGCGTCTATTGCCTGAAAGTATTCATCGTCTAGCTTAAACTCCAGGTTTGTTACACCTTGAGGCAAAGCTTTCAAATCAATCTTAAAAGACTCTATATTACACATAATTCAATATATACCATACTGGTTTCGGGCTGCAAAGTTACAAATAATTTTTGAGATAAAATAATTTTTTATGTAAAAATCACTAAAATCTCTCATTATTAACCGATTATTCTCGGATAATTTGCCATTTTCGGGCTTTTCTGGCTCTAGGATTCCATCTTGAGTTCTATTCTGAAGGTAGTACCCCTGCCCAGTTCGCTGTTTTTTACCCATATCTTGCCATCATGGTATTCTTCTACGATTCGCTTCGCCAACGACAGTCCCAGTCCCCAGCCACGCTGCTTCGTCGTAAAACCGGGACGGAAAACATGCTTCATATCCTTCTTCCTGATTCCCTTGCCCGTATCTTCCACTTCGATGATGGCACGATGAGAAGCTTCCATCAAACGGAGGGTAATCCATCCGCCTTCTGCTCCCATCGCATCCACGGCATTCTTGCAGAGGTTTTCTATCACCCATTCAAAGAGGGAGGCATTCATCCTGACGATGACTTCATGGGGAGGAAAATCCTTCACCAACTGCACCTTCCGGGAAGTTCGACGGTCCATATACGCTATCACATGCTCCAGCACCTCATTCAGACTGGCTGGTACCGGTTCCGGCAGCGAACCGATCTTGGAGAATCGGTCGGCAATCAACTGGAGCCGCTTCACATCCTGGTTCATCTCAGGAATCAGTTCATCATCGGGATAATTCATACGGAGGATTTCAATCCAAGCCATCAGACTGGAGATAGGAGTACCCAACTGGTGAGCGGTTTCCTTCGACAGTCCCACCCAAACCTTATTCTGTTCTGCCCTTTTGGAAGTGAGCAGGGCAAAGATAGCGATGACCACAAAGAGCAGCACTACACCTAATTGTATATAAGGATAAACAGAAAGCCGGCGGATCATCACCGATTCATCATAGCACACCTGCAGATAATCATGAGCAGAGTCATCGAGTTCTATCTTGATGTTCTTGCCCTGCGCCAGCAGTCGCTGTCCGATAAGAGAAGCCTGGCGAAGGGAATCCTGCTCATCCTTCCCCTCGATCTCCACATTTCTGAAGGTTTGAGCCTGATTCTGGTCATCGAGCACGATGACAGGGATACTATGATTTTCATTGATTACCTTAAGCACAAGACTCAGATCCGTATTTTCATCCGCCTTATTGAGAGTACGCATAGCTTCTGCCCACACCTCCATCCTCTGCCGTTCCTCCGTAGCCAGATCCCGCACCAGAAAATGAGACACGAGCAAAGTGGCGACAGCAATCAAAACCGCTGCTATCACCCAGTAAATCTTCACCTGTTGAATCCTATCCATCCAATTCATGCTGCAAAGATACAAAAAAATCTGTGTAAATCTGTGAAATCTGTGGGAAAAAGAAAAACAAAAAGCCTCAGAAATCTTTCGAAATCTGAGGCTTTAATAAAAGAAGGCGGCTACCTACTCTCCCGCATTGCATTGCAGTACCATCGGCGCAAGTGAGCTTAACTTCTCTGTTCGGAATGGGAAGAGGTGGGACCTCACCGCAATAACCACCTGATAATGGGGTATGACGTATTTGCACACAAGCAAACTGTTTACCAAGTAAAGAACCACCGTCCCTCTCGATTCAATCGAGAGTCAACAGCTGAAACTATGAACTTTCTAAAGAAAGTGTTCGGGCAATT
>ERZ1026858.1799-NODE-1799-length-10397-cov-13.640979_pt1 | contig 10397 bp, 10 predicted proteins | sample MGYA00380159_ERZ1026858 | MGnify/ENA primary metagenome ERZ1026858 (study PRJEB33269, sample SAMEA4719795) | human gut metagenome | biome: human-associated habitat; feature: organic feature; material: feces | place: Cameroon | collected 2013-10 ... | reverse complement strand
CATCTCGGTCTTCTCTCCTCAGGCGAGAAGAAGGAAACCGCCCTACTCGGTGCTCGGAACCGCTACGCTCTAAGGTTGGCGGACCATCAAAGGTCTACGCCAGGTTGTGCGGGATGGGACCGCCTTGTTGCGATGCATTCCAAACATAACCTTAAGCCTTATTTACATGAATCAGCAAAAAGAAAAGACTAATTGTATATTATTGTCTCCTCATCATTAACTTTGATGCGAATTCAAAGAACTTTCAATGCTTTTTCTATCTGCTCTTTTATTTTAATAGAAGCAAAATTATCCATATTAGGTGAATTATCTATTATAAGTTGCTCTATTCGCTCTCGCAAAGAAGTTGATTCCCGCGATGTAAAAGTATTATTATAATACTCAGTAACTAAATTATCTTTTCTTTCTTTTTTGTCTGCCCCATTTACTATTTTTGTCATCTCATTTGTGCGCCCCCTATACGCAAAATGTTTGACAAGTGGGATAACAATATTTTCAAATAATCCATGTCCTTGATACAATTGGCAATAATCAGTTTCTTTAAAGCCTAAATTTTCTAATTTAACTTTCCAATGATTAAATCTATTTCCATATTGTTGGAATAAAAAAATATGGTCTTGTTTCCATTTACCAAGCTTATTTTTTATGAAAGATTCGTCCAACTCACCATTTTTGAAAGACACATAAGAAAGACATTGACAAAAATCATCAATTTTAAATCTATTATCATGTTTTTCCTCCATTTCTAGAAGAAGATAAAAGATGTTTTTATATAAGATGGAGATCATTTGCAATACAGCTTCTACCTTGATTTCACATTTATCTGCCAAAGATGCCTTTAAAATATTCAATTCTAACAAATCAGGAGTACATTTAAGATTCTCGATTGAATACCAATAGGTCGTAATGACAAAGCTGTCGTGTCGAATTCTATCAGAGAACTTACTAAAATCTTTGATGATTTCATCATAATCACTGTCAACACATAACCACATATTATGACCAAGAGTTTCTTTAGGCTTATAAGTTAACAAAGAGGCTTTTCCTTTTAATATCTTATTTCTATCCTGCAAAGTTGATATACGAAAAGTGCAATTGTATAATTCTTCATATGGATTCAAATAGACATACCAAAAAACTTTATCGATTTCATCCTCTACATAAACCTGAATGACTTCACGCTTACGCAAATTGTTGCTACATTTTACGTAACTTGAATTTAAGAATTTACGAATGTCCCTTGCCATTATTTTTGTTTTAACTCATCTATATTTTTCACTTTTGCATCCCATCCTGCAAATAACAGAGATGGAGAATGTGTAGAGATAATCAATTGGCAGTTTGGGTTAAGCTCTAATATCTTATCTATAAGAACTTCTTGCCAATCTACATGCAAAGACAATTCTGGCTCGTCCAAAAACATGATATGGTCTTTCTTCTCTTGCAATAAGACCTTTAGCATTACGTAAAGAATTTGTTTTTCTCCAGATGATAAATCATACATTGAGATATGCTTACCTGAAGAAAGAACAAAATTTGGCTTTGATTTTGCCAAATCAACTGTTTTACCCGAATCTTTTAAAAGTTCATTAAGAATACGTCCGAACAAATGCTTTTGAGAATAAACTTTTTGAATAAACTCTGTTGTTATATCATTTCCATTTAAAACTTGCTGCTCTATCTTATTTGCCAAATTTCCAATATAATAAGAATAAGCCTCCATACAATCGAATAGTTTTTTATCCAAATGAGACATCGGTCTTGATTCCTTTAATTCTTTGAAAGATGAAGATTCCTCATCTTCTTTAGGTAAAGGAGTATCAAAAGTACTAACTATATCTATGTTTACTATTTCTTCCACATCAGATGGAGTAATTGGTTTGCCATTATGATAGAATTGTGTGAAACTTGCATAAATACCAAAATCCAATCTTGCTTTTTTCTTCTCACCAATGTCATCAGAAACCTCTTCAAACATAGTTTTATAAGATGGATCAGATGCTGCTTTTTCTTTAAGAGAAATAAATGAGTCTTTAAAGTTTACACATTCTATAACATAATTACCCTCAAAAAACAACTTAATCTTGTCTGCTTTTTGAGAAAGATACTGTCTCATAGAAAGAGGAGGTATGACAGTACAGATTAAATCCAATACAGTTGTTTTTCCTGCACCATTTCCACCAACTAATATGTTTACATCCGGCTCCAAATTCCATTTAACATTGAATTCATGCCATAATCCTGTTATTTCTATCTTCTTAAGTTTCATAACTAAATTCTTGTTTTTCTAAATTTATAACATAAGTCCCCTATAACACAAGTCGACACCAATAAGTTTTTCCAAATAGTTTTTGCTCCTCATTTCAGTATCGCTCTGCACTTGTCGCCACTCGAATGAGGATAATTATTTTTATTCTACTTTTGACAAGACAACCCGCAAAGAACTATGCTATTCCTATTTGAGAGTGTTACACTTCAGTTCTTTACTGATTACCTTCCCCATCACCTTCTCTATATCAAAGAAAGTCATGGGGTCGTTGTAATCAATCTCAGAAATGGTGTTATCCATATCATTAACGGCATAACCTATCCATTCTATAGATTCTTCAAGGTCTTTCATATTGATTCGGGAATAGGTTTCCTCAAAACGGTCGAGAAAGAAGGATACCACATTGGGGGTCTTCTTTAAATATTGGTGAAAAGTCTTGCAGACCTGGGCTTGCCCTTTGTAGTTGAGTTGACGAATATCTTCAAACATCGGCATAGCGCAGGAATAGGACTTAACGGAAGAAACTTTATTTCCCATCTTTTTGCGTATCTCCTTTGCCTCAGGAATCGTATCATCGTAATTTCCACATCAATGACAAGACTTCCTACTATAGGGGAAAAAACCATCATTAAAGCAGTAAATGGCATCAAGTAGCTAAAGCCTCCAGCTTCATCGTCACCATCATTGAAAAATGCAACGATGAAAAGAATGAAGGAATAAGAGTGATTATACAAATGTCACAAATAAAATCCATATATATATACTTTCAATCATAACATTTGTAAGTTCAATTAGTACTCTCTATTATTGAGGTATCGGTGTAAATTATTTTATTCTTCACTTCAAAATTCCTCATAGCAATCTACCACTTTCACGTAATCGTTTCTTCATTCCTTGCAATGCGGATTCTGCCCAAAGTCTATAGTCATTCTTCATCGCTTTCTTTTCTTCACCAGAGAAATCAGAATGCTCTATTTGAAACTCAACATACTTCTCTGCAGAATGCTTTGCATTATCAAGTTCTGCCTCCGACACCTTAGCTGTTGTCATCCGCTCACCTATAATGGCACAGATATAGCCTTCAATAAAGGCGGTTATGTAATCTTGGTCTCGTTGTATCATATTTATTAGAATGGTAAATCTGAGGCATCAAAATTAGGTGTAACCTGTTTTGTAATAACAGGTATACCTTTATCTGCAAATTGAGCATTCAAGCGATTCAACAATTCTGTATCCATCAAGACTTCATTATCATTGATATGCGATTGAATATTTCTCCAGAATTCAGAATCTGTGTTTGGTACTTCTTCTATAAGAGACAACCACTTTGAAGCATCTCCTTTATTGTTAGCAAATAGCAACAAATTGGTCAAGCATAGCAAATATTTAGATCGAGTATTAGGATTGTCGCAAAGAATCTTAAAGATTTCCTTAGCCACACCACCTGGGTACATTCCTCTTATTTTTACTCCTTGATATTCACCAAGAAAACCATAAGGATCCCTATCTGGCAAAAGTGGCAATACTGTTATACTTCTGCCTAAAGCTACTCCTACTTCCTGGTCACACCATTTACTCTCATGGAATCCTTCATACATCATGGCAGACATACAATCCATCGAATTAAGTGCTTTCTCTATTTCCTTCAGCCACTCCTTAGATGGCTTTATATCCTCATGAGCAACAAAAGACGTAATGCCATATTCTTCCAGTGCTGTTTTCAATGAAGCTGCTTGTTTTTTCTTTGGTGTTATATGACTAATGAACATTCTAAAGTATCCATTGCGCCAACCTTGGTATGTACCAGACTCAAACAATGTTGCCTGAACATTGGAATTTGGGCGAATGGTTATACCGTTTGGTGTTCGACCTCCTTTTGTGGCTTCTGAAAAAGCAGAAAGGATAACGTTTTCTATCTCATTTATCGCCTTATTCTTTTGTAGAGAAACATATTTGTCAGTTTGTACATCTATAATAACCAAATCATAGTCGTTTCCATAACCATCATCGTCTTCCTCATAAGTCATATTGCCTAACAATAGAATTTCACTTTCTTGTTTATGGCCTTGGCATAAAAGTAAATCTTTGACGGTCGGTAGTATCTTGGATAAATATTCTTTTGTATTCATTGTTTTCTGTGCTTTATTTTAAGTATTCATCAACACGCATTAATGACAATTTAGGTAGATTATCATTTTTCAACGCACCAACCACTTCGTCTTTGCGTCTACGGAGAAAGTCATGCAGTACATTCTTGTCTTCTGTCATATGGGTATTATTGAATATAAGTTTATCTATAGCATGCAGGGCTGACCTGTCAGACAAGCCTTTCTGCATCATCATAATCTGCATTTTGGAACACAAACCTTTTTCAACAAAGTACGACCAATTGGTTATTGAATCATTCTGAATGTCAAAACGAATGCTGATATAACGCAGGATAGATTTGGATGCCAACAAGAAATCTCTACGCAACCATTCTATCTGTTCCACCACATCATCTATAGGAAGACTCATCTTGATAGCTATATCTACATAGCGTAAACCATCCATCCAATATGACAATAATGTATTAACTTTTGACGGATCATCTATCTGTATCAAGAGTGATGTTAAAGATACTATCTTTTCAATCCAATCATTGGAGCTTAAATCTTCAGTTGATAAAGTTGAAAGTCCGCAATCATCCGATATAACTTCTTGCAGAGTTGTTTGCACTACAGGTGCAATCTGAGTGTCTTTGTACATTTGAATGTTGTCGTTGGCTAATCCGTGAAGATAGTTGTTTCGTACAGAAAAGATTCTTCCGATTTGCTTTCTGTGGTTATCGTCCCCTAAATGATACGAAAGAGATGATTTTGAGACTTCTTCTTCTGAAAGATCTTCATTTGTTGTAAAATTATCGTCACTCAGCATCAGCATTTTGTCGATACTCTCTTTCAATCCGTTCTTAGACAACATGCTGTTAATCTCTTCATCTGTAAGTTGGCGATGCAGTATTCTTTCGGCTTTCAATATCTCAAAAGCAATATCGTTGAGCATACCTTTGGCTTCCTTTAGATTTTCACCAGAAGCAGCTTCTTTAACAAGCCACCAAGCTTTATCTGAACAAATTACGAAACCGTATGTTTCTCGTCCAGCTCGTCCAACACGTCCAATAACATTCATTAGAACTTCACGTTCCATCCAACCCTTACCTGATGGATGCCTTATGTCACCCAACACGAGCGTCCTGATTGGAAAATTGACACCTTCTGCCAAAGTACTGTTACAGATAATCATCCGCAGAGCACCTTTCTCATAGCCTGTCTCAACAATTTCCCGCATTTCTTGTGGTAAAGAACCTGTATGAACAGCAAACCCTTCTTTCAAGAAATTAGTCTCATAGTAATCTGTTCCAAAGTTATACTCCGTGAATTCACATAATAGATCCAGCAAGTTACGTTGGTTAGTATTGAGAAAACTTCGAGGAGAAGGAAGTTTGCCTTTTTGTATGATATTTGCTATACATTCTCCATATTTGTAGCAACTTGCATTGTACTCTTTCTTTTTAAATGTGGAATAGAGCATAACAGAACCTGCATCCAATGATTTCATAGCCATGAGACAAGCTCTGTTTTTTTGCGTGTCAAGCTTAAATCCTTTACTTTCGTCTTTGTTGACGAATGAAGTGAAGTCGAATAGAGATTTTTTGTTTACATTCTCATACACATGGAGAGTTATGCTTGTTTTATCTGTACTTGCCACTCCAAAGCGTATAGTACAAGGGCGATAATTGCTTTCGCCTACTTCTCCCTCAGTGCCCCCTAACCAAGTATTAATGTCTCCAATATTTGGGATAATGGCAGAGATGAAAAGAAAACGGATATGTTTTTGCTTGCGAAATCGTGAGAGTAGCATCTCATAATTCAATCCTCTTCCCACACTCTCTATGAGTTGTCCTTCATCACAAATGACCAAAGTAAACTGTCTGAGAATATCATCAATAGCTCCCTCAAGGCTCATAAAAGTCTCAGGAGTAGTAATGAAAAGGTCAGCTTCTGTCAAGATTGCTTCCGTACTTGTTATACTACTTCCTCCATAAAGGCTGCGATAGGTAAAGCCAAGTTGTCTTGATATGTTTTTATATTTCTCTCTTAACTCATGCCCCAATGATCGAAGAGGCGCAAGATACAGAATCTTAGCATCCGGTACCTTTTGTAATTCTTGATAGATAAGAAGTTCTGTGAGATAAGATTTTCCTGCACTTGTTGGCATTCTTAGGGAGAATGAACGTTTAAAGCCAAGCAATCCTTTATGTAAAGCTTCACGTTGTGATGGTAAGAAAGAAAATATATGTTTATGGAAAGAATATTCCAAATATTGGTTCCATGAAATAGAGTTGTCTAATGTACATAAATCTTTTCTAATGTTGTCTGTCTGAAATTTCTTTAATACGTGTAGTAATAACTGAGAATCAAAAAAATCATCCGCATTGTCATAAATCATCTGCTCGGCACATTCTTCATGAAATCTCATGAACTGAGATAAAACTGAAGTATCTCCCTGTGTAAGCCATGCATTTATACCGTAATCTTCAATCTCGTTATCTTCTATTCTACCACCTGATATGATATAAAAGATTGTTCGTGCAGCATCTGTTCGTAAGTCCATAAAACGACAATCTTTAATATACATCGCCGCTACTGCTTCATAATCACACAGGTAATAAATGACTGCAACATACAAAGCGTTATCATTTCTGTCGACTCCTGCAAACTCAGATTGCGTCCAGCGTTCATTGAATATTTCCATTCCATGAACAAGGTTTAACAATTCTTGTCTTTGCTCATTCTCGTCATACCTATCTGAATATTCGCCATTTAAGATGTTGAACATTCGAGTAAGCATATTGACATAGAAGTCTGCGTAACGATCCATGAATTCATATCCAAAAGGCAAGGCTTGTGCTCTCCGATATGACGATCGCATATCGGCAGCAACTGTATCAATAATCCATTTACTTAATGTCTTGTTCATGATTAAAAGCCTTATGAATTTGGAACTTCTTGATAGATACTCTCATATTTGGACTTTAAGTCATCCATAGGAATGACAAAAACAGCCATAGAGCGATGGTTCTTAGCATGAGTCTTGTTGAAATCCTCAATCTCCTTTATCAATGTGTTGTCAAGATTACCTATGTGAAACTCATCCATATAGGATGAATCCACAATTGCCATTGCATTATGTTGAGTTTGATATGGATAAGCTACAGCATCTTCAAAGCGTTTAACCTTTTTCGCCATATCAAACATCTTGGATTGTTTATATTTTTGGAGAAGGAATGACAAAGTCTTACCCTCTCTGGATATGCTGTCTTTTAATGCTCCTTCAATAGCTTTGTTTATGGAACTTTCGTCTTTATTTGGACGTGTAGCTCTTGATTTCACTTCGATTGTCATGATTTTATCTGAACTTTGGGGGCGTTCCTCATTTGGGCAAGACAGCAGCATGATATCAGCAAAATGAACGGCACGGTCTTTCTCTTCTTTCCATCTCCATCTGATAGGGGTGACATCGTATTCGGGATGAAGTTTTTTAAAAAGCAGAAATGTAAGAATCTCGGCAAACTCTCCAGACTGAATGATAGGTTCGGTAGGAAGAACATCCTTAATTTCTTCACTTCTCGTGGTACCCATCATTGCCATATTCTCAGTCAAATCTTCATCAGAAATGTATGCGCGACGATAAAAATCCAATGAGCCATGAATAAATTCATCGGTTCTTGCTTCATCAAATACATACATCACAATGCCTTTGGATGCGTATGTTGTGGTATCTTTTGTAAAGAATGAAAGTATGTCGAACATATTAATCATTTATTGCATCACCTATTTGGTTATTCAAGTTCTGTAAAGACTTGAAATTTACAACGAAATAAGCAATAGAATATAATTGAATTATCAATTGGAAAATCGACAAATCAAATATTTTATAATCATATACTTTTAGTGTCCAATTTTCAAAAATTATGTTCAAGACATAAATACAAGCAACAACGGCAAAACAACTTATAAATAAATCTCGTATTCGATCAATCTCTTCCCGTATGTTTTTTCTAACACTTTTGTTTACAACAATAGAAGTGTTGGATGTAACTGCTATACTCATACCAATAGAAAACATTATACCAACTATTGTGAACAGGGTATTGGATACATCATTTTCAATAGTTATGTCAGAAAATGCAGCAACCAACATAGACACCACCAAACAAAGTAAAAAACCTTTAACCTGCTTCATGATTTAGTTCACTTAAAAACTTTTCCATTTCCTGAAAAAGTTGTGCTTCTGAAATGTGCTTGCTTTCGGTTTGCTCTATAGAAACTATTTTTGTTTTCAGTATATTTGCCGCAGAAATTTTACCTTCTTTAGTCGTCACTTCAATGGCGTCAGTATCAGATACTGGCTTTAAGAAAGCACTTAATGCTTTAGCTGTTTCTTTAGCCTTATTCTTCTTTTTGGATATTTTTAATACCAACTCTGCAGAAACTATCTCATCTTCTAAAATCTGCTTTAAGTCTTTACTTTCCTCCATCAAATTTTTCAAGACTTCTTTTGCCACATTGGAAATTTTCTTCACAAAGATTGACCTATTATCTGTTTCTTTACTCGAACCACAACCAACAGGATAATCTTTATTACCAATTTTGATGAACTTGACATCATCAAATTTGACTTTATCGGACTTAGTCAATACAGGAGTAAACTCATAAAGTACATCTTCACGAACATCTTTTAAATATTCATTAATATATGTTTGATATGCATTTATTGGTCTGTTAGAAGAAAGAGAGACTACTAAAAACTGATTATTAATTGCAAAATAATAATGGCTCTTATAAATTACCTTAGAATCACTTTTTATAGAATCCAAAGTTTCTATATCAACTTTTGCTTGGCTCAAAATTTCATCTGTGATATTGGGTACATCATCAACAGAAGCAATTCGTAACATCGTTCCCACTATCATCACACATTCATTTCCCTTCATACGCAAATCAAAATTTGCGATTAAATCCTCCTCATGCAAAGGATCATCAGGATTTATCAACATTCTTCGATCATTCATTATGCTATTTTTCAACTTATCACATAACAATGCCAGCAAATTGCTTTCATTATGTTTTATGTTAGCATTAACCAAAGAAAATGCACGTAGCTTTATATTTTTTGTATTTGACATAAGAATTTACATAAATATCAAACAGAAGACATAACAAACAAACCATCAAAGTTCCTTTCCACCCAAGAATTGACCTAAGGCGGACATCATGCGGAGTTGCTTGGCTGATGGGGCTTTAATGCCTTTGTTGGCCATATCCAAATAGAAGTTGAGACTGGTGGATAAGGCTTTGGTCAACTCATAAGGCATGAGCATGTGCCATTCCTGGTTCTCTTTATCCTCGTAGGTGACTACCAGGTATAGCTTCTGGAGCTTATACTGGGTCTTGCGCATCTTGCGTACTACGTAGGTGTTGGCATCGCCTTTTACAAACTCATCTACCATCTGGAGTTCCTGTTTGTTCAAACGGCTCAAAATCTCGATAGGGTTATCCAACATCTCCTGAGCTATACGCCTAGCTGTCTCATCTTTCTTCAAGTTGGGACTTACGTATAAGTCGAGTTTGTCACATGCTTTCAGCATATTAACTTTCGTTGTGCTATTGAGTAGCTGAACTAAGCGGATGCTGGAATCAAAAGTCTTTGTATCTGGTAAAACTATCATGTGTTATCTGTTATTCATGTTCGTATAAATCCACGTTGATATCGAATGGTGAATCAAAGTCCTTCAGCATTGCATGCTTTGTATCTTTCTCAGAGAGGTTGGCATGTTCTGTTGGGATTTTCCAATCGATGCCAAGGGTGTCGTCGAGGATGCTAATGCCTCCATCGGCTTCAGAATGGTAGAAGTTGTCACACTTGTATTGGAAGACAGCGGTCTCGGAGAGGACTGCGAAACCATGAGCAAAGCCCTTAGGGATGAAGAACTGGAGATGGTTGTCTTCTGTCAATTCTACAGCAACATGTTTGCCATAGGTTGGGGAGCCTTTGCGAATATCTACTGCTACATCGAGCACTCTAC
>ERZ1026858.1798-NODE-1798-length-10399-cov-5.203403_pt1 | contig 10399 bp, 9 predicted proteins | sample MGYA00380159_ERZ1026858 | MGnify/ENA primary metagenome ERZ1026858 (study PRJEB33269, sample SAMEA4719795) | human gut metagenome | biome: human-associated habitat; feature: organic feature; material: feces | place: Cameroon | collected 2013-10 ... | reverse complement strand
CCCCCGCCAGCAGAACCAGCAGGAACAGCCCCCAGGCCAAGGTCAGCACAGTACAAGTCACCCCCTGTAGTTATTGATAAATGACGTAGACAGGTCCAATAAAGTAATGTTGGAAGAGCAGCACCGCCCCCGCAAAGGCGTACCAGCCGCACAGCGGCAGGGCCAGGGCCTCTCCCCTTTCGGCGGTCAGGGCCGGTTTTAACGCGCGGCGGATCAGCGCCGCCACGCCCACAGCCAGCAGCAGCCAGACGGGCAAGAAGTACCGCGTCTGCAGACCCACGATGCGCACCATGCCCACCGGCGTGTAGGTGATGTACATGGCGGTCATGGCGCCCGCAGCGTAGACGGCGGCGAACACGCCCAGCCAGCCGTTGCGGCGGCGGCTCAAAGCGTTCGTCTTCGGGGCGCAGAGCAGCGCGGCGGCCAGCAGCACTATTGGGCCGGTCAGGCTGAGGAACGCGACGGGCATATCCTTCCAGCCGAAAAGCCCCAACTGGCCCAGGAAACCATCATTCTCATAGAGTGTACCCAACAAAACCGCGATATAACGCAGCGGATTTTTCAGCACGAACAAAAGCTGTGCCCCGCCGTTGACGGTGCTGCCGCCCTGCCGGGCGATGGTGCCGTAATTATGACGCATCAGCGTGCCATATTGTTCCACAATTTGGGTCAGCAGCAGTGCGCCCGCCAGCGTGCCCACGGTGTACCACGCGCGGTTGAGTCTGGCTTTCCACTCGCCCCTGCGCACAACCACCAGCGGCAGCACCACCCAAAGCAGGTTGATGTAGGGCTTGGTGCCGTTGGCAAACACGCAGGCGGCCGTGTAAACAGCGGCGGTGCGGCCGTCCCATTCCGGGCAGGTCAGCAGCGCCAGCATCAGATAATAGCACGCCAATAACGCAGCATCATAACTTAACGAAGCCCCCATGTACAGCGACATGGGCAGCAGCATCACGGCCAAGAACACCGGGCGGCACTTTTTGGCGCTGCGCAGCGCCGCGTAACACAGCAGCGTGTAGGCCAGCAGGTTCATCAGCCGCCCGCCGTACAGGCAGCCCAGCGCGCCAAACCCAAACAGCCGTGCCAACGCCATGCCCAGTGCCCCGGGCAGGAACGGCAAAATCAGAAAGCTGATGGGTTCGGTGACGGAATCTGCCGCAGAATCGCGCTTTTCCCAGTTGAGGTACTGGGTAAAGCTGTCCCAGATGCTCTCCACCCGGCCGTCTCTGCCATACTGTTTTAAGGCGTAACCTGCGGTGTTGTAGGGCTGCTCGGCGTTCGTGTCAGGGTCAGTGCCCAGGCCCGCTGAGGTGTGGGCATTGACCCACGCGCCGGGGAAGGCGTCCATCAGCTCGTTGACATCCTCGGGGTAGCTTCGCTTAGCGTCAAAGTCAAAGCGGCCCATAGAGATAGCGTAGGTACGCAGATAATGGTCGGTTTCATCGGGCGTTTGCAGGGGCGGATTGGCAAAGGCGAACAGCGCCCCGCACAGCAAAATGCAGCAAGCCCCCCGCTTGGCGAAGTCCTTACAATGCCGCAGCAGCAGCGCCGCCGCACCCGCCGCCATGGCCAGCACCACGCAAAGGCCGGTGATCTGCAGCGGCGGCACACCCCGGGCATCCAGCCCGTAAAAGACACGCCAGTAGTAGCTGACGATGACGCCCGCCACGGCGCACAGCCCCAACACGAAAGCCCACCGTGCGGCGGGGTGCCATACGGTGGGTGAAAATTTGCGTTTGTTTGACGAATTTTCCATAGATTACAGGATATACTGGCCGACCTTGTACTGGTCCAAGTTGCCGCGCAGGAACTCGATGGTAGCGGCAAGGCCCTGCTCAAAGGTGTACTGGGGCGCCCAGCCGGTCAGGTTGCGCAGCTTGGTGGAGTCGCCCAGCAGACGGTTGACTTCGCTCTTTTCGGGGCGCAGGCGCTCGACCTCGCAGACGATCTTGGCGTTGGGGTTGATCTGGGCGATCAGCTCGTTGGCCAGGTCACCGATGGAGTGCTCCACACCGGTGGCAATGTTCAGCTCCTGACCGATGGCAGCATCGCAGTCCGCGATGGTCATAAAGCCGTTGGCGGTGTCTTTGACATAGTTGAAGTCGCGGGTCGGGGTCAGGCTGCCGAGTTTGATCTCGGTCTGGCCCGCCAGCAGCTGAGTGATGATGGTGGGGATGATGGCGCGGCCGCTCTGACGCGGGCCATAGGTGTTGAAGGGGCGCACGATGGTGACGGGCAGGTCGAAGCTGCGGTAGAAGCTTTCAGCCAGGCGGTCAGCACCGATTTTAGTTGCCGAGTAGGGGCTTTGGCCCTGGAAGGGGTGCTTTTCGTCGATGGGCACATACTGGGCGGTGCCGTAGACCTCGCTGGTGGAGGTGACCAGCACGCGCTGGGTGTCCAGCTCGCGGGCGGCGTTCAGGACGTTGAGGGTGCCCTTGATGTTGGTGTCCACGTAGCTGTCCGGGCTGTGGTAGGAGAACGGAATTGCGATAAGGGCGGCCAGGTGGAAGACACGCTCCTGCCCGCGCATGGCGGTGCGCACGCCGTTGGGGTCACGCACGTCGCCCATGAAGATGTCGATCTCGTTGCGGATCTCCGGCGGCAGGGTGTCGATCCAGCCCAGCGAGCCGAAAGAGTTATACAGGCAGAAGGCGCGAACTTTTTCGCCGCGCTTGACAAGTTCTTCGGTGAGGTGGCTGCCAATAAAGCCGTCTGCACCGGTAACCATTACGGTATGTGCCATTGTTTGCTCCTTACTTCTATAAAGGGTCGTCCAGAAGGTGGATTTCCCCACGATTTCAATTATTACAAAATAGTATAACCGATTTCGGCAAAGATTTCAACTATAAAGTAAAAGCCCGCCGGGGCGGGGCGTTGTCCCCTACCGGGCGGGCATGATTTTGTGGTAACTTTCCCAAAAGCCTCTTGGCTGCGCGGCAGCGCAGCCTGGGGGATTGAAGCGTTTGGATGGTAGACCGCGTTGCAACGTAGACGGGGCAATCCCTCAGTCAGCCTATCGGCTGACAGCTCCCTTTACACAAGGGAGCCTTTATACCGTGCAACCCGTTCGTGGGTCTATTAGTTCTTTTAGTTACTTTTCTTTCAAGAAAAATAACAATTAAACAATTAGATAATCTCCACTTTCTCCATCACGACCGGCGTGCGGGGTTTGTCGTTCCAGTCGGTGGGAACGGCGGCGATCTCGTCGACGACGTCCATGCCGGAGACCACGTGGCCGAAGGCAGCGTAGCCGCCGTCCAGGTGGGGTGCATCCTGGTGCATGATGAAGAACTGGCTGCCGGCGGAGTTCGGGTCCATGGCGCGGGCCATGCTGATGACGCCGCGGGTATGCTTAATGGGGTTGACGACGCCGTTCTGCAGGAACTCACCCTTGATGTGCCAGCCCGGGCCGCCCATGCCGGTGCCCTCGGGGCAGCCGCCCTGGATCATAAAGCCGGGGATGACGCGGTGGAAGGTCAGGCCGTTGTAAAAGCCCTGCTTGACCAGCTTCTCAAAGTTCTCACAGGTGATGGGAGCTGCCTTGGGGTCCAGCTCAATGTCGATGGTCTTGCCGTTCTGCATCGTGATACGGATCATGTTGTTGTCTCCTTTTCGTTGGCGGGGTCGCTGGCGGGTGTCACGCGGCCCTCGGTATAACTCATACTGCCGATTTTCTCAGCAAATTCGGCTTCGGTGTACTTGTCCAGCCAAAGCAGCAGGGCAGCTCCCATAAACTCCTCGCTGCGGCGTTCGGCCTTGGGCAGCAGGGCAAACACGCCGCCGGTATGCTCGGTGCCGGTAAAGGGGTCGGTCCAGGCGTCCGGCATGTCGGGGGCCAGCTTGCGGGGCGAAATATGCCCTGTGATAAACCCGCGCCCGCCGAAGAGCGGCTCCACCAGCCAGAAGAAACCGCGCTTCAGCGGATTTTTTGTGGGGAACAGCCCGCGCAGCACCTTGGTGTGGTAGAACGCATCGGCCAGGTACTCCACCGAGACATCCACACCGTAGACTTCCAGCAGGCATGTGTGCAGCAGCGCCGTGATGTCGGCCAGTTCCTCACCGGTGGGCAGGGGGCTGACATCGTTGACGGGCACCAGCGCACTGCCGGTGTCCTCCTCGTGCAGGGTGGAGTCCAGCGCGATCTCCAGGTAGCCGTGCCCGCCGGGGCCCGCGTAGGGCTGGCCGGGCTGGCACATGGCGTACACGAAGGGATGCACCACCGTGTCGGCGGCGTAGTGGCTTAAAAAGCCCAGGGCATACTCCACCTGGGGGCGGCTTTTTACGTGGCGGCACAGGCAGCGCAGAAATTCGCCGGTCTTTTCCTCGTGCATGCGGTTGCCTAGGGTGGGCAGGTCAAAGTGGCGCTTGGCGCGCTTTTTCCACACCTCATAGCAAAAGAAACTGTCCGGCCCGTTGGCGCCCGCCGCAAAGGCAGCGGGGCACTGCACCTTATAATGGATGGCCGTCGCGGCCTTTTGCGCCGTGCGCACATGGGTATAGCCTTCCGGCATGATGGTTCACTTCCTGTTGTTCAGCATGCAAACTATTGTAAGCTTTCAGGCGCGCTTTGTCAAATCTTGCGCTGGTCGCCTTTCAGGGTGCGGGGCAGCACGGCAAAGTAGAGCACCGCACCCGCGATGATGATGAGGATGACCGACAAAATGCCGTAGGGGCCGGCAGCCTTGTTGATGGCGTCTACCTGCTCAGCCGTGGCGGTCACGGCGGTCAAGCCCTGGGCGGCCATCATTTTGCTGGCAGCAAAGGCGCTGACGGCACCTACCAGCGTGGGGCCGAGGATGGAGGAAAACTTACCGAAAATATCAAAGAAACCGAAGAACTCACCGCTGCGGGCCTTGTCCGGGATGAGCTTGCCGAACATCGAGCGGGAAAGCGCCTGGATGCCGCCCTGGCTGGTGGCGCAAAGCACGGCCAGCATCCAGAACTGCCACAAGCTGTTCATAAAGTACGCAAAGATGCAGATAAACATGTACACGCAGATGCCCACGCCCACCATGGTGCGCGCGCCGAACCTGGCGGCCAGCTTCATGTACAGCAGGCAGAAGGGCAGGCCCAGCACCTGCACCAGCAGCAGAGCCAGCAGCATACCGGCGGAATCCAGCCCCAGGTTGGTGCCGTAGCTTGTGGACATGCTGATGATGGTATGCACGCCGTCGATGTAGAAAAAGTACGACAGTATGTACACCAGCATGGGCTTATCCGCGCCGATCTCCTTCATGGTGGTGAACACGTTTTTGATGCTGGCGCCGATGTCGCCCTTCTCGTAGGGTTTGCCGGTGGTCTGCTCGCAGTTTTTCAGCAGCGGCAGGCTGAACACCAGCCACCATACAGCGGTGATGGCAAAGATGATGGCCAAACTCGTCAGCATCGGCACGCCGACAGCGTTCATAATGAGGAAGATCAGCAGCGGGATGGTGGAGCCGCCGATGTAGCCCAGGCCGTAGCCAAGCGTGGAGACGGAATCCATGCGGTCCTCGGTGGTGACGTCAGTCAAAAAGGCGTCGTAATAAATGCAGGAGGCGTCAAAGCCGATGGTGCTTAAAATGTACAGCACCAGCACCAGCATGGCCACCTTACCGGCGACAGCGGTGGAGGAGGTAAAGTCCATCAGCGGCGTAAAGGCCAGGCCCGCCACCGAGACAACGCCCAGCAGTAAAAAGGCAGTAAACAGCTTTTTGCGCATGCCGCGGATGTCGCCAAACACGCCCAAAAACGGCGCGGCCAGGGCGACGATGGCCATGGCAATGCTGGTGGCATAGCCCCAGGTGGACATACTGGAAACGCTGTCCGCCGTGCAGCTGGCCACCGAGTCAAAGAAGATGGGCAGGATGGTAACGACGATGACCGAGTGGGCGCTGTTGGCCCAGTCGTACATCATCCAGCTGATCTCCTGCTTGGTAAATTTTTTCAAGAAGCCCATGGTAGGTTCCCCCTGCTGGTTATTGCACGCATTTTCGTTACGTGTATAAATATTGTACCATGTACCCGCCCCAAAAACAACACACCCGCCGGGGTTTTTGTCAGCGGGGTGTAAAACTTTTGTCATCTTTTTGTGGCAGGTTGTACACTATTTGGCACGCAGCTGCCAGAAGGCCACGGCGCTGGCGGCGGCTACGTTTAGGCTGTCCACGCCGTGCTGCATGGGGATCATAACGGTGTAATCGCACCGGGCGATAGTGTTGGCGGCCAGGCCGTCGCCCTCGGTGCCCAGCACGATGGCCAGCTTGTCCTCGGCCTGCAAAACCGGATCCTCCACGCTGACGGCGCGGTCGTCCAGCGCCATGGCGGCGGTCTTAAAGCCCAGTTTGTGCAGGCGGTCCATACCGGCCGCGGGCCATTCGGTGTTTTTCTCCCCCAGCCGTGCCCAGGGCACCTGGAATACCGTGCCCATGCTGACCCGCACCGCACGGCGGCAGAGCGGGTCGCAGCAGGAGGGCGAGAGAAGCACGGCGTCCATGCCCAGTGCAGCGGCACTGCGGAAGATAGCCCCAATGTTGGTGGAGTCAACGATGCCTTCCAGCACAGCCACGCGGCGGGCGGTCTGGCACAATTCCTCGACGGTATGCTGTTTCGGGCGGCGCATGGCGCACAGCACCCCCCGGGTCAGGGCGTAGCCAGTCAGCGTTTGCAGGGTCTCGCGGGGGGCGGTGTACACGAGGGTATCGGGGCAGCGGGCCAGCACGGCGGCGGCCGAACCTTCGATGTGGGGGCGCTCCATTAAAAAGGAAAGCGGCACACAGCCCGCGTCCAGCGCGGTGCCGATGACCTTGGGGCTTTCGGCGATGAAGATGCCTTTTTCCGGTTCCAGCTTGTTGCGCAGCTGCGCCTCGGTCAGTTTGGTATACACGGCCAGCTCCAGCGCGGAGAGATCGGTGATTTCGATGATGGTGGGCATGGGAAGGCTCCTTTACGGGGGTTTTATTCCTTCTTTGAAAAGAAGGAACCGAAGAAACTTTTAAACAAATAATACCGCAAACCTGTCTCAAACGCAAGGCCGCAAAAAGGCCGCCGCACCCGGCGGGCGGCGCGGGTGCGGCGGCTATGTGATCCCTATTCCCTCTAAATCGCTCTACAAATTACTCAACCGCGTTCAAAGCCTGGTCCAGATCGGCGAGGATGTCGTCGATATGCTCGGTGCCGATAGACAGGCGGATGGTGTTCTCGTGGATGCCCACATCCTCCAGCTCCTCGGGGGACAGCTGGGCGTGGGTGGTGGTGGCCGGGTGGATGACCAGGCTCTTCACGTCAGCGACGTTGGCCAGCAGCGAGAAGATCTGCAGGTGGTCGATGAACTCAAAGGCTTCCTTCTGGCCGCCCTTGATGTCGAAGGTGAAGATGGACGCACCGCCGTTGGGGAAGTACTTCTCGTACAGGGCGTGGTCGGGATGGTCCGGCAGGCTGGGATGATTGACGTGGGCCACCTTCGGGTGATGGTTCAGGAACTCCACGACCTTCTTGGTGTTCTCGTTGTGGCGGTCCAGGCGCAGAGACAGGGTCTCGGTGCCCTGCAGCAGCAGCCAGGCGTTGAACGGACTGATGCAGGCGCCGGTGTCACGCAGGATGATGGCGCGGACGTAGGTAACAAAGGCGGCGGGGCCGGCAGCGTCCACGAAGCTGACGCCGTGATAGCTGGGGTTCGGCTCGGAGAAAGCAGGGAACTTGCCGCTGGCCTTCCAGTCGAACTTGCCGGAATCGACGATGATGCCGCCCAGGGTGGTGCCGTGGCCGCCGATGAACTTAGTGGCGGAGTGAACAACAATGTCAGCGCCGTGCTCAATGGGGCGGATCAGGTACGGGGTGCCGAAGGTGTTGTCGATGACCAGGGGCAGGCCGTGCTTGTGAGCAATCTCGGCAATGGCGTCAATGTCGGGAATGTCAGAGTTGGGGTTGCCCAGGGTCTCCAGGTAGATGGCGCGGGTGTTCTCCTGGATGGCGTCCTCGACCTCGGCCAGGTCATGGGCGTTGACGAAGGTGGTAGTCACGCCGAAAGCGGGCAGGGTGTGCTCCAACAGGTTGGAGGTACCGCCGTAGATGGTCTTCTGGGCGACGATGTGACCGCCGTTCTGGGCCAGGGCCTGGATGGTGTAGTTGATGGCGGCAGCGCCGGAAGCCACAGCCAGGGCAGCCACGCCGCCCTCAAGGGCTGCGATGCGCTTCTCGAACACATCCTCGGTGGTGTTGGTCAGACGGCCGTAAATGTTGCCGGCGTCCTTCAGGTCGAAGCGGTCAGCGGCGTGCTGGGCGTTATGGAACACGTAGGAAGTGGTCTGGTAAATAGGCACGGCGCGGGAATCGGTGACGGGGTCAGCCTGCTCCTGGCCAACATGCAACTGCAGGGTCTCAAAATGGTATTTACGCTCGCTCATGATAAAATCCTCATTTCTGTTATTTGTTATTTTTGATAAAGAAAAATCCGGGGCTCCCGATGGGTATAGCTCCCGGACAGAATAACAGGACAGCGCCGTTTTTACCGACAATGCAAAGCGTACCGCGCCCTGCACCCGACCTGTTCCGCCCGGGAGCAGCACATTCGGCCACAACGGAAATTCTGCCGCAGCAGGCTGCCGAACACAGTAGTCATACGCTTTGCACCTCCTTTTTGTAAGCACATACAGGGTTCTCGCAAGAACAAACCTATGTGATTTGTAGGTTGTTTGTATCATATCATGGATAAACCGCCTTGTCAATAGGAAAATAGGATTTTTACGCAAAAAATGGCAGTGCTGGAGGGGGGCTTTCACGGCTCATTTAACAACTAACGTTAACCCAGAGGTGGGGCGGGGGATGTGTTAAAGCTCCGGCCTCTGTTGAATCTGCCACGCAAAAAGGAGGGGACTTGCCCCCTCCCTGCGATACCTATTTATATTCACAAAATCGTGCCGCCGCCGACTACTACGTCGCCATCGTACAGCACCACGGCCTGGCCGCGGGTGATGGCGCGCTGCGGCTCATCGAATTCCACTTCCACCTTGCCGTCCGGCAGCGGGCGCACGGTGGCGGGCTGCTCGGGCTGGCGGTAGCGGGCCTTGGCTTTCACCCGCATGGGGGCGGTCAGTTCGGGGATAGAGATCCAGTTGAAGTCCCCGGCTACCAGCGTGGTTGTGAACAGTTCGCTCTCGGGGCCGACAGTGACGGTGTTTTTCTCCATATCCTTATCACAGACGTAAACCGGCGCACCCAGAGCCAACCCCAGGCCCTTGCGCTGGCCGTTGGTGTAGCGCACCGCGCCGTGGTGGCGGCCCACCACCTTGCCGGTGGTATCGATAAAATCGCCGTCCGGGTAATATTTGCCGGTGTAGCGCTCCATAAAGCCGACGTAATCACCGTCCGGCACAAAGCAGATGTCCTGGCTGTCGTGCTTGTGGGCGTTGCAGAAGCCTGCCTTCTCGGCCAGCACACGGATGCTGGGCTTGTCCATGCCGCCTAAGGGAAACCTGGTGTGGGCCAGCTCGTCCTGGGTGAGGACATACAGCACGTAGCTCTGGTCTTTTTCACCGTACAGCGCCTTTTTCAGCAGCCAGCGGCCGGTGTCGGGGTCCTGCTCGATGCGGGCATAGTGGCCGGTAACGACATAATCCAGGCCGTGCTCCCGGGCGAAGGCCAGCATTTTATCAAACTTCATGTAGCGGTTGCAATCGATGCAGGGGTTGGGCGTTCCGCCCGTTTCATACGTAGCTATGAACTTTTTGATGACCTTCTCGCTGAATTCATCGGTGTAGTTGATGACCTCAAAGGGAATATCCAGCTGGAAAGCCACGTCGGCGGCGTCCTCCACATCTTTGGCTGAGCAGCAGGTGTGGAAGCCGCATTGGCCCAGGTCCTCATTCTGGTACAGGCGCATGGTAGCGCCCATGCAGCGGTAGCCCGCCTGCTTCATCAGGTAGGCAGCAACAGAGCTGTCCACGCCGCCGCTCATGGCGATCAGCGCGCCGGGTGTATTTTCCATAGGGAACCCTCCTAAATCATGCCAAAAAAGGGGCAGACATGGGTCTGCCCCTTGCATTATAGCAAATTATTCAGTTAGATGCAATCAGTCTGCAAACAACGGGGTGGACAGGTAGCGGTCGCCGGTATCGGGCAGCAGGGCCACGATGGTCTTGCCGGCGTTCTCGGGGCGCTTGGCCAGCTCGATGGCAGCCCAGACAGCAGCGCCGGAGGAGATGCCCACCAGGACACCCTCCTTGTGGCCGACCAGCTTGCCGGTGGTGAAAGCGTCCTCGTTGGCAACGGGGATGACCTCGTCGTAGATCCTGGTGTCCAGCACGTCGGGCACAAAGCCAGCGCCGATGCCCTGGATCTTGTGGGCGCCGGCAACACCCTTGCTCAGCACAGGAGCTGTCTCTTATACACATCTCCGAGCCCACGAGACCGTACTAGATCT
>ERZ1026858.1797-NODE-1797-length-10406-cov-3.503043_pt1 | contig 10406 bp, 13 predicted proteins | sample MGYA00380159_ERZ1026858 | MGnify/ENA primary metagenome ERZ1026858 (study PRJEB33269, sample SAMEA4719795) | human gut metagenome | biome: human-associated habitat; feature: organic feature; material: feces | place: Cameroon | collected 2013-10 ... | reverse complement strand
AGGTAATGGCGGTGACGGACAGCGCATATCAGGTGCGACTTTCCGCTGCCGAGAACCTGACCGCATGCTCGCGGTACTGCGACGCAAAGGTCGGGGATACCGTCCTCGTCCTCGTCATGTCGAGCGGCCAATGCGCCGCCATCGCAAAGCTAATCAAGTAAAGAGAGGGGCGTTATGGCTCAAGAGCTTACATTTGACACCAAAAAGCCCGAGAACGCCTTTAAGGAGCAGCGAATCGACCCGCTGCGCCGAGGCGAGCACGGAAACCGTGAACTCACGGTAAGCATCGCCTCCAAGGGCGTCCCATATGATCTCACCGGATGCACGGTGCGATTTGTTGGCACCACCGGCGGCGGTCAGCTTGTCGGGCCGTCTGAAATCGAGGTCACAAACGCCACAGCTGGCATGGTGCGCCACCTGCTGCCGGCAGAGATGTCGACCGATGCCGGCCTCGCGCATTGGTATTACGAGATCTACAGGGGCGAGGATTACCTCGATACGACCGAGACGTGCTCGGTCAAGGTTCTGCAAAGTGCCGATATTGGCGGTCAGCAGGCGACTATCTATATCTCGATCTTGGAGCAGGCGAAGGCCGACGAGCAGGCACGCAACGCCGCCGAGACAGCGCGAGACGATGCTGAAAAGCAGCGCGAGGCCAACGAGGCCGAGCGTGAGACGTCATTTTTAGAGATGTCCAACAAGCTCGCTGCCGCCGCAGCTACCGCAAAGGCCGCTCGCGACGATGCAACCAAGTCCGCTAAAGCAGCCGAGCAATCGGAACAGTCTGCGGCCGCCAGCGCTTTGAGCGCCGGCAAATCGGCGGATAGCGCCGCCACTGCCATCAAGGATACCGAGGCGGCTGCCGCCGATGCGCGTCTCGCGGCAGCGGAGGCGCGAGGCTCCATCTCTGCCGATAAGAGCATGTATTTCAAGCGTATCACCGATGAGAACGGCGACACATGGCCTGTCATCGTAGATACGACCGTCAAGGGGGACTAAATGGATCATATCTTTCCGGCAAACGACACGATGGAGAATGGCTTTAACGCCGTCGCCGATGCCATCCTGAGCCTGAATGTCGCGCCTGCACCTTACCCAGAATGGGATGCCGCCAAGGGTGAATTCACCGTCAAGTCAATCCTGCGATGGCTGAGTTCTGAGAGCGACGGCAAGATCTACGCCGTCGACCAGACGCTCGATGCCGTCCAGACGCTCACCAAGAGCCTCGCCAACGCCGACATTGCCAATCCGGTGCCATCAACCCTGATCAAGCCCGGCACCGATCCTTACGCCGGTGTCGGCCCGTTCCGTTACGAGCATGTCAACGGCTACAAGGACGATGCCGGCGCTTGGCATATCACCGGCATGCGCAGCTTTGGCAATTTCAGCTATACCGACGGTCGAGATGTATTCGCGCTCGCGCCCGTGCGTTATGTGTTTCATGGCATTGTCGATGGCAAATATCGCGTTGCATGCTCCGATCGTCCTCACGTGGGCTACGTGCCCGAGGATCGTTCGCTGAGACTCGACGGCACTCTTGAACCGTTCATGTGCCGCGCAGCCTTTGGCGCATCCAAGGATGCCGCCGGCAGGCCCTGCTCGGTCGCCGGCGCCAAGCTCTGGACGCGCAGCTGCTCGCATAACTCGATGAATGCCGCGGCAAAGAAGAAGGGCACAGAGTACAGCGGCTACACCGCAGCCGACTACGACTATCTCTATGAGATGGACCTGCTCAAGTATGCCAACAAGTCGAGTCAGGCTAATTTTGCCGGCTGCTCGAACCACACCGAGCAGACGCCTGTGACGGTGGCTGGCACAGGTGTCCCTACCGTCACCATCGCCAAGACCGTCGCCGATAAGTGGCCCATCGGCTCTGCCGTCATGGTCGGCACGACTACGGTCGCCGGTCGAGACCGAGGCAACGCCGATGCTTTCGACATCGCTGATCAGGCCAACATCGTAAAAAAGACGGTTGATGGCGACAACGTTATTTTGACGCTCGATTGCGGCAACATCACAACCAAGGTCGGTCAGCTCGTCTCAACGGCTCCGTGGAATCCCGGCGCGACCGTCGGCATCGTCGGCGACGGCTCGCCCTATGACAACAAGTCCGGTCGCGAGCCCTTCGCCATCCAAGGCATCGAGGTCATGCTCGGCGCCTGGGAGATTCTCGGCGATCAGCTCGTCAAGGGCGAGGATGACGGCTACGGCTACTACCTCGTCGAGGACACGTCAAAGTCCGCGACATCCGTCACCGCCGACTACACCAAGATTTTCACGCTGCCGATAAAGTCTGCTGATGGCGAGACGTACCCGTCGGCGATGGTCAAGGCCAAGGGCTCTCTGGTGCCTTATGGCACCGGCGGATCCACCGGTGCAGGGGTCGGAGATGGCATCTGGGATTACGGCGGTAAGAAAACAGATACGTACGAAGTCCTGGTGTTCGGCAACCACTGGAATGGCTCTAACGCTGGCTTGCGCCGCGCGTTCCTCAGCAGCTGGCCGGGCGGGGCGTGGTGGAACATCGCTTCGCGCGTCTCGCCGAATGGTCGAAACAGGGTGAATGCCGACGTGCCGCCGCAGGCGGCTTAGTCGGCAGAGGGGCGGCGCCCCTGAAAAACGACCCAGGGACCTGCCGTGCATGCAGGTGAAATTCCTTTCGTCCAGGTGTTCGGCAACCTCAGGAATGGCTCTAACGCTGGCTTGCGCCGCGCGAACCTCAACAACTGGCCGGACAGGGCGAGGTGGAACAACGCTTCGCGCGAATCTGATTGATAGCTCCCAAAAACCCGCACGGCAGCGTACCCGGTGGAAGCATCGGGCTCGCCTGGCTTAACCAAGTGAAATGGCATATAAGACCACCGGGCCAGTAGGCATTTCGCCGACAGCTCGGAATGCAATCAGAGAGCTGAATTGGTCGAATGAAAAGTTACTGCAAGGGCCTTGCCGTCGATATCGATCTTGTCGGCAGGGCCTATGAGAATTGGCGGTCAGGCGAATCAGGCCGGACCAATGAATGGCGCGTGTACAAGGAATACGGCTCGCCCGATGCCCTCATCGCCGAGATCGTAGCCGAGGCGAATGCCGGCACACTGCGATTCGAGCCCCTGAGCACGAGGCCGAGACAAGACGGCGGCAAGCTGCGCAACATCGGCGTCGAAGGTGTCAAGCAGCAGATCTGCGGCTACACCGTCGACCTCGCCGTCGATGCGCTCATGCGCGCCAAAACCGGCTATTGGCAGGTCAACCGACCAGGTATGGGCCAGTTCCGTGCGGCGCCCACGGTGCAGAGGTGGGTCAATCAATGCGCCTACCATGTGCATTTGGACGTCAAATCCTGCTATGAGTCCGTGAGATGCGCCGACGTCATGCGGGTGCTCGAGAAGTACGTGCGCTCGAGCGTAGTGCTCGGTATCGCCAAGGCGATCATGGACTCGTATCCGGACGGACACTTGATGATCGGCAGCTACTTCTCGCTCAGGATGGCGCTGCTCATCCTGAGCTTTGGCTACCACCATGTCGAGGACATGCACAAGACTCGCCGCGGCAAGCGCATGGCTCTTGTCGAGCACCAGGCATGGTACGTCGACGATATCTGGCTGTTCGGTAGCGACAAGCGCAATCTCAAGTGCGCCGCGCGAGCCCTCGCGAAGTACCTCAAGGCCGAGTTTGGGCTAAAGATCAAGCCATGGAAGGTTTGCAAGGCCACCGACGATGAGCCGACAGACATTGCCGGTCCCGTGGTCAGGCGCAAACGAATCACAATCCGCGACAAGACCTTTCGCAAGGGCAGGCGAGCGTTATTTCGATACCGACGTAAGCCGACGAATCTGAGGTTGGCGAGGCGTTTGATTGCCTACTGCGGCTGGTTTAAGCATACCGACAGCCAAAAATTCTGCGACGAAAACGGCCTCTATCCGGCACGCCGCCAAGCCAAAAAGTTAATCGCGAGATACGACAGATCAAGGAGTGCTTATGCAATTCGAGCTTGAGTTTTGCGACCGCGAGCCCGCAAAGGTAACGGTCATCCAGGACGGCCCCATTGCCAACATCTGGCTCCGCAAGGACATCGCCGAGGATACCGTCGATAACGGTCCCGACGGCACGCCTTACAAGATTTGGCGTTGCAACACGCTGTTTTTCCAGCGCATCGGCACGCCGAGCGTTGAGGAAATCGAAGCCGACTTTGACGCAATCGCCGAGCAGCAGATCGCCGGCAACCGCACGGTCGACGAGCGCATCGATGCGGCCGAGCAGGCTGTCGCCGACAACGGCAAGCAGCTCGAGACGGCGTTTCAGGCACTCGCCGAGCTCGGCGACATGATCGCAACGGCGGGAGGTGAAGCTTAATGGCGGCAATCTACGCGACTCTCATCAAGGATGGGGCTATCAATCCCAAGACCGGTGAGCCCTGGAAGATTGAGGACGTGAATGCCCTTTGGCGTGCGTCCGTCAAAAAGATTCTCGATAAGTAGAACTGGCCCCGAAAGGGGCCTTTTCTTTTGCGCTGGCTGATTGCCCGCCGGCGCTTGGATAGGGCAAAGGGGGTGAATAAATGGAAGTGCTAAAGCTTTTCGCCCCATATGGCCCAGGCTGGCTCGGCGGCGTATTGCTCGCGCTCATCGCCTTTTATTTTGGCCGACAGTTCCTCGAAGAGTACAAGCTTCAAAACGAGCGCAAAAGCGCGCTTGATCTCAAGCGCGAGGAGCGAAAGCAGGACGAAGTCAATGAACGTGCCCAGCGCGACCGCGAGCGGTCGGAGATGGAGGGACGAATTGCAGCCCAGATGGAACGGTCCAATTCGCTCATGGAGGCCATGAAAACACTGATGGAATCCGTTGTGGCGTCAAATGACGTCCTCCATGCCGATCTGGTCCACAGCCAGACGCGCAGCCAGGGAATGGCACAAAAGGTCGACCACATCTGCGACCGGGTTGACCTGCTCTACGACAAAGAATCTACGAGATAGGGTTACGAAATGACAGAGATTCAGGCGGGCCTCACGGTAGTCACGGTGCTCGTGGTGCCCTATATCGTGCAGGCTATCAAGACTAAGGCGATGACCGGCAATGCCTCGCGCTGGACTGCGATCGCCGTATCGGCGATGTGCGGCGCGCTCACGGCCATGGCAAACGGGATGCCGACTGACCCCGGTGCCTGGGTGACATCCATTTTCGCATGCGTCGGAGGTGTGCAGGTAGCCTACGCAGCTTTCAAGAGCGTCGGTATTACCGACAAATGGCTCGATGCGCTGCTTGCACTCGGCGAGATCAAGGCGGACTAATCATGGCAATTACCCAGCGCGAGGCATTCGCGCAGGTCATGGAGCACCTTGTCACCCATGACGGCGGCACCGGCCATGGATACTCGCAATACAATCGCATGGGTGACGGCACGACTGAGACGATCAAGTTGTCTGATGGTACGACCGTGACCATCGCCGGCGGCGATCGCGATTGCTCGTCTGCCGTCATCACGGCGCTGCGCGCCGTCGGCATCAACACTTTCGGCGCGACGTATACCGGCAACATGCGCGAGCAGTTGCTCAAGACCGGGCTTTTTGGATGGCGCAGGATGGGTGTCAAGTCCGCACAGCGCGGCGACATTTATCTAAACGAGAGGAGCCATACAGCTGTATGCATCTCGCCTTATGGCTCGATGCGCGGCGATCTCTTGGCACAATTCTCCATCTCGGAAAAGGGCACCATCACAGGAACCAAGGGCGACCAAAACGGACGTGAATCCAACATCAAGGTCTACTATAGCTATCCCTGGGACGGCACTCTCTATTGGCTCAACGACGGCAAGACGCTTTCCGGCGCCAATACCGAGGTCGCCGACAATACCGATGCCGATCTCGGCGATGTGCGCTATTGGGGCCCAAAGTTCACGCGGGCAATTCAAAAGCAACTCGGTACTACCGTTGATGGCGTGATTTCCGGACAGTGGGATTGCAACAAACGATATTTCTGGGCTGTCGAAAACTGTGTCAATTGGACAAAGACCGGCAAAGGCGTCGGCTCTGACATGGTGCTCGCTTTGCAGCGCAAGGTTGGATGCGCCATCTACCCTGTCGTCGGCGGTGTCCAGGCTCGACAGATGACCAACGGCACCATCTACAGGCATCAGCAGTGGCTCATTGCCAATGGTATTTCTGTCGGGTCGTGTGGAGCCGACGGATACCATGGCCCCGATACCAACCGAGCGGTCGCCCAGGCAATCAAGCGAAAGCTCTATGCAGCGTAGTTAGGATTTGAAATGCTAAGTCACATCATCACAGCACTTTTAAGTGCGCAGCTGGGTGCCGCCATTGGCGTGCTTGCCATGTGCCTTTTCATCAATCGCAAATAGCGCTTCGCCCACTCCGGCTCTGCCGGGGTGGGCATTTTTTTTGGCCAAAAAGTCTCAATAAGCGCGGAATCTCTTACTCTTTCCGCTATCCCGATGACGGCGCCGTGAGTACGCCTGGCAGTAACTACTAGGCTGCGAGCAGCACGCCAAAGCCGCCTTTGAGCGGTAGTATCCCAACGCTGTGATACACTTGGAAAAGTTCGGGATAATTCACGCTCGGGCTACCATGAATCTGAGACCCGGACTTCACATGGAAGTCCGGGTTTTTTATTTCCGAGCAAACCATCTGCAATTCCCATTTGGCCCAGAGCTTTACGTTCTGCTTGTGGCCCTTGCGGGTACAATATGCAAGATATTTGGACGGTCAGAAGGAGCCTCATGAAGGAGTCCTCTCAGCATACATCTAAGCCCCAGGTCGAGGTTGAGGCCTCGGGCGGCGATGACAACAAGAGCGCGCGTCGCGGTGCCATTTTTATCGGCGTCGTGCTGGTTGGCTATATCGTATATCTGATTGTGACCGGTCAGATGGGACAGTTCTGGGCTGCCATGTCGAGTGTCCAAGCGCCGTGGCTCGTTGCTGCATGCTTTTGTATGTTCCTGTACCTGTTCTTTGGCATCGTTGCCTATGCTATTGCCGTCTGGCTCGATCCCAATTCGCCCGTCGGCATTCGCGACCTGATCTCGGTCGAGGCGAGCGGTATCTTCTTTGGTAACCTAACGCCCATGATGATGGGTTCCACGCCTGCCCAGATTTACCGCCTGACCAAGGCAGGCCAAAACGTCGGCGAGGCTGGTGCCACGCAGTTCACGCGCTTTATCGTGTATCAGTTTGGCCTCGTTGCCTGGGGCGCCATTCTGCTGCTTGCCCGCATGCCGTTTTTCGCCGAGCGCTATGGTGACATGACGCTGCTGTGCGTCTTTAGCTTTGGCGGTCACTGCTGCATTCTGCTTGGCATCTTTGCCGTCGCGCTTATGCCTAAGACCGTCACGCGCGTCGCGCACTGCATCATCAATTGGCTCGAGCGAATGGGCGTCTCGGCCACCAAGATCGAGGGCTGGCGTACGTTTGTCGACGGCGAAATCTACTCGTTCTCCGAGAAGTTCAAGCTTTCGGCCGGCCACTTTTCGTCCATGCTGCTTACGGTGGTCATCACCATGTTGCAGCTCGCGTTTTTCTACCTCGTGCCGTATTTCCTGATGCTTGCCTTTGGCCACCACGAAGTCGACTTTTTCTCGGTTATGGCCGCGAGCGCCTTTGTTCAGCTCCTGAGCTCTGCTGTTCCCCTGCCCGGTGGCACGGGCGGTGCCGAGGGTGGCTTCGCGCTGTTCCTTGGTCATTTCTTTGGATCGGCATCGACCGCTGGTTATCTGCTGTGGCGCCTCATTACGTTTATCGCGCCGACTATTTTAGCCGCGCCCCTGTTGGGCCTTAAGAGCGCTCACAACGAGAGTATTCATGCACGCTGGGACCGCGCGATGCGCAAGCTCGGACGAACGCCTCAGACGTCCTCTAAGCCTGCAAAGCCCCATCCTGTGCATGCGGTTACCGTGGATCCCAATCAGCATGCTCAGAAGGCTTCTGGAGCCGCCAAACCGGCGCATAAGGCTTATGTGCGCCAGACGGGCGACGGTATCCGTGTGTCCCCGGCTGCTTTGAACAAAAAGAAACTCCCTAAGGCGTAACAGTTGGTCGTGCGTTCTTCATGTTGCCGGGCATTTTTGTGCCGGATGGGGGATAATCCTCTTACGTAGATTAACTCTCATCTGTTGATGAATGCCTGCATTCTGAAGGGACACGTCCATGGCCACCAGCAAACCGCGCCTCGACCGCCGCATCGTTCGCAGCCGAAATGCCATCCTGTCTGCGTTTGAGCGCCTGTTGATGGATAAGCCGCTTGCCGACATTACGGTGAGTGCCATCGCGCGTGAGGCGAATGTCGACCGCAAGACCTTTTACGTGCACTTCGGTACGGTTGACGGCCTGCTCGATGCCATCGCCGTTGATGTGGTGGATATGATTGCCGACTCGGTCGAGAAAACGCTTGCTTCCATAGACGGCGACACGAACGAGCGTGCCCTCGGAGCGGCGGCAACGTTTTTTAAGACCATTAACGAGGCACTTTGCAATAACCTCGTGCTCAATCGCCAGTTGATTGAGAACATCCCGCTCGACGATTTTATGACGCGTTTGCGCGTGCCACTCGAGCATGAGATTGCCGAGCGCGACTTGCTGCCCCACGGCCTCAAGGACGAAATGTTCGACTATTATCTGGCGTTTTTGCTTTCGGGCATTATCGGCATTTACCGCACGTGGGCGCTCTCTGATGGCTCGGTGCCCATCGAGCGTATCTCGGAGGTCGCTAACAATCTGACGTTGAACGGACTGTCGAGCCTGGAGTCTCGCTTCGAATAGCACTAGCGCCTTATCCCCCCCCTGAGTTGCGGTGAAATAGGGACTGAATAGGCCTTCTAGCGGCCTAAACAGTCCCTATTTCACCGCAACTCAGGGGGATTGCATTACTGGTAGCGCAGGCACTCCACGGGGTCGAGTTTTGCTGCCCGGCGGGCGGGGTAGAAGCCAAAGATGACGCCGATGCCGACGGAGACCGCAAAGGCCAGCAGCACCGTGGCGATCGAAAAACTCGGCGTAATGGTACCGCTGGCACCGAGCTCGCCAAGCACGCCAGAGCTCGCGGCGAACATCGCTAGACCCCAGGCAAGCAGGTAGCCAATCAAAACACCCAGCAGGCCACCGGTGATGCACAGCGCCGAGGACTCGGCCAAAAACTGTGCGGTGATATCGCGACGGCTGGCACCCAAGGCTCGACGAATCCCGATTTCGCGGATACGCTCGGTCACATTGGTGAGCATCATATTCATGATGCCGATACCGCCCACGAGCAGCGAAATGCTGGCAACGGCGCCCATGATGAGCGAAAACGCGCCCATAAAGGAATTGAGGGCGTCGATGGCGCTTTTCATTGAGGTCACCGATACGCTGTCATATTCGTCCTCGTCCGCGATGCCCTTCATGCTACGCACCTTGGATTCAATCGTCTTGCACAGCTCGTCCATGTCCGTGCCTTCGGTGGCGAGCGCCGTTACGCTGGGAAAAGAGGGGTTCTCGTCGCCAAACAGACCCGAGATGGTCTCGCGCGGCATGTATAGCGTGAGCGAGCCCATGGAGTCGTTACCGCCATCAATCACGCCGACAATCTGCACCTCGCCGTTCGACACCTTGATGGTCTTGCCCACCGCGTCCTGTTCGTTGCCGTACAGCTGATCCGCGCCGCCACGACTGATGAGCGCCACGCGTGCGCCGGATTGGGACTCGGCCTGGGTGTAGGTGCGTCCCGCGACGAGCTTGCTGGCGCCCACCGCGTCGAGCATGTCGCTGTCGATGCCCTGCGCCATGACGGTATAGCTTTTGTCACCGGACTTGTACTCGGTATAGGCGCTGTCCACGATGCCAATCTGCTCGATCTGCGGCACCATTTTGCGAAGCTTCTCAACGTCCGACTCGTTGAGCTCTTGCGACGAATAAATCTGTACCATACGCGCGGCGTTGAGGCCCAGGCTGTTGACCAGGCTGTTTTGGATGCCGCCGATAAGCGAGGTCATGGCAATGACGGAGGCGATGCCGATAACGATGCCCAAGATGGTGAGTAGGCTGCGCCCCTTATTGGCCTCGAGGGAGTGAAGGGCTTCTTGGATAAGGTCGCGCGTGCTCATGCCTTCACTCCTTTCGTCGTATTGGCGTGTGCGGAAATCATGGGCAGGTTATCAATGGCGCCGCGCAGGGTCTGCGGCGCGTGCGCGATGTACGCGCCGTCGTGGATCCGGCCATCGCGAATGGTTACGGCACGATCGGCCTCGGCGGCGATACCGGGATCATGCGTGATGAGCACGATGGTCTTGCCGCGTTCCTGGAGTTTGTGGAAGGTCTCCATCACGAGTGCTCCGGTGGCGGAGTCCAGGTTTCCCGTCGGTTCGTCCGCCAGGATGATGGGTGGATCGTTGACGAGGGCGCGCGCGATGGCAACCCTTTGCATCTG
>ERZ1026858.1795-NODE-1795-length-10413-cov-4.273026_pt1 | contig 10413 bp, 7 predicted proteins | sample MGYA00380159_ERZ1026858 | MGnify/ENA primary metagenome ERZ1026858 (study PRJEB33269, sample SAMEA4719795) | human gut metagenome | biome: human-associated habitat; feature: organic feature; material: feces | place: Cameroon | collected 2013-10 ... | reverse complement strand
GGGCATCATCATGTTCCTCCCTTCACATCTAATTGTAAATGATTATCATTAATCTCTACTGCATTGTTAGTTTATTCTAATTACTATTAGTTGTCAACAACTTTATTGACTATTTTTTATCATTAAGGTTGTGTTTGTATTGCAATATTAAAAAAAGCCCGGCGTTATATAATAACGCCAGACTTATGTTTGCTGTGTTCAATCTTCTCATTAAGCTTCTTGCAAGGTATTGCAACCACCAGTCCGATAAATACTGCTATCAATGCAAATATGAGAAGTATTCCGAGATATTTCCAATAATCCATTCCATATTGTCCGCCAACCGTCTCCTTCATGGCGTTCATCGCATATGTAAACGGCAGATATTCGTATATCTTCCGGTATACCTCCGGCAGGACTTCTATAGGGAATGTACATCCAGCGCCTGCGACCTGTATTACCATGATTACAACCGCCAGTGCCTCGCCGACATTGCCGAATGCAACCGTAAGCGAATACATGAATATTGAGAATACAAAGCTTGTTATTGCCGCCGCAAGCCAGAACTTAAACGGACTGACGCACTGTATTCCTATGTAATACAAATCTCCGAGCGTGACCAGCAGTGCCTGTGCCTGACCGATAAGGAAGAAGGTTATATATCTTCCAAAAAATGCTTCCGTATGGCTGAACTGCGGATGCTCCTTCTGTGGCCTGACTCCGACATGTATAATCGCAACAAGTATAAGTGCTCCTACCCATATTGAAAGTACCGTGTAGAAAGACGCCATTGCAGAGCCGTAATTTTCAACCGGATATATCTTCTCTGTCTCTATCTCAACCGGTGATGAGATAAATGAGCCGAGCTTGTCAGCATCAAGCCCTATAAGCCTTAAAAGCATCTCGTAATTGCCGCTGTCTCTTATATCATTAAGCTGTGTAAGCGTCTCATCCATCTCTTCCTGAAGTTCATTAAGAATACTCTTCGTATCCTGAAGATTAATTCTTGCTGAAGATATCAGCGATGAGAATCTGCCTATGTTACCGTCTGCCTGAGCATAGATGCCTATGATGCTGTCCATTGTTCCTGATATTCTTCCAAGACCGTCTGCCAGGTCACCCGATACACCTGAGTTAATTATATTGCCTGCTGACGTAATCTTAAGAATATCCTGCATTGCATCCAATGCCCTCTGATTGCCTAATACCGTCTGTGACATATCAGGCGATACCTGACCTGCCATATTTATCGCCGATGAAGCAGAATCCGTAACGCTTATAAGCGCCGTAAGAATAGTATCATATGCTTCAAGCTGTCTGCTTACAAGCTCCATCTTAGTTGTAACAACATCAAGCACAGTCTGGTTACCTGACGTAATTCCGTGCTCCTTAGCCGCATCATCAACACCATCTGCCGCCTTGACAAGGCTCTCGGCAACAGTACTTATAAATGTCGAATTAACCTGCTGCTGTACGGCCGTCTTAGCCTTATCCGTAATCTTAGGGGCTATGGCATTCTTTTTCTGATTGGTATAATACTCAATCTGCGGGTGGCTCATGTCCTCAGTGAGAAAGCTCGTCATCTTCTCAGAGAAATCCTCCGGCATAATAAGTGCCGCATAATAATCCCCGGCATATACGCCGTTAACAGCTGCTTCTGTGTCATCCTCGAATACCCAGCCTATCGTGTTGTTCGTCTGTAATGCATCTATTATATTCTGCCCCATATTTATACTGATTCCGTCAACCATTGCTCCCTTATCGGCAGATGCAACAGCAACCTTAATTCTAGACGTTGCCTCCTGTCCGTATGGGTCCCAGTTTGACAGAATATTGAACCATGCATAGAGTGCCGGGAGAATAGCAAGACCTATAACCACAACGACTGCAACTACATTTTTACTGATTCTCTTCCAGTCAGCCAGAAAAATATTGCAAATGTTTTTCATAGTCCCATCCTCTCCTTCATTGACTGAATATCCTTCTCAAGAACATCAGGCCCAATAAGCGAGCCGTCAACACCATGCTCATCAACGCCAAGTGCCTCAAGCTTCTCCTGAAGTGAATAATCGCTGTACTCTACAGCTATCAGATATCCGCACAGTATGAACAATGATGCAATCCACAGCACCAGATACACAATCTTGGAACTCTGCATCGTAAATAACAGAATAAGAAATACAACCGGAATTACAAACATGCATATCATTCCCCTCTTTATCCTCTTCCGGTTCTTCTCATGTATAGCCGCATAATATGCCACGAGACGGCTCTTCACGTCATCTTCATGTACCGTATCCGCCGGCGCCGTATTCACCGGTGAAACCGCAGTCACAGCTTTTGTGCCGATATCATTACTATAATTGCTGTCGTCATCACTGTCATCTGAAGATTCGGCCATAGCCGCAATTCTTGCCGCTATCTCAGCCTCTGAAAGCTGCGATATGTCTGCATGGTCTGCATGCGCTGTATCCGAATTGCCTGCTCCCGAACTGCCCTGCGAACTGCCCTGCTGTGCAAGAGTCCTCTGAACCTCGCTTTGCACGGCACTCTGTATCATCTCATAGAGCTTATCATATATCTCTTCATCCGCTTTATTCCCGTTACTCAAAATGCTGCCTCCTTACATCATATCTGTATCATGCATACGATGATGCATATAATGATTAAGCTTCATAAACGGCTTTCTTATAAACAGCCCCAATGCAAGCGATGCCGCAACAAACAACAGCAGCACGCCCATAAACTTCCAGTAATCACTGCCATATCTTCCGCTGATTGTTTCCCTCATTGCATTAATCGCATATGGGAATGGAAAATAGATATATACTTTCTGGAAGAATACGGGCAGAAGCTCAATAGGGTATGTACCGCTTGAACCTGCAATCTGTATAACAACCATTACAACCGCAAGTGCCTTACCAATATCGCCAAATGACACTGTAAGTGCATATATAAGCAATGTAAATACAAAGCTTGTAAAGCAGGCTGCCAGCATGAAAAGTCCCTTATCAAGGCACTGTATCTTAAGCAGATACACATCACCAAGTACCGTTATAACTGCCTGGACCTGACCGAGTACGAAGAATAACAGATATCTTCCAAAGAAAAGCTCATGCGGCTTTGCTCCGTTAATAAGTTCAGGGCTGTCAGGATGCACCTTTATAAGTGCCGTAAGGAGAAGTCCTCCTACCCACAATGCAAGTGTTGTATAGAAAGGTGACACGGCAGAACCGTAATTCTCTGTTGCATATACCTGATGTGTCTCAACCTGCACAGGTGATGACAGAAACTCGCCGTATGTCTCCGGATCCTGTGCCAGTGCCTGCGCAAGCAGCCTGTACTTGTCATCCCCTGTAAGATCGCTCAGCTTACCGGCAAGCTGTACAATCTTATCTGACATTCCATCCATGACTGAACCCATCTGGTCAAGCCCGACATTCATTCCGTCAACTGTCTGCTCAATGCTTCCAAGCATTGCCGACAGGCTGCCGAGCTGCTCTGAAACCTGTGTAAGCGATTCACCTATCGAATCTATAGATGTACTTATTACACCCTTCATCGCATCCACTGCTTTCTGTACCGATCCATCAAGGATGCCGTCCATCTCATCTATCTTCTGGCTGCACTGCACAAGTGCCGTCCTGACAAGTTCCAACTTAACCTGCGACTTAAGCGCTCCCGCCTTTACAAGTATCTTAGACTGCTCAAGCAGCCCCTTGGCAGCAATTCTTATCTGAACGAGGGAATCTACCGCAAGCTTAATGCTATCATCGTCGATAACACCGCCAAGCTGGTCTGATATATTCTGTAACTGCTCAGTAAGCGTATCGCTCTGGTCATTCATCGAATCCAGAAGATCCTGTGCATTATCTATCCCTGCAAGTATCTCATCCGTAGGCAGGTTATTCTCAATTGCCGTAAGGACCCACTGCAGCTGAGCCGACAACGCCTGTGACGTTGCACGTGTTGCTGCCGTAATACGGTCAAGCTTTGCTATGTACTCATCTGCTGCTTTTGAAGTCTGGTTCTGCAAAGCTTCCATAGTTGCACTGTTGTCAGGAAGCGAATCCGGAATCTGCACCCTGAGATCATGAAGTGATCCGCTAAGTGCGGCATTACTGCTTACAAACGAAGCAATCGTTCCCTTATATCCGTCAAGGTTATCTCCAAGTCTGTTAAGATTATCAAGTACTCCGCCGATGATATCCCTGTCAGCGAGCATTCCATCCGTACTGCTCATTGCCGTCTGAATTACGGTGTTGACAAACTCCGTATTAATATTGCTCTGGAGTGTTGATTTTCCGGTATCAGTTATCTTACTTGCTACTGCATTCTTTTTCTCATTCTCATAATATGTCACTGAAGGATGTACAAGTCCCTTGTCAATAAAATCAAACATGCTCTCACTGAAATCATCCCCGATAACAATGGCAGCATAATATTCACCGCTCTTAACGCCTTCTATCGCATCATCCTTTTTGTCGAGAATCTGCCAGCCAAGTCCCGTATTGGTCCTGAGTGACTCCAATACGCTGTCTCCCATATTGGAATATTCGCCATCCTCACCAGTATACCCTGCATCTTCCGACACAACTGCTACTTTAACGGCAGATGTATTGGCATAAGGATCCCAGTTAGAGTAAATGTTGAACCACGCGTAAAGCGAAGGAATAATACACAGGCCTCCTGCAATTATCAAAGCAAATATATTCCGCGATAAACCCACTATATCATGCACAAATATTTTAAATATTCTATTCATTTTATCTGATTCCTTTATATTCTATATCTGTTAACTGAGGGTAATTATACTATTACAAAAATATAAAAGCAAATCTATAATGATTAAATTATGCTAAACAATCGAAAATTTTCCTATATTAATGAGATAAAGTCGCCGTTTACTTAGGTATGAAACTATGATACAATAATGTAAATGCCAATTCAGGCCTTTTAGCAAGGGGGATTTGTATAACATGAATAATAATTCAACAACCGAATCATCCGAGAACTATCTTGAGACTATACTTATGCTCAGTAAGCGTCTTCCGGTTGTCCGCTCTGTTGATATTGCCAACGAACTGGATTTCAAGAAGTCAAGCGTCAGCATAGCAATGAAGAATCTGCGCGAGAAGGATTACATAACCGTCACTGATGCCGGTTTTATCTATCTTACTGATGCAGGCCGCAGGATTGCCGAGATGATTTATGAGAGACATGAATTTCTTTCAGCATGGCTTGTAAGTCTTGGAGTTGATGAAGAGACTGCAACCGAAGATGCATGTAAGATTGAACATGTAATAAGCAAAGACAGTTTTGAAGCGATTAAGAATTTTGTCCGTAACAGTTGACAAATATATTCATTAACTATAATCTTATATTTATGACCAATAGAAATGAGGAAACTCTATGAAAAAATTAGCGCCATACATCAGATGCATGGCTTTTTTATGTGTGTTGGCCGGTTGTATAGCTCTGTGTAACTTTCTGTTTGCACCGTCGGGATATATACGCTACATTCTTCATGAGCTTAATTCTCCTGCCGAGAATTACGATTGTATAATCCTTGGAGCTTCTCATGCACGAAGTGCGATTGACCCTGCCAAGATTGATGAAAAGCTGGGTACCAATACCCTTAATGTTGCAATTCCGGGAGAGACAATCAAAGATTCCTACTATGTTCTTAAGGAGAGCTGCCGTACCAATGATATTAAGACAGTAATACTCGATGTTGACTATCAGTACTGGTATTCTGTACAGATTGAGAATGAATTTTCATCTCCATTTATATTTAACAAGATGAGCTGGCTGTCCAAGACCAAGTATGAGTATTTGATTGATAATAAGAATACTCTTGATTTCCGTAATACATTCACGGACAGATTGAGCTATGATATCTCAAGAACTGCAATTGCCCAGAATGTATCACTTAAGCTCACAGATGATTACCGCAATTATTCAATTAATGGTGCTCTTGTAAAGGATGCTGATGGTCCATATGTAGGCAAAGGCTTCTTTTACAGAGAGACGAGCGGACTGGAGCCGGGTGGCTTTGATTATATTAAGCTCTGGTACGGACGTGAGAATGGTGAGCTTGAAGGCTGGGTTATCAATTATTTTCTTCAGATTGCCAACTACTGTAAGAATAATGATATTGAATTAATCTGCATAACCTCACCTGTTACTCCTACCGCTGTCCGCAAGCTCGGTCTCAGCAAGGTTGACAAGACATTTTCTGAATTCTTTGCAAAGCACGATGTACCATACTACAACTTCAACCGTCTCAGCATGAACATACTGCCAAGAGATGATGTTGATTACGGAGATATGGAAGGACATATGGGTGGAGAACTTGCCGAGAAGTATTCAGCCGTACTCGGAACATTTCTTAATGACCGTAAGGATGGAGAGCTTGATACAGGCAAATACCTCTATGATTCATTTGATGAATTATATAAGAACTCATATCGCAACAGACATAAAAAGACAAGAGAATAGTTACAATATCTCATAACACAGCAGCCGGTTCGGATTAATCCAAACCGGCTGTTTTATATCTGTAATCTGTAATTATTAAATACTATGATACCAGGGTCAAAATTCTCCCGGCTTTGATACCGGGAATCAGACTGTGAATCCACGGCTCTGTGCGCCTGACACATCATATGCAATCTCATTAAGCTTACCGTTAGAGTATGTAAGACCCGCATACACTTTCTGTGTATTCTCCATAAGCGGTCCGCCCTTATCCTGGTCTGCAATGTCTGAGAATGCCTGTGCAAGGCGGCCATAAATCCTCTTAACCACATCAAGATTGGCATTGTCATATCTGTTCATTGCCGTCTGAAGTGTCGATGACGCATATGAATATATGTTAAAGAGCTGGGCTGATATAGGATACTTCATCTCAAGCGACACCTTAAGTTCATCCGTAACTCTCTTTGCAAGCTTAACATATCTTCTGAACTCTTCACGGCTGCCCTGTGAATACATATCCTGTGCGTCATCAATGTACTGCTGTGCCATCTCATACAGAATCACTACAAGCTCTGTACCTGTTGCCTGTGATATTCTGTAAGAAAATGCGCTTATATCTTCCTCTTTCATGCGTGTCACCACCAATTAACCAATAATTATCTCTGAAGAAGCTGCAATACTGTCTCAGGTCTTGCATTAGCCTGTGAAAGGATTGAAGTTGCAGCCTGTACAAGAACATTCTGCGATGTATATTCTGTCATCTCTTCAGCCATATCTGTATCAATCATTCTTGAAAGTGCTGCTGTCATATTCTCAGTAGATGTATCTATGTTGTTCTGTGTGTGCTCAATTCTGTTCTCATATGACCCAAGCGTTGATCTTATAGATGAAACCTTAGATACTGCTTCATCAATCTTATCAATTGAACGTCCCGCATTATAATGCGACATAACATTAATCTGGTCTAATCCCAGCTTATATGTTGAGATCTGCTCAATCTCTACTGCAATATACTGGTCTTCATTAGCGCCTACATGGACCTTCATTCCGCCAAAATCAGTAACCTGCTGTACAATATCTGCTGATGTCGACGCGCCCGCCTGTGCAGAAGTATCTGTCGCAACACCTGCCTCGCCAACTGCTGTTCCGTCAACATCAGTGAACTTAGTCTTCGCTATGTCACCCGGAACATCTACCTTGAATGTCTTATTATCAACATCCTTAACTGTAATCATCTTACCATTGGCAGATATAGTTGCAGTGTCTGCAAATCCTATTCTGTTACCGTTGGCATCTTTTGTAAATTCAGCCTTGGCATCCACACCCTGCGCCACAATTCCATCATCATCAACTGCACCGTCAAGACCGAGTGCTGATGCAAGAAGTGTATTATCACATGTGATATTAAGCTTAACATCCGAACCATACTCATTAGTCATAATTACAAGCGAAGAACCCGCTGTTCCGCTTACTACAGGCACATATCCCGCATTATCTGCCTCACCTGCTCCGGATGCAGAATCAGTTGTTGCAAATACCTTACCGCCAAGCAGACCCATTGCACTTGAGAGCTTAGTCATAATCTTATCCATGTCATCGCCCTCATTAATATCTATATCATATCCATTAATCTTGACAGTTCCTTCCATAGCCGCAGTTACTTTACCATTAAGTGTAACAGCTCCTGACTTAACAACAGCCTGCCTTGCATCCTGAGTTACCGTTATTCCGTAATCACCTGCCGCAATATTAGATGAACACTCAAACTGCTCCACACCATGTACGTTGTTGCGTGTATATACTCTCCGCTCAAGGTTGCCATTAATAAGGCTCTGTGAGTTGAACTCTGTATCATTGGCAATTCTGTCTATCTCCTTGTTAAGAGACTGAAGCTCCTTCTGTATCGCCTCACGCTCTCCGTCTGCATTAGTATCATTGGCTGCCTGGACCGAAAGCTCCTTCATTCTTGTGAGCATTGACTGAATCTCCGCTATTGCACCCTCAGCCGTCTGAAGGACTGATACTCCGTCTGCCGCATTATTATCAGACTGGTCAAGGCCTCTGATCTGAAGCTTCATTTTAAGTGAAATAGCCATGCCTGCCGCATCATCCGATGCATGATTTATCTTATATCCTGAAGACAGTCTTTCAAGAGATCTCTCAAGATTGGTCTGTGCCTTCTGTAACTGATTATTAGTAACAACTGCTGAAATATTAGTATTAATCCTCATGCGTGTTCTCCTTATATTAATAACTGCCTGACATCCATGTAGGAATTACGCGCATCCATGCGTTTATTGTTATATCGGCACATTTGCCGTGCGGCTTAACCCTTGCCTCAGCATATATCAATAGTTTTTATGCTGTAAGAGCCACTACTATCTTCTTGGCAAATGTGTACAGCTCTTCTGTAGGTATATTGTCTGAACTTACCGGAAGCTTCACATCAGCATGTGTATCTGAACTTACACAGGTATATGTAACACCCATGTTGTGTTCACCGGAATTATCACCATTGAAGCTGTCTTTGAGCCTTTCCATGGCATCCGTAAGCTTATTGGCATCTCCATCAGTAATTGCAAATATGCTTATACTGTCTTTGCCCATTCTGGCCTGCACAGACACATGCCCATATGCAGCAGTATCTGTCTCAACAGATATTCTTCCCGCATCCGATTCATCCTGAACAAGCTGAAGTCTTATAGTACCTGTCTGACCGTCATTGTCAAATGGAATAACATACTCATGTTTTCTTGCCATCCCGGCAATTATTCCAATCTGTCTGCATCTCATTCTTATATCTTCAAGGTCCTGATATTCCGTGACATTATCAACAGCTTCTGCAAGTGCCTCACGGGCATCAACCTGCATTCTGTCGATAATCTCCTCTGCTGCCTTCTTATCGCCGGCTGCATCCAGAAGCCTGCCGGCATCCTTTAACACATCTGAGGATTTCTCACCATTCATCCTGCTGCTTCCTGACAATGCCGGTGAATTCCAGCCGTACTGCATTATCTGCTGCATTGCATTAATCATTCCAACCGAAGCGTTCATGTCAAATCTGCCAAGCTCCGCAATAATACTCTCATCAGCTTCTGCTGCCTGCGCTGCCGCATTAAGATAATCCTGATAATACTCCGCCTCACGGTTAACATCATAATTATCATCAACTGCATCGATAAATTCTTCAACCATTCTCGAATCTATTGGCTTCTCGTCATTGACGCTCTTAAGAGTTGCAGGCGTAATCCGGTATCCATGCTGTGTAAACAATGTGTTGTAATAATTGACATTTCCTTCAATCTCAGCAAAACCTGAGTTATCATCAATAGTGCTGTCGATTCCTGCTGCCCTGCGGCTGTTGTACATAGCCATAAGATTAGACATTGTCATATCAGAGCCCTGCTGCACAAGTGCTCCTGCAGCCTTGCCGGCATCCTTTGTAAATATATTCATCATCTTATATATTCCGATGAACTGTCTCCGCTCTTCCTCTGTTATACCATGTGTTCTGTCGAGCTTATACAAAAACGTGCTGTACTTCTCATCTTCCGCATTCTGTCCCACAATATTGTTAAGATACCGCGAAAGTTCATTAATATCAGTATCCATAGGGTTAATTCCGTCCCTTATCATCTTAAGGACAGCTTCAGGCTTGGCATTATTAACAAGATTCTTAACTGATTCAGATGCTTCCTTTACCTTATCAATATTCTCAGCAGTAATCTCCATGCCATTAGCTGCAAGTATGTTCACTGCCTCACGATTATTGCGGCTATGTTCATAACCCAGATTACCAAGCATGTCATCTGCGCTTGCAGCCACCGCCTTACTGAGCGAATCTCCAAGATCACTTCTTATCTGCGTACCTACAGCCTCATACGTCTGTCCTGCCCGCCTGTAGCGTTCCTTTCCCGATGAGCCCTGCTGCGCAAGCTCTGTCTCTTATACACA
>ERZ1026858.1793-NODE-1793-length-10419-cov-4.400714_pt1 | contig 10419 bp, 8 predicted proteins | sample MGYA00380159_ERZ1026858 | MGnify/ENA primary metagenome ERZ1026858 (study PRJEB33269, sample SAMEA4719795) | human gut metagenome | biome: human-associated habitat; feature: organic feature; material: feces | place: Cameroon | collected 2013-10 ... | reverse complement strand
CCTGGAAGGATTTGTTCGCGGTGCGAAAGTGCTGGTATGTGCTCGCGTTCTGCGTGTGGATGCCGGATCGTGGATGCGAAGAAAATGCCAGACGGGCTTATTGAGGAAATGGGCCTGCTGTACGTCGGTGTCACTCGCGCCCGCCAAGCGGTCTATGTCTCCGCTTCTATGCAGCGCAGGACAAAGTACGGGAACTATCAGGTTGCCTGCCCCTCTTGTCTAACGTCTCTTCCGGGCATTGAGCCTGTGAGCTGGACGGTCATGGACGGGGAGGGGTGATTTGTGGCGGTATGGAGTGTGCCCGCTATTGGCGTTCCTATTCCAATCCGCATGTTGTTAGGGATACGCAGACCCTTGTCCTGCAATTGAGTGCTTGCTAAAACTGGCCTTTTTGCTGTATAGCGTTGACTGAAAAGGGATTAAAGTTTTTTGCCCATCGCGAATTGGCGATGGGGTACGCCACTGCCGTCAATATAGCAAACGACGAAATCGCAATTCCGACGTTCGCAACATTGACACCAGCGTTGCCTGCGGCTAGCTGGATAAGGGCTTCGATGGTCATAAGTACCAATTCCTCGCTTTCGTCTAGTATGGCATAGGCAAGCATTGTTTTAGGTGGCCGCGAAAGCGTTGGTTGCACTTGCTGCGCCTATAATTAGCCTGTCCGGGGAGGGTTAGCCGCCGCTTGTTGATCCGGACAGGTTGATTTATTTTGGGGGTATTTTGACCGAGTTCGATATCACTCGTATTCCTCGATATAGTTCCAAAAGCTCATATGCCCACTTTGATTATAGGGTCTCTTTTGCCGAAGCTCAGACCAAGATCTTAGATTCAGAGTACGTTTCCCATCATGCGTTCTACCCTCTAATTTCCAACGAGATCATTACTGTTCGGTATCGTGGAGGTAAGCGAAGCTGCAAGGTTCGCAATATCGCTTATGCCTCGCATTTCGATCACCGCGTCTTCCAGTACTACTCTTATCTATGGTCGGACTTATATAACAAGAAGGCTATTGCCGAAGAGTTTAATGAGGTTGCCGTAGCATACCGCTCTTCGCTTTCATCAGACAGCGCCGTAACTGCTGCCAGCAATATTTCCTCAGCTAAAAAGGCCTTCGATTATATACGCGAGCAAGATTCGGCTTTTGTGCTTACGGGTGATTTCGAGAGCTTCTTCGACAACTTAAATCATGCTCATCTAATGACGTCGTTGCGTTCGTTGTTTCCCGATGGACATTTGCCGGACGATCACTATCAGGTCATTAAAAACTTCCTCCGCTATTCGTGCTGGCCTATTGCTGATTTAGCGGCTCGACATGATTTGCCATGGCCGGCGGTCGAACCTGCTCGGGAGAAGATGATCAGCGATGCAGCTATCGAGCTTCGGTTCAAGTCTATTCGCGAACTTAATAAGCTGGATGTTATTCTGCCTAAGGCAGAGTTTCTTGCAAACAAAAGTAAGGTCATCACCAGGCCTTGGAAGCGAACGGGTATTGGGCTGGGAATTCCTCAGGGTCTTGCTGCAAGTGGAGTGCTCGCTAACATCTATATGGCCGATATCGACATGAAAGTCAGACTTGCCGTTGAACGGGTTGGCGGGTTGTATCTCCGTTATTGCGACGATTTTATTATTGCCGTTCCAAAGTCTGGCTTCGATGCACTTGTAGAAGCCATCAATCTAATGGCCGATGTCGATTCCGTTAAACTGCAACCTGAGAAAACCAAGGCGTTCCGGGTTGATGGTGACGGAGTTGCTCAGCTTGATTTTGAAAGCGTTCGTGCGGGTAAGGTCTATTCGTACTCCGGTGCACATCCGGCGCAGAAAGTCAGTTTCCTGGGGTTTGATTTTGACGGGCGCGTTGTAAGGCTTCGGCAGTCTACGGTTGGAAGGTACCACAAGCGTCTCCGTGAGGCGGCCACTGCGATTGCGCGTTCTAATCAGGGGGAGGGAAGGCACGCATCAAAAAGGCGCGTCTCCGCTCTGTATCAACATTATTCACCGCTCGGTATTAAGGGAAGAAGGCTGTGCCCATCGGGTGATGCTTGCCTTTCTGCATTTTCTCGCTATGGGAACTTTCTTTCCTACGTGGCAAGAGCCCAAAAGGCGTTTCCAAATGATCCGATTGCCCCCGATGAGGCTAAGATCTACAGGAAGATAAAGCGACTGAGCGCTCGGTAATTATGCTGCTATAGCTCCGATCGATTTCGACTACAAATAGATGATTAATTAAAACAATTGATAGTTGCCGGTCGCTGTTACTCGGCAGCTCCCTTCGTTTGTCCATGTGGGGCGCTATAATTCCCAAAAAGATAAGGGCTCAATTATAAGGGGTTGGCTTGGCGAGTAATCTATCCGTGACGGTCTTGGTTGGCAATGGATTTGATTTGTCGGCAGGGATGAAGACAAGTACCACTAGGTTTATGGATTTCTTCTCCAAAAACCATGCTTCGGATGAAGGCCCAGTTGGCCGTTTGGCAGGTTGTATCGAAAAAGAAGGAGCGCGGGAGTGGGCCGATTTTGAGAAAAAATTAGGTGAGTACACTTCCAATCTTGAGGTTGACGAGGAAGACCCAGTTGAATCCGCGCTTGATTGCAAAGAAGCAATAGATATCGATCTTGCCGCTTTCATCGCATTGGAAGATAAAAGGGCAACCGATGAATTCATCGAAGCTAACTCCGAATCTGTTATGGCCTCTTTGTCATATTGGTACTCTGCGTTGCAACCTCTGGAAAGACAGCGGATTCTTGGTCACTATTCAACTGATTTAGTGCTGAGTGTTTCGATTGTCACATTTAACTACACTACGTTACTTCCTCGTTTATTTAACGCTGTCGAAGCAAACGGGTGTGCTGCCCCTGAGGATAGCTTGGGTGTTTCTTCTATCCGGCTCACTCGACTTGTCCAAGCTCATGGTGCTCTCGGTCGTGAACCCATATGTGGAGTTAATGATGTGTCCCAGATTGGATCGGATGCTCTTTCCAAAAACGAAGATATTGCGTCCACCTTTGTAAAAGGCGAGATACAGAAGCTATTCGGTTCCGTCGATGACCGTAAAGCAGAAGATTTTATTCTTAGGTCCAATCTACTAATAATATTTGGTTTGTCGCTTGGAGAGACGGATATACGCTGGTGGGAAACTGTGGTGAAGCTTCTAAGATCAGGCGAAAATCGCTTTGTTTTGATAGCTTCGACTGAAGCTGTATCCGCTAGAAGGAGCCCTGCGTCTTTCCGCCGTTTTTCAAAAGAGCTTAAGGAAAAATTGTTGAGCCGCGGCGGCGCGAACGATGATGAGAAGCGGTTGCTTTCCGAACGAATTTTTATTATCCCCGCCGGTTCAATTTTCAGATTTAAAAGCCATATTCCTGATGCTGATTAGGTCTGATATATGATCGCCTCGATTAATGACTGATTCGTGAGAGGGCTCAAAGGTTGATTCGAGGTTTTGGTGGCATTGGATTGACGGCCCCCGAGTGTCACTCGTTCACTTCAATGGTCCTTCTAAAGACGGAGTATTGGAGTCACCAGCGTAGTGGCGGCATGGAGGCGTGGCGGTCATTATCTGGGGATCGGAACTGGTCAAAATCGCTTGACTATTACTGGCTAAAATCGCCTGGCGCTAACGATGAACCGAAGTGTCATCGCGACCCTTACTGAGAAAAATGGTCCCTTGACGGTGGTATTTGTTGGCGCATTTAAATAACTATCCGCTTTGAAAGGCTGTCTATCCAATGAACTCGCGCATCTCTCATCAGCTTCTTGTTCTCGGCAACGGCTTTGATATCACATGCGGTTTAAATTCCCGGTTTGTTCAGTTCTTCAGACCGAGGATGGCTGTTATCGATAAAAATAAAAACATCAGTAAAAAGGGCTGGGTAAAAACTCTCTCTGCCTCAGGTATTACCGCCTGGGACTTGATTCTCTATTTCCGTAAAGAACTTGCTGATAAAGGCTATGACGTTAATTGGAGTGACGTCGAGTTAGCGGTCTCCGATGTTATCGAAATGGAGCGCTGCTCTGGGGCGCTTCCGTCCTCTTCACCTATGGATAGACAACATTTTGTCGCTATTCGAACTCTCCTCGAGTATTTTGTGTTTCTGCAGTCTCATCCCTGGATTAAATGGCCGAATCAGTATTTAACACAATTGAATGAGAAGATCGAAAAATCGACTGGATACGATTGGGGCAAACTGCAAGAAGACGTTTTCCGTGAAATGCGTGAAGCGGGATATTTTGAAGATGACGACGATTCCGGGCGTCTCCACACTGTCTCCGATATCTTCCCCTATACGTATGCGGATATTGATGACTATCGAGATGCGTTGAAAGAGCAAACGCCGGGTCTTGCTGTCGAAGTCGTTGCTAGTTTTCTCTGCGGCTTATATGTGGACGTTAAAAGTTGGACGCAAAACTCTCTTCGTTCGGTGCTCGAACAAGAGCTTCATAAGCTAGAAGCTGAGTTCAGTCGATATCTTAGTCGCGAAGTAAAACTTAACAACGAATATTGCGAGGCTTCGGAACAGCTAATGGAACAGTTGTTGTCTGGCATGACGAGTTGGGATGGCGGTCGCGTTGCAGAGGCTACTGTGCTCAGTTTTAACTACACAAGCCCGTCGATTCCATCCATTTGGCGGAACGAGCCCACATTCAAATTCATTAATATCCACGGTAGGCTTAACGGAGACATAATCTTTGGCGCCGATGGTACAAACTGCATGGATGATTCTGGGGCGGCAAGATTTTCTAAGACATTTAGAATTATTCGTTCTGGGAGGCCCGGCGGGGGAGAGCCAATTGCATTTGGCGCGCCATCAAAAGAAGAACCTCGAGAAACAGTTGTTATCAAAGTATTCGGGCATTCTCTTGCGAAGGCTGATTACGCTTATTTTCAAGCAATATTTGACATTGTTGATATATATACAGGTCCGGTTGAACTGGTGTTTTTCTACAAATCCTATTGCGAAACTGCTCGTGAGGAGCTGCTCCTTAATATATCAAGGCTGCTCGACTCGTACGGCGCATCAATGGACAACCGGGATCACGGGAAGAATTTGATGCACCGGTTGATTTTGGAGGGGCGGCTGTCTGTTGTTGAACTTCCATAACGATTGGGAATTTGTGGCCGTCCTCAGCTAAGGCATAGCCTTTTGTTTGTGCTGATCGTCAGTACTCCTGCACCACTATTTCAAAGCGATTATTCACTGACCCCGTCTCGAGTAATTTTGTCCGAGCGATAGATTAATCTTTTAATTTGGTTATCACATTTAAACTGGGCGTGAGATTGTACCTACTTGTGTCTTCGGTGCTCGCCTTATTTTAGCGGGGAGCGATTTGGCATTTGAAGATATGGTTGGCTACCTTGGCGAGGAAGATGGGGGCATGGAAAACAACGACCAACGGTACAAGGTTATCGATCGCGGGGACTTAGCAAAGTTTCTTCGAGAGGATATGATTGACCAGCTTCGAGGGGAAGAAATGACCCGTAGCACCCTTTCGGGTGAGAACTTTTATACTCCTTGCAATAGCCTTTTAGAAGTCTGCCGAGAATATATTGAGCGCGATCCCCAAACCGATGCGTTTTTGATCCAATATCCCCATGGGATCATTCTCGAACAATCTAAGAGGCGATTTTTCTATCGAGGCGAAAAGCAGATTTATCCACGGTCTGAATCATCGCTCAAGAGAAAACTTCGACAGTTTAACAATATTAAAGACCAAGAGCTGTATCGTCTCGTGGCAGATATGCGGCTATTTGAGTTCAGCCGCTTTATTGATCAGTTTCAGTCCGTGCGGGAATGGAATCGTTGCGATGTTCTTTATGAACTTTTGGGTCAGCATTACGGCTTGGAGACCAATTGGCTGGACGTGACGAACGATTTCTCAACGGCGCTCTTTTTTGCAACTTGCGTTTGGGATAAAGGCCGCTGGCGTCCGCTTTCGCATCGGGACATCGAGCGAGATGAGTGTTCCAAATGGGGCGTTATTTATAGAAAGAGCGCTGCGCGTGTTGGGCTGGACGAATGCATGCGCATGGGAAAGTACATTCATCGCTTGCATGAGCCGCGCCCACTATTAAAGGATGTTGGGAGTAACATCCCCGTTCCAATTGGATACCAGCCTTTTGTGCGTAGCTTTATCCAGAGTGGTTACGCAATATATGACCGCGGAGCAATGCCGCTGCAGGAGGACCCTTCCTTTGAGCAGTACAGGTTTGAGCAAGACCCCGAATTTTCCAAAGACATTTTTGACATGATGAATGGCGGGAAAAGGATTTATCCGGATGAAAGCCTTACTGAGGCGCTTCCAATTATTGGCTCAATTGCGTGCGCGACGTCATTTACCAAGGAAGCCTTAAACTACGCCCTTACAAGGAGCCATTATTATCGCGCCGAAGATTTTGGAGCAGCGCTAGCCGATCTATCTAATTTTTGAGTGGATGGAAAGCCTATCGAGATTAAAGCTGAACATCCCTGGAGCCTGCCGCGTTACCTAAGAAGGCGGGTTGATCGTCTTGGTAAAACGGAGAGGCGAATAATGGACAGCCTCCAGATGACAACTAGACTATCTCCAATGAGTCGTGGTCTTGAAATTTGGGCGCCATGGATGCTTCCAGAATGCGAGTCCGATCGGGGTGTCCTAGATTTGGATCCCAGAATGATTGATGATGGGAACCATACGGTGTTTACGGATCGGTTCTACTTTCGCATGATGTACAGCACGATGATGGGAGAGCTAAGCCCATTTTAGGGCGGAAACGCTTCTTTTCCTATTGGCGGGGTACGTTCAATTGGCGAAAGCGGCTGAGAAAGTGCCTTAGCCAATCAACATCAACTGTTATCTAATGATTAGGCGCTGATGCTCTATTGGGCTGCATTATTTGTTCCATAAGTTGGTTGGTGCCCATGCGATTACGAGTGATATTTATAACAATATACAAACAAATGTTCTATAATATATTAAATTGTGAAGTTGGGAGGCGTTAAGGTGGAAGCCGAAAGAAATGACATTGTAGACAGCGTTGTTAGCCTGATAAATGGAGTGGGCCGTAGTCCCTATCTATTCGTTGGCTCGGGGTTTTCCCGTAGATATATGGGGACCGACGATTGGGACGGCTTGTTAAGACACCTTTGCTCCCGTCTTTCTGATGATCCTTTTCGACTCGATTCCTACCTCGCCCGCTGTTCAGATAATCCTGCTTATGGCGCTTTGCCCTCTGCCGCGACGATGCTTGATAAAGATTTGCGGATAGCCGTCCTTGAAGAGCCACGGTTCGCTTCTTTTAGAGATGATCATGCGGAAGATGTTCGTGGGCGTAAATCTGTTTTAAAGATCATGGCTGCCGAGAGGCTATCCTCGTTTACGCCTCGCCATATGACTCATGAGCTCGATACTCTGAAGGAGGTTGGCAAGCGGCGCATTTCTGGAGTCATTACAACCAACTATGACTGTCTATTGGAGTCACTGTTTCCAGAGTTTAAAGTATTTGTAGGTCAGGACGATCTTGTCTTTCACAGAACTTTTGAAATGGGTGAAATATATAAGATCCACGGGTCTATGGATAATCCTGAATCTATGGTTCTTGAGGAGGCGGATTACGCAAAACTCGCCGAAACCCAGGATTACTTGGCGGCCAAGCTGTTAACTATTTTTATGGAATACCCAATTATTTTTATCGGTTATTCCCTTAACGACCCCGATATCCAAGCTATCCTCATGTCGATTTCGCGCTGCCTCGGTTCAAACAATCTTGCTTTGCTTAGAGAGCGCTTTATCTTCCTTACTAGGGGAGAAAATGCAACTTCAACTCATTCGTTTACTTTTCCAGGTATTGGCGAGATAAGCATGACCGAGATTAGGACGAACGATTTTGGTGCGGTGTATGAAGCAATTGGGCAATCCAAATGTTCCTTCTCGCCCAGGATTATTCGTGAGCTGCGCAGGAGCATCTACGCCTTGGCTGATGAGGGCGATCCGAATGACTCTCTGGTAGTCGAAGCGAGTTTTAGCGACCTCGAGAGACTTCCGGAGGGACAGCATCTTGTGCTGGGTATCGGTGTTGCGAATGCTTCTTTAGGGCACGGGCATATGGTCAAAGCAGAACTTTTATATCGTGACGTTGTGTTTGATGACGAACATGTTGCTCCTAAACTTGCCGTCGAGGAATACCTTCCTTCGTTGCTTGCTTCCAACTCGGGTGGTTTGCCCATGTATAAGTACTTAAGCGCGTATTCAGGGGAAGTTCTTAACCCAAGGATGCTGAAGGAAATAGATGAGAAAAAGGATTTAGATGCCTTTCTAAACAACAGCCTGCGAAAGGCAAAAGGTAGTTATCATCTTTCGGCGGTTAGACACTCGGTTAAGTCTGTTATAGCCAACGAAGGCTTTGAGGAAGCATTCAAAAAGTTGGTTTTACTTGAGGAAGATGAGCTCGATTTAAGTGAGTTGCTCGAGTATCTGAGGGCGCTCATCTCGGACGATCGCAAGATAATCCACGGCAACAGCGAGCTGAAACGGCTTATTAGAATGTATGATTTCCTTAAATACAAGAAGGCCTTCGACATATCGGCTACTAGTGAGTAATCCCACCTAGCGTCTATGAAGAAGGCCATCTTTGCAAGCTATGGCATCTGAGCGTATAGTGCGAACACCACGTGCAAATGCATACTTAATATAACGCTTTTTGCTTGAAATCACAATGGTGTCCGTTTTGACCTACCAATCAAGGGAAGATGGTGTAGAGTATCTTCCCTTGAATACAAAAGCTCTTTAGGAGCTTTAAGGGTGACGCTTTCAATTAGAGAGTGTTGCCCTTTTTCATACATACAATGTATGACGTGCTGGCTAAACATCATTTCGGCAATGGAATGTTCGAGTATGGGCGGTCTCTACTGGTTGACGCGATCGTGGACAAACAATTGATATCGATTAGAATTAAATCAATTGCGGTGGAAGCCTTCGGGCGACACCTGAAGAGGGTTGATGCGTCGGCCCTCTTTTTGTTCGGATGTAAGATTTGGCCTGTCAAAACTTACATCTCAGTTGGGGAAAGACGTAGCTGCGGGTGTTTTTCCGCTCACATGTAACTTTACTGACGCATTGCTGCTCAGCCTTAATTCGCTGCGGCTTGCCGGTAAAGGATTGACTGAGATTGGGTTTTTCCTTAATGTTCCTACTGTGATGAGGCCTTGCGACGGTACGTCCGGCTTGGTCCGTGGAAACCGCCGATAGGCGGTTTTTGCGTTTAATAGGTTGTTTTCCAGCGGAATTTGTCGCGTTTTCCGCGTCAGGGCGCTCGGTGTCGCTGCATTTTCCGGAAGTGCGGGGAAAAATCGGAAATCGCCGAGCACAACCCGATTTTCGGCAACAAAACCGCAGGTCGCGGAAGCGTAAAACCGGAGTCTGGTCGGTCGATCTCGGATTTTTACCGCACTTCCGGAATCGCTGCACGGAAGTATGCGGCAAATTCCGGAACCCACGAGCACGACGCCCTTTTCCCTCGGAGAAACCGCAGGTAGAGGCGTTGCGGCATCTCGGCGTGCATGGCATATTTTTGATTTGCCGCATACTTCCGGTTTTTGCCCCTGCGGCAGGCCGTGTCAACTTATATCCTCGATTAGATAATGGACAAAACAGCCAATTCCGTCTCAATACTAAAACGCCGGCAGGGGCGAAATTGCTCCTGCCGGCGTTGGTGTGCCTGCTTGTACTGTTTTTCGGCTCGCGCAGAGGCCCGTTTTGGACCTTTACGCCTCCGTGGGCTCCATGCCAAGCTCTTTGCGCACGAGCTCAAAGGCAGCGGCGATGGCCTTGTCCATGTCGTAGTACTTGTAGCCGCCCAGGCGACCGGCAAAGATCACGTCGCCCTCCTGCGCCGCCAGCTCCTCGTACTGCCTGTAGAGGGCCTCGTTCTTGGCGTCGTTGATGGGGTAGTAGGGCTCGTCGCCGGGCTTCCAGTCGGCCGGGTACTCGCGCGTGATGACGGTCTTGTCCTGCGTGCCGAACTCGAAGTGCTTGTGCTCGATGATGCGCGTGTAGGGGATCTCGCGCTCGGTGTAGTTGACCACGGCCACGCCCTGGTGGTCCTGCTCGTCGAGCGTCTCGGTCTCGAAGCGCAGGCTGCGGTACTCCAGCGTGCCCAGCTTAAAGTCATAGAACGCGTCGATGGGGCCACAGTAGATCGTCTTGGCGGCGATGTCGGGCTCGGCGGCGGCCAGCTCCTTGTACTCCACGCCGCAGCGCACCTCGACGCCCTCGAGCATGTTGGCGACCATCTTGGTGTAGCCGCCCATGGGGATGCCCTGGTAGCGATCGTTGAAGTAGTTGTTGTCGTAGGTGAAGCGGCAGGGGAGGCGCTTGATGATGCTCGCGGGCAGGTCGCGGCAGTCGCGGCCCCACTGCTTCTCGGTGTAGCCCTTCACGAG
>ERZ1026858.1789-NODE-1789-length-10432-cov-4.580515_pt1 | contig 10432 bp, 9 predicted proteins | sample MGYA00380159_ERZ1026858 | MGnify/ENA primary metagenome ERZ1026858 (study PRJEB33269, sample SAMEA4719795) | human gut metagenome | biome: human-associated habitat; feature: organic feature; material: feces | place: Cameroon | collected 2013-10 ... | reverse complement strand
CAGCATAGCCCAACACAAGGGCGTTGGGGCGCTGTGCCTTGGGCAGCAGTGTGCCCAGCGAAGCAACCAAATGCCCACCGGCAGAAAAGCCAACGGCGGCGATCTGCTGCGGGTCAATTTCCAGCTCTGCGGCGTTGGCGCGCAGGTAATCCATTGCGGCGGCACCATCCTGTAATGCTTTGTCAATCGGGGTGGTTGCATCTGCCGTATAGCGCAGAACAAACGCATTGAACCCCTGTGCCATATAAGCCAAGGCAACCGGTTCACCCTCACGGTCAGAGCAATACTGGTAGCCGCCGCCGGGCACGACCAGCATAGCCGGGCGGATGGCGGCATTTGGCATTTTGGGGCTTTGGTCCTGCAGATAACAGGTCAGAACAGCCTGGTTAGGAGCAAGTGTAACGGTGATGATTTTCACGGAAATCCCTCGCTTTCGCGCACATATTTAACATTTGACTGTATTGTAGCATTTGTGCTGGAAAACGACAAGCGAGATCGCGAAAGTTTTGTTCAAATTTTATATATTGTCCATATCACTTGTGATTTAAGGGGTGCAGTTCTTCCTGCTGCTCCTGCAAGGTTTTGCCGATGGTGTGCTCCATGGCTTTTACATCCTGGTGCAAAGCGGCGGCTTCCCGCTGCAGTTCAGGGTTCTCTTCGATGTCTTCACGAATAAACATAAAGCTAAGGCTGACCAGCAACGAAGCACAGCAGAGCCAGATCACACGGTTGCCAAAATGGATGGTCAGCAGACTGCCGGCAGCGGCCCCCACAGCAAACAGTGCAATTACAGCAAAATACTGCATGGCGCGGCGCAATACAGCGCGGTCTTTTGTGTGCAGGCCGGTGTACAGGTACTGCATACCGCTGCGCATGTTGCCAATGCACATGGTGCTGGCATATGCATTGCCGTGCACCTTGCGGAAAGATTGTACCTGCATGGCGCAGACAAAGCTGACCAGCATATTGGCCAGCCAGTCCAGATTGTTGGGGATAAAGCCAACAACAAACAACAGTGCAATCTCAATCAGCAAAATCAGCTGGCGCCAGTGGAACCTCTCCATCAGGTGGTAGCGGTTGCGGATGCCCTCAGCAAAATAGACACCGGCGGCAAAGGCCAGCAGTGGCAAAAGATACCGCAGCACTTTGGCAAAATCACCCTCGCAAAAATTGGTGGCCATCAGCACGATATTGCCGGTTTGAGCGTTGGCAAAAACCTTGCCGCGGCCCATGTAGGTGTAAGCATCCTGAAATCCACCGGACAGGGTTAGAAATACTGTCGTACGGAATGCTTCGGACATTTGGCGGCTATGCGTAGCCATGATGATACCCCTCCCCGCCTGCTGTTTGGGCAGACTGTTTTTCTCTTTTTCTGGTTGTCCTAAATAACCTTATATACTTTTGATTTTTTATTGCCTGGTGCGCTTCCCTATATGGAACTGCGCTGCGGCAAACTTAAAATTCAACGCCTTTTCTTGCCGGAATGCCTTTTTCGTATGGGTGGCGGCGGCAGCACATTTCAGTAATGTAATCTGCGGCATCCAGCATCCAGGGAGCCGGGTCGCGGCCGGTCATTGCCAGTTCCTGCTCGGCAGGCTTGTGCAGTACGGCGTTTTGCAGCAACTCTCGGTCCACCATGTTCAGATTCCAGGCGGCGCAGGCTTCGTCCAGAATCAAAAGGTCCGCCGGTTCGGCAAGCGCCCGGCGCAGGTTTTCAGTTTGCAGGGCACGGGTGGCGGCCTTTTCTTCCTCATTCATCTGGAATACAAACTTCTGCCCGGCTTTGCCGCGGTAGAAGGTAGCGCCAAGGGTTTGCAGCGGTTCCAGTTCCCCGGTTGCACCGCCTTTCAAAAATTGCACGATCACCACGCGCCGCCCGCAGCCCAGTGCCCGCACAGCCAGGCCCATGGCAGCCGTAGTTTTGCCCTTGCCGTCACCGTGGTATAAATGAATCAAACCATTGCTCATAAGGCTGCCTCGCTTTGTGTGGCTTTGGTATACTGCACGGTTTCCAACAGCTGCAAGGTGTGGTCTGTTTGCCAGTTGGCGGCATCCAGGCGGTAGCCGCCCGCGTTGGGACCGCACCAGTCGTGATAATCCCGCCGCGGCAGACCGTAACGGGACATAACCGCCATCTGGATGCCGCCGTGCGCTACAATCACCAGCTGCTGTTTGTGCTGCGCAAGATTTTCTTCCACCAGTTTGGCAAAGGCGGCACAGCTGCGGTTACAAAAATCCTGAATGCGCTCCCCATCCGGGCGGGCAGCAGTCTTGTTGGCTTCCAGCCAGGCAAGGTAGTCGGGGTCGTGCTCAATGTGGATATAATGCCGCCCCTCAAAGCTGCCAAAGCACATTTCCCGCAAGTCCTGTACAATGATCTGCGGGCAGCCGGGGAAAAAGATTTCCGCCGTCTGCCGTGCGCGGATGAGCGGGCTGACATAGACAACATCCGGCACAAACCCAGCCGGGCGCAGCTGGGCGCGGCCTGCGGCGGAAAGCGGGATATCCTGTTGACCCTGGTACCGGTGTTGGGCGTTATATTCTGTCTGCCCATGCCGCAAAAGGTAAATCTGCATGATTTCACATCCTGATGTCAATTCTTTATCAAGCTGGCAGTTGCTGCCAATCCCTGCCCGGCTCCGGCGCAGCGGGTCCAAAGCCGCCGGAAGCCGAAGTATACAGAAACAACTTTATTATAACATTTTCCCCTTCCTGTGCAAGCCCCGTTGGTACATTGTGCGTATAATGCACCGCTGGCGGGGCCACAATAAGGTTACCATGCGGGTTGCATGGCAAATGATAAGGGAGCGGATGGGAAAGATGCAGGCAGTGCAGGAAATTATCAATGTGGTTGTTGCCAGTGTGGTTTCGCTGGCAGTGCTGTTTATCTTAACGCGGCTGGGCGGCAAACGGCAGATTGCCCAGATGAACTTGTTTGATTATGTCAACAGCATTACCATTGGTTCCATTGCGGCAGAGATGGCCACCAACCTGGAACAATGGTACCGCCCGCTTACCGCCATGATCGTGTATGGTATCGCAGCTTTTGCGGTGCATTACGGCACCTGCAAAAACCGGAACGTCCGCCTTTGGTTGAGCGGACAGGCCATTCCACTGATGGAGAACGGAACGATTTATAAAGCGGAGCTGGACCGCGCCAAAATAGACCTGAATGAATTTTTGGCACAAGCCAGAGTAGCCGGATATTTTGATTTGAATGAAGTGCAGTGTGCCATGCTGGAAACCAGCGGCCAGATCAGCTTTTTACCCAAAAGTTTCAACCGCCCAGTCACCCCGCAGGACCTTGCCCTCCAGACAGATCCGGCCAGCAAGTGGTATGACCTGGTGTTGGATGGCAAGCTGATTGAAGAAAACTTGCACACCAGCGGAAAGGACCGCACCTGGTTGAACACCCAGCTTTCCCGCGCGGGCATCGGCCAGTTGGACGAAACGTTTTATGCTGCCTGTGATAATCAGGACAACTTTTTTGCCTGCCGCGGAGAATAAATACAGAAAAAATGGCAGCAAAAAGGGGCCGGTGTTGCCCGGCCCCAATGTGGTTTTAGGTGTTCTATTATTTGAAGTAACGGTCCAGCAGACCCTGCATGCCGCGGCCATGGCGGGCTTCGTCCTTTGCCATTTCATGCACGGTGTCATGGATGGCATCCAAATTCAAAGCCTTTGCCTTCTTGGCCAGCTCCATCTTACCTGCGCAGGCACCAGACTCGGCATCCACACGCATCTGCAGGTTCTTTTTGGTACTGTCGGTCAGGACTTCGCCCAGCAGTTCTGCGAACTTGGAAGCATGCTCAGCTTCCTCAAAAGCGTAACGCTTCCAGGCTTCGGCGATTTCCGGGTAGCCTTCACGGTCGGCAACGCGGCTCATGGCCAGGTACATGCCAACTTCGCTGCACTCGCCGTTGAAGTTCTCACGCAGGCCCTGGATAATGTCTTCCGGAGCGTCCTTGGCGATACCGACAACATGCTCGGTCACATAGGAATTATCGGTCTTTTCGATGAACTTGGAAGCGGGAGCCTTGCAGACGGGGCAGAAATCGGGGATGGAGCCCTCAGCAATGTAGCCGCAGACAGTGCAAACATACTTTTTCATAAGAAATACCTCCGAATCAAAATAATGGTTTGTTCTTGGTTTTTAGTTTTATGAGCCGCACAAGGTGTTCACTTTTTTGAACTCGTTCCCTGTGCTATGGTTATATTATAGCCGCAGAAATGTGAAATGTCAACACTTTTTTAAAAATTTTTAAGACGCTATCTTAAAATATAATCTTGCTTTCCGCTTTGCTCTTCGGCGGCACAATTCTCTTGACAGCGGGAAAAATCAGGCGCGATACCATATAGGTACAGGAACCAACGATAAGACCCGCTATCAGCAGCACCGGCGCATAGGTGATTGCCATTTTGTCTGAAAGCAGCGCCGCTGCCCCCAGCAGCTGGCCGCAGTTGTGCGCCAGTGCCCCGCTGACTGAAAAAATGTAGCCTGTGATGGTGAATGGCAATGCCAGAAGCAGGCAGAACACAGCCAGGGAAAGCGCACCCCCGCACAGCGAAAGAAACCCGGCTGTAACGCCGCGGGTAAGCAACGCAAACAACGCCTTGAGCAGCACAAGATAAAGCGCCGAACGGCGGTTCAAAAACAAAACGGCGTACATGACAACAATATTGGAAAGCCCCAGCTTCATGGCGGGCATCAGGCCAAAAAACGGGGTAAGCATGGATTCCAAAAAAGAGAGCGCCATGGAAAGGGCAAACAACATGCCAAGCAGTGCAGTTTGTCTGGCTTTGTAGTTCTGCAAGGGGGATTCCTCCATTATTTTATAAGTTACAGGGATTCTGTATTTCAAAGTGTAAGGTGGCGGGCGGAGTTTGTCAAGCGCCGGTATTTTTGCGCAAAAATGTGGATGTGAAAGTGTGTGAGATTTACCCTGCGGGACTTGAAAAACAGGTGTAAATCGTGTATCCTATATAAGTACATTATTCTGGTGTACTATAATAGGTAGTTTAAATTCCCAGAGGGCCAAAGAGATAAATTTGAACCCCGAACCAACAAAGGAGAACTATATTATGAAAAAATTGATTTCTGCCTTGGCGGCAGCCGTTTTGTTTGCCACCCTGCTGGCTGGCTGCGGCAGCGGCGCTTCTTCCTCTGCCAGTGCTTCTTCGGAAGCTGCCAGCAGCACGGCTTCTGAGGCAGCCAGCACCGATGCTTCCTCCACCGAGGAAGCCACTGCCAGCGTGGATTTGGGCGCCATCGTGACCGCCATTGAGGCTGTGAACGAAGTGCCCAATGCCCGTGCCATCGATGACTTCTCCATGGAGAACGAGATGAACCTGACCCCGGATAACATTGTTGCTTTCCAGGGCGATGTAACCAACGACCAGGCAGACTGTGCTCTGGTATTCGCCGCCCAGGTCAAAGATGGCACCGCTGACGCCGTGAAAGCCGAACTGGAAGCCTATAAGGAATCAATGAGCAGCACGCTGTATGCTGACTTTGCTGATAAAGTTGCCAAGGCACAGGATGCACGCATTGTGGTAAAAGGCAATGTTGTGGTCATGGTCATTGCCGGTGTGAATGGCCCGGATTATTCCGCAATCGACACCGCCATTGACGGGGCACTTGCCTGATAGCACAAACCGATACCAAACAGGCCGCGCCCCAACAGGCTGCGGCCTTGTTTTTTGGTGGGCTGTTCCCCACACTCCCTGAACCAAGAGAGGAGGAACCGCTGTGAATTTTAACAGCGTTGTCTTTTTATTCTGTTTTATGCCGCTGGCGCTGGGGCTGTATTACCTTGTGCCGGGCAGGGTCAAAAATGCGGTGCTGCTGGTGGAAAGCCTGCTGTTTTTCTGCTGGGGCGGTATTACATGGCTACCGCTGGCCGTAGGCATGGTTGCCATCAACTATGCGGCGGGGCTTCTGCTTGCCAGCCTGCCCGCCGGGGGCAAGCGAAAAATCGTGCTGATTGCTGCCATTGTGCTGACGGCAGCGGCGCTGGTCTACTGCAAATACACGAACTTTTTGCTGGACACGCTCAACGTTATCGCTTCCACCGGGTTTGCCAAGCTGAGCTTTTTGGATGTTTTGCCACTGGGCATCAGCTATTATACGTTTAAGCTCATCAGTTATACTGCGGATGTGTATACCGGCAAGGTAAAAGCGGAACGCAGCCCGGTGGTCTTTGCGGTATATGTTCTGATGTACCCGCAGCTGATCGTTGGCCCGATCGTGAAATACCGGGATATGGCGGACGCCCTACACCAGACACAGGGACGCTGCACCCTGCAAAAAGCGCAGGATGGTGCTGAAATGTTTGTGTTCGGCCTTGCCAAAAAGGTGATTTTGGCGGATTCCATTGCGGCGCTCTGGCAGGATATCATTGGAACGGGCGGCATTGGGCTGGCGAACGCTTCCCTGCCGCTGGCATGGCTGGGCATTATTGCGTACTCTTTGCAGCTGTACTTTGACTTTGCGGGTTACTCGGAGATGAGCAACGGCCTGAGCCTGATGATGGGCTTTGAATGCCCGGCGAACTTTAACCTGCCGTACATTTCAGGCAGTATTACCGAATTCTGGCGGCGGTGGCACATCAGCCTTTCCGGCTGGTTCCGGGATTACATTTATATCCCGCTGGGCGGCAACCGCTGCAGTGCCGGGCGCCAGATGCTGAACATGCTGGCCGTCTGGGCGCTGACCGGCATCTGGCATGGTGCGAACTGGAACTTTATCTGCTGGGGCCTTTACTATTTCGTGCTGCTTGTCATCGAAAAGAACTTTTTGATGAAGTACCTGAAAAAAGGCAAGGTCTGGCCGCACATTTACACACTGTTCCTGGTGGTACTGGGCTGGGGGCTGTTCACCTGCAACGCCCCCGGTGCACCGCTGGGGCTGCTGCTCAGCCGGTTGTTCATCCCGCAGGGCGGCGTCTCGGCGCTGTATTTCCTGCGCAATTATGCGGTGCTGCTGGTTGTGTGCTGCGTTTGCTCCACCCAACTGCCGGGGCGGTTCTGGCAGTGGTGCAAAGGCAAAGCCCCGCTACGGGCAGCGCTTTGCGGCGTCTGCTTTGTTCTGTGCACGGCGTATGTGGTAGCAGCAACGGGTTCCACCGCACTGTATGCAAACTTTTAAGGGGAGGGATGGCTTTATGGAAAAATATGTTCACCGCAGATCCGACCGTCATCTGCCGCCAGCTTCCCTGATTGTTTTTGCCGCCTTGCTGTGCGGGTTTGCACTGGTCAACCTGTTCTGGCCCAAACGCGAAAACTCGGAGCTGGAAAACCGCAAACTGGCGCAAATGCCAGTGTTCAGCGTAAAAACTTTGCTGAACGGCAAATGGCAGGATGATTTTTCCACCTATCTGCAGGACCAGGTTGCCCTGCGCGATGGGTGGATCAACCTGGAAAGCGCCGTCAATTCCCTCGCGTTTGGCAAAACGGAGGAAAGCGGCATCCTGAACGGCAAAGATGGCTGGATGTTCACCAAGCTGTTTACCGTCAGTACGGATACTGAGAAGCAGCTGGGGAAAAATATCAGTGCCGTCACAAACTTTGCCCAGCGCTACCCCGGCCGGGTCACTTTTTTGCTGGCACCTTCGGCCAGCGATATCTACCCGGAAATGCTGCCGACCAATGCCCCCATGGTGGACGAAGATTCCATGTTGGATGACATTTTTGTCCAAGTGCAGGCCAGCGGGGCGGATGTGATCGATATGCGCGACGATTACCGCGCCAATAAGGACCAGTATCTGTACTTTAAGACCGACCACCACTGGACACCGGATGGTGCTTACCGCGCTTACCAGCAGTTCTGCACGCTGAAAAATCTGACGCCGTTTGATTGCAATGCCTATACCCAAATTACCGTCCCCGATTTTTACGGCACGCATTATTCTGCTACGCGGCGCTGGAATGCACAGGCGGACAGTTTCAGCTATTATGATCTGCCCAACCAGATGACGGTCTATAAAGTAAACGGCGAAGCAGATTATGAACCGGTGAAAACCGAGGGCCTGATGAACCTTGCCAAGCTGGATACTCGTGACAAGTATGGAGCTTTTTTGGATGGCAACAACGGTTATTCGGTGATTGAGGGCAACGGGACGGGCAGCATCCTGGTGGTAAAGGACAGTTATGCCAACAGCTTTATCCCCTACCTGACGGCGAATTATGCGAAAATTGGCGTGGTGGATTTCCGCGGGCTGGCCTATGGGTTAGATTCCACGATTGAAAAAGAGGGCTATGACCAAATCTTGATCCTGTATAACTTCCAGACTTTTATTTCTGACAACAAAGTGATTTATCTGGACCGCCCCACAACGCTGAAGTAAAAACGCTGCCATCTGCCTGCATTTTGCAGGGCATCCAGCTTGTGCCGGGGAAATGTGATTTTGCGGGAACCTGCAGGAATCCATTTTGAACAGGCGGCCAATAGAAATGCCGATGCTTTAGCCTACGAATCTCACTGTGAGGTATACCGCATGGAACACCAACCTTTTACCATTGCGCAAATGCGCCCCATCCGTGATTGTATGACAGTCTCCCGCCCGGCAAACCTTGGCAAAGAGGTGCCGGTCACCTGGTTTTCCCTTGGGGCGGATACTTCCATTACGCCGGAAAGCTATGACTGTACGACCCTGTATGTGGGTGCTATGGGCAACGGCAGCTTTATCTTAGGCGAAGATGGCCGGGCCGTTCCCTTTGCGGGGGATGATTTTCTGGCTGTTCCGCCCAAAACACTGTGTGGAACCCGCACGGATATCGGTATGATCTATACTGAAATTATTTTGAAAAAGGAGAATACTATCCTGAACAACATCATCAAAGCTGGCCAGCCCACAGCCCTGAAAGACCTGATTTCTTACGAAGAGGGCAGCATTGCCAACGTTGACCTTGCCCACACCGACAACATGAAGTTTGTGCTGATGGCATTCGATGAGGGCACCAGCCTGACCCCACACCGCGCCCCCGGCAACGCCATCCTGACCGCACTGGAAGGCAAAGCAATCATTGACTATGAGGGTCAGGATTACGAGCTGAACGCAGGCGAAAGTTTCCGCTTTGACAAAAACGGCCTGCACAGCGTTACCCCGCAAGGCAAGTTCAAAATGAGCCTGCTGCTTGTGATTGAGTAAAATCAAACCATAAATCGCATTCCCCCGATGCAGAAGATAACCCTTTTGCATCGGGGGAATTTTTATTGGGAAAGCAGCGTGGAATAGTACGGTTCAGCCCTTTAGCCTAAAGGTGTTGTTTAGCGCCTTAAAGTGCCTGAATAAGATAAAGCAATAACAGGTGTACCGTGTAGGTTTTGACAATTCCGGCTTTATTTCTTATAACAAAACCGCTCCTGTTAGTTCCTTCTAACTCTTGTGCGTGGTAACATTGTGCGGATTGAAATGGTATAGGAGAGTGCTCCCCTGCCGGATGCCATTGATAGCGGCTGCCAGCGGACGGAGGGTGCGCCAAATGAGGAAACGCAGCATGTTTTTTTGAAAACGCCCTATTTGTGCGACCTTGACACCGCTCGCTATAAAGGAAGGCTGCAGAGCCGCAACCCCGGAATGACCGGCATCAGCTTAGACATTGATCAACATACAAAACAATAAAACCCCTGCCGCCGTAGAACAATTACATTCTACAGCGGCAGGGGCTGTTGCTTTGATTGGGCTATTTACTGCTTGATGATTGCCTTATTTTTATAGCGCTTGCGCACGGCACCATATTCCAGGTGCGGCTGGCCGCCATTCACTGTGTCCGCATCAATGGTAACACGGGTAATAGTGGGGTCAGACGGAATTTCGTACATGATGGGGATCAGGATATCCTCCACCACGCTCCGCAGGCCGCGGGCGCCGCTCTTGCGTGCAATGGTCTTTTGGGCGATAGCACGCAGGGCAGCATCCGTAAAGGACAGTTCAGCGCTGTCCATAGCCAGCAGCTCTTTGTACTGGCGCACAATGCTGTTTTTCGGCTCGGTCAAAACGCGGATCAAAGATTCCTCGTCCAGCGGGTCCAGCACCGTCACAACCGGCAGACGACCGATCAGCTCTGGAATCAGGCCAAACTTGACCAGATCGTCCGGTTCCACTTTGCGCAGCAGCTTTTGACGGGTTTCCTCGCTGTCCAGGTTGGTGCGCAGCTGGCTGCCAAAGCCGAGGGTGCTCTTGTCGGTACGGGTCTGGATCAGCTTTTCCAGGCCGTCAAAGGCACCGCCGCAGATGAACAGGATGTTCTTGGTGTTGATCTGGATGAATTCCTGCTGCGGATGTTTGCGGCCGCCGTTGGGCGGCACATTGCTGACAGTGCCTTCCAGAATTTTCAGCAATGCCTGCTGCACGCCCTCTCCGCCAACATCGCGGGTGATGGATGGGTTCTCGCTCTTGCGGGTGATCTTATCGATCTCGTCCACATAGAT
>ERZ1026858.1785-NODE-1785-length-10440-cov-5.430621_pt1 | contig 10440 bp, 10 predicted proteins | sample MGYA00380159_ERZ1026858 | MGnify/ENA primary metagenome ERZ1026858 (study PRJEB33269, sample SAMEA4719795) | human gut metagenome | biome: human-associated habitat; feature: organic feature; material: feces | place: Cameroon | collected 2013-10 ... | reverse complement strand
TGACCCGCCTGATGTACGGCGGCCGCGTCTCGCTGATCATCGGCTTCATCGTCGTTGTCATCGAAGCCTCCCTGGGTATCCTGATGGGCGGCATCTCCGGCTACTTCGGCGGCTGGGTCGATAACATCATCATGCGTGTGGTCGACGTGTTCTACTGCATCCCCTCGATGCCCGTCATTATCATCATCGGCGCCGCCATGGACGCCATGCGCGTGGACTCCTGGACCCGTATGATGTACCTGATGCTGATTTTGGGCTTCCTGGGCTGGCCCAGCATTGCCCGCCTGGTCCGCGGCCAGATCCTTTCCCTGCGTGAGCAGGAGTTCATGCTGGCTACCGAGGCCTGCGGCATCAACGTCTGGCACCGTATCTTCCGCCACCTGATCCCCAACGTCATCCCGCAGCTGATCGTCACCTGCACCATGGGTCTCGGCTCCACCATCTTGACCGAAGCCACCCTGTCCTTCCTGGGCCTGGGCGTCAAATACCCGTTTGCCTCCTGGGGCAACATCATCAACGATGTCAACAATGCCTACGTTATGACCAACTACCTGTTTATCTGGATCCCCGCCGGTGTCTGCCTGCTGCTCACCGTTCTGGGCTTCAACTTTGTGGGTGACGGTCTGCGCGACGCCTTTGACCCCAAGATGAAACGCTGATTGGAAGGAGAAACACACGATGGCTAAAAAACAGGACGGATACCTTTCCGCCAAAGAGTCGCGGCGTATCTCCAAAGAAAACCGCCGCATTACCGATCAATACGAGAAAAAACGCAAGCGCCGCAACGTGCCGGAGAGCGAGTACACGGTCCAGATGCACGATGAGAAAAACGCGGTCGAGTTCGATAACCTGCACACCTACTTCTTCACCGATACCGGCGTGGTCAAAAGTGTTGACGGCGTCTCCTTCGAGGTGCCCGTCGGCAAGACGGTCGGCGTCGTGGGTGAGTCCGGCTGCGGTAAGTCCGTTACCAGCCTGTCCCTGATGCAGCTGCTGCAGCGCCCCCAGGGTCAGATCGTGGATGGCGAGATCCGCCTGAACCTGGGCGGCGGCAAGGCTTACGACATCGCCAAGACCCCCGCCGATAAGATGCAGGGCCTGCGCGGCAACTATATCTCGATGATTTTCCAGGAGCCTATGACCAGCCTGAACCCGGTATTCCGCATCGGCGCCCAGATCGACGAGGTCATCGCCCTGCACGAGGGTGAAGGCAAGACCAAGGAGGACATCAAGAAGCGCACCATCGAGATGCTGGAGACCGTTGGCATCGCCAACAGCAACGGCGTCTACGAGATGTACCCTCACGAGCTGTCCGGCGGTATGCGCCAGCGCGTCATGATCGCCATGGCCCTGGCCTGCAACCCCAAGATCATCATTGCCGACGAGCCGACTACCGCGCTGGACGTGACCATCCAGGCCCAGATTTTGGACCTGTTGCGCAACCTGAAGGACCGCATTAACTCCTCCATCATGCTCATCACCCATGACCTGGGTGTTATTGCCGAGATGGCGGACTATGTCGTCGTCATGTACGCGGGCCGCGTGGTCGAGAAGGGCACCGTCGAGGAGATCTTCGCCCATCCCAGCCACCCTTACACCATCGGCCTGATGGCCTCCAAGCCGGTCGTCGGCAAAAAGGTCGACCGCCTGTACTCCATCCCCGGCAAGGTGCCCAACCCGGTCGATATGCCGGACTACTGCTACTTCAAGGACCGCTGCGAGATGCAGCTGCCCTGCTGCAGCGGCGAGTACCCCTGCGAGATCAGCCTGTCCCCCACCCATAAGGTCAGCTGCTACCGCTACTACGAAGAAAACAGAAAGGCGGGTGAGTGACGTATGGCAAAGAAAATGCCCGAAGCAATGGATTACACCCCCGTCACCTATGACCCTCAGTACATCCTGATGGTCAACCACCTCAAAAAATATTTCCCCATCAAGGGCGGCCTGCTGTCCCAGACGGTGGGCCATGTCAAGGCAGTGGACGGCGTTACCTTTAACCTGCGCCGCGGCTGCACCATGGGCCTGGTGGGCGAGTCCGGCTGCGGCAAGTCCACCACCGGCCGCACCATCCTGCGCCTGAGTGGCGATAAGACCGGCGGCCAGGTGCTGTTCAACGGCAAAGAAGTCTACGATATGAACAGCGCCGAGCTGCGGGAACTGCGCACCAAGATGCAGATCATCTTCCAGGACCCGTTCTCCAGCCTGTCCCCCCGTCTGCCTGTCGGCGAAATCATCGGCGAGGCTGTGCGCGAGCATAACCTGGTGCCGAAGAATGAGTTTAATGATTATATCGACCAGGTCATGGACGACTGCGGCCTGCAGCCCTACCACAAGACCCGCTATCCGCATGAGTTCTCCGGCGGCCAGCGCCAGCGTATCTGCATCGCCCGCGCCCTGGCCCTGAACCCGGAGTTCGTTGTCTGCGACGAACCGGTCTCCGCACTGGACGTGTCCATCCAGGCACAGATCATCAACCTGCTGAAAACATTGCAGGAAAAGCGCAACCTGACCTACCTGTTCATCTCCCACGACCTGTCCGTTGTCGAGCATATCTCTGACACGGTGGGCGTTATGTACCTGGGCAACCTGGTGGAGTACGGCGAGACTGACGACATCTTTGCCAATCCGCTGCACCCCTACACCAAGGCGCTGTTCTCGGCCATTCCTATCCCGGACCCGACGGTCAAGCGGGAGCGCATCGTGCTGCAGGGTTCCATTCCGTCCCCGGCCAACCCGCCGGCGGGTTGTAAGTTCCACACCCGCTGCCCCTACGCCACCGAGCGCTGCAAGACCGAAGCCCCCAAACAGTGTGAGGTCGAGCCCGGCCATTATGTGGTCTGCCACCTGTACGAGAAATGAGAAAGCACGATTCGTTTGAGGACGATGGCCGTACCATCGCCGATATGAGCGGCATCGGCCCCACGCCAACGCTGCTGCCCCATAGCCGCAAGCCTGCCGCTGCCCCGGAGCCGGTCAACGACCGCCCCTGGGAGCAGCCCGACGAATGGACCGCCAAGGAGAAATTCTGGGCCGTTATGGGCGCGCTGAAGGCCACCCTGCTCATCGCCGGTGCCTACTTGGTGGGTCTGGCGGTGCTGCTGGCCGTGCTGTTCTGGCTGTGGAAATGATTTGATAAAAGCCCGCATCTGAAAACAATGCGGGCTTTTTAATTTTTGTTTAACTTTGCGCCCGCGCTTTGTGGTACAATCTAAACTAAGAAAGTGGGGACGGTTATGATGATCCAAGAACGGCTCAAACGCTCGAATCTTATTATGCTGGTGGCGCTGGTGTCGTGGTGGGGCTGACCCTGTTGCGCGCCCACGCCGAGCTTTGGCGTGCTGGCGGGCGTGGCTATCTCCATCAGTGCTATCCGCGCCGCGCTGCAAAAGTACCGCAGCCAGATGGTTTGGCTGATCTTGGGTCTGATGCTTGGCTCACTGTACGCCATCGCCAATGGCCCCGCAAGTTTGGCCACGCCGCGCCTGGCGCTGAGTATGGCGACCTTCCAGTCTGTCGGCTTTGTGTTGGGCGCTACCGTGCAGCTGGCGCTGGAAGGTGCGAAAATGATGATGAAACGTAAAGAACAACCTGGCGTACCCATTGTGAAAGGAGCAAAACAGGCATGAACCTGGATTGGAGCATTCTGCGCGGCCTGCGGGCGCTGACCACCTGCCCGCTGCTGGATTTCTGGATGCCGAAGATCACCGCACTGGGCAACAGCGGCATCATCTGGGTGCTGGCGGCTGTGGCGCTGCTTTGCACCAAAAAGTACCGCAGGTACGGCGTCATGCTGCTGGTAGGGCTGGCGGCGGCGTTGCTGCTGGGCAATCTGGCGCTGAAAAATCTCTTCGCCCGGCCGCGCCCCTGCTGGCTGGACGAGAGCGTACCATTGCTGATCGCCCGCCCCAGCGACTACTCTTTCCCATCCGGTCATACGATGGCCGGGGCCATCGGTGCCACCATCCTGACGGCGGCGGACCGGCGGTTTGGCTGGGCGGCCATCCCGCTGGCAGTGCTCATCGCGTTCTCCCGCCTGTACCTGTACGTGCATTTTCCCAGTGATGTCCTGGGCGGTGCGGTACTGGGCGTGGGAATCGGGTTGCTGATGCTGTATGGGGAGCGGCGGATTGCAGGCCGATGCAAGCATCGGCCCCTACAGTGACGAGATGACGGTATTTGTGCGGGCGGATGCTCGCATCTGCCCGCACAATGCAAAAAAGGCACAACCGAAGCTCAATGTCGCTTAGTTAAACAAGCAAATCCCTCTATACCACCAATGCAAAAAGTGGTACAGAGGGATTTTTTTCTTCGGCCTTTGAGGGGGGCACCGGACGGTACGTGGGGCACTCCTCGGTCACCTTCGGTGACAGCTCCCCTCAAAGGGGAACCATTTACAGTTTATATGGCTTTACTCTTCCCGCTCCCGTCTCTGCTTCGCGGCTTTCCGTTTCCGGGCGGCGGCTTTGCGGGCGGCGCGCTGCTTTTTCTCAAATTCCTTTTTGCGTTTGCTGTGGTGGTTGGCAAACATGGCGCAGCTCAAGATCAGCATAAAGATGGCCGCAGCTGCCACGATCAGCAGTACCAACTGGAAGATCTTTACATTAAACTTCTGCTGCAAGGTCTGCGTGGCATCAGAAATGACAGATTCCGTTGTCGAAGCCGTCGAACTGGCGCCGTCTGCGGCGTTCTGGGCAGCGGCCAGGGCCTCGCTGGCGGCATCGCTGTCACCCAGGGCAGCCAAGGCTTCGGCCAGGGCTTCGCCGCCCATGGCTACCAGGCGGTCGTTGGTGTCGCTCTTGATCTTCTCGTTGTTCACGGCGTTAGCCAGCCACTCGGCCAGCAGGTCCGCCGCGCCGTGCAGGGCAGGGGCGTACTCATTGTTCACAGTCCAACCGCTGGTGGTCCACATGCCGTTCATGTACAAAAGCAGCTGCATGCCGGAATCCTCCAGCATGGTCTCGTAGATGACGTCGCCGAAGTTGTCGGCTGAGGTATCCACCGTGCCGAAGTTGAGTATGATGAACTGCTTGGCGCGGGCGTAATCCACCACATTGGCGCTTAGATTCTGGTAGTAATCCCGCAGGGCCGTGGCGATGTCGGTGTCCTTGGTCAGCTCGGCGCCCACGTTGATGGAGTCAATGTCCGCCCGCAGGTCCTGGTCGCCAAAGACACTGACCGAGCCGTCATCGTCTTTGGCAAAGGTAGCACGCATCACATCAGCGTAGCCGGCCTCATCGCTGGCCTGGCCGTAATAAGCCTTGGCCAGCTGCATGCAGTCGCCGCCCCAGCTACCCGTGATGGGGATGCCGTTGTACACCAGGTTCATCGAGGCCAGCAGGTGGCCGAAATCGATATTCTGCCCGCCGGGCAGGGTGACGGTGCTCATGCCTTGCAGAGACTGCAGATCACTGTCGTTGGTGTTGACGTAATTTTCAAAGGCGGCATCCCGCACACCGGCGGTCAACTGCCACATCTGGGTATTGTAGTCGCCCGTGCGGGTGTAGGAGAGGGTCAGCACAATGGGGTCGGCGGACGAATCCTCGGTCTCTACGTAGGAATTGGCCAGGGCCTGCAGGCGGCCCAGGCGGTCCAGCACGGTGTTATAATCCTCGGCAAAAGTATGCGGTGCGGTCAAAAACAGCAGACACAACACCAGCCCCGCCAATACCAGTTGGCGAAGCCCGTTTCTTTTTATGAACTGCGTGGCAAAGCACCTCCAGCGCGTTTTGTTTCCGTTTTGTAACTATTGGTTTAATTATAGCACAGCCTCTATCCCTTTGTCACGGACTTTTTTGTGTAAAAATGTAAAAACGTCCCACTATTCGACGTTACTGCGGAAAAAGCGACAATTTGCAATAGAAAAAGACACAATTTTGTGCTACACTGGTACTATTTTACAGCTACAAAAAGGATGATTTGCCATGAATCCCTTAAACCAGACCGAAGAAAAGCGCGAGGCCGTCCCCAACGGGGTGAGCCGCGTGGGCATTGCTGCGCTGGGCGTGCTGCTGCAAGTGCTGTGGATCGTGTGGGCCGCCCTGAAGCTGACCCGCTACTACGCCTGGGTGCAGCTGGCCATCAGCGTGCTGGCGTTTCTGCTGGCGCTGCGCATCTACGGCCGCCACACCAACAGCGCCACCAAACTTTCGTGGATCATCGTCATTCTGACCTTTCCCATCTTTGGCGTTTGCCTGTATCTTTTGTTCGGGCGCAGCGGGGCGGTCAACATCATGCGTGGGCGGTTCATCCGCACCGATGCGGAGCTGCAGCCCCACTATGCCCCGCCGCTGGACCGCGCCGCCATGCCCCAGAACCCGGCCCTGCAAAACCAGATCCACTACCTGCAGACCCAGGCTCACTATCCCGCCTGCCGCAACACCGATGTGACCTACTACGGTGACACCAACGCCGCGCTGGAGGCCCAGAAGACCGACCTGCGCAAAGCCCAGCGCTTTATTTTTATGGAGTACCACGCCATCGAGGATTCCATCGCCTGGCAGGGCATTGAGGATATTTTGGCCGAGCGGGCCGCCGCCGGGGTGGAGGTGCGCGTTTTTTACGACGACATGGGCAGCATCGGGTTTGTGGACACCGCCTTTGCCAAAAAGCTGCAGCAGCGGGGCATCCAGTGCCGGGTATTCAACCCCATCGTGCCGGTGCTGAACGTCTTTATGAACAACCGCGACCACCGCAAGATCACTGTCATTGACGGGCAGGTCGGCTACACCGGCGGCTACAATCTGGCGGACGAATACTTCAACCTGACCCACCCCTACGGCCGGTGGAAGGACTCCGGCGTGCGGCTGGAGGGCGACGCCGTGCGCAATTTGACGCTGATCTTTTTGGAGATGTGGGGCACAACGCAGAAAGAAATGCCGGCCATCGAGCCCTATCTGCCTGCCATCCGCTACACCGCCCGGGAGGCTGCCACCGTGCTTCCCTACGCCGACAACCCGCTGGACGACAAGCGGGTGGGCGAGGACGTCTACCTCAACCTTATCAACAGCGCCCAGCGGTATGTATACATCACCACGCCCTACCTGATCTTGAGCGACGAGATGCAGCGGGCGCTGGTGCTGGCGGCCCAGCGGGGCGTGGATGTGCGGATCATCACGCCGGGCATCCCGGATAAAAAGCTGATCTTTTCGGTCACCCGCAGCTACTATGCGCGGCTGGCCGCGGGCGGCGTGCAGATCTACGAGTACACGCCCGGTTTCATCCACGCCAAGCAGTTTGTGGCCGACGACAAGGCCGCCGCAGTGGGCACCATCAACCTGGATTACCGCAGTTTGTACCTGCATTTTGAGAATGGCTGCTGGTTCTGCGGCTGCCACGCCGTACAGGATGTGCGGGCAGATTTTGAGGCGTTGTTCCCCCAGTGCGAGAACGTAACGCCCCAGTACAGCGGCCAGCGCAGTCTGGCCCTGCGCGGCGTGCAGTGCGTGTTTAGATTGTTCAGCCCGCTGATGTAATCGCCGCTACAAATTGGGATGTTAACCAATGAAAGGAGCTACCATGCAAAACCTTACCATATCCCCGCTGTCCACCCTGCCGCAGGTGCGGGCGCTGGGGCGCTGTGCCGGAACGGACCCGCTGACGCTGTTCTGGACCGGGTCGGGTATTGAGCTGCTGTTTACCGGCAGCGAGCTTTGGGTAGAGCTAAATGCCGACTACGACACCATGGAACCCTGGGTCAGCGTGGAGCTGGACGGCGCGTGGATCAGCCGCTTTGCGGTGAACCCCGGAACCAGCCGGATGTGCATCTTCCGCGGGGCCGCACCGGGGCGGGCCAAGCATGTACGGCTGCTGAAGGACGTGCAGGCGATGTCTGAGGACCCAGCCCACCTGCTGCAAGTTACCGCTATCTGCCATGCGGGCGGCGAGTTTCTGCTCCTGCCAGCGCCGCGCTGCCGGCTGGAGTTCATCGGCGACAGTATCACCAGTGGCGAGGGGGCTATCGGCGCGGTGTGCGAGACCGATTGGATCAGCACCTTTTTCTCGGCCGAGAACCACTACGGCCGCATGACGGCCGACGCCCTGGGCGCCGAGTACCGCGTAGTATCGGCCAGCGGCTGGGGGCTGGTCTCCGGCTGGGACAACGACCCCCGCTGCACACTGGCCCCCTGCTATACCCAGGTGTGTGGCCTGGCAGCGGGGGAGCGCAACGCCGCGCTGGGGGCGCAGCAGCCCTACGATTTTGCCGCCTGGCCCGCCGATGCAGTCATCCTCAACCTGGGCACCAACGACTGGAACGCTTTCCACAATCCGCCCTGGGTGGACCCGGAGACCGGCCGCAGCTTTAAGCAAACCCTGGCCGATGACGGCAGCTTTGCCCCTGCCGATGCTGCCCGGCTGGCGGCGGCTGTGCAAAACTTTTTGGCGTTGGTACGCAAGCACAACCCCCACGCTGTCATCGTGTGGGCTTACGGCATGCTGGGCAGCGGTCTGCTGCCGCTGCTGCGGGACGGGCTGGACCAATATCGCACCGTCAGCGGTGATGAGCGGGTGTATCTGCTGGAATTGCCCGAGGCAAGGGGCGATACCATCGGTGCCCGACAGCACCCCGGTGCCGCCGCCCACCGCGCTGCGGCCAATTGTCTGGCGGAGTTTTTGCGCAGTGTGCTGTAATTTTTAAACGCAAAAAGAGGCCTGCCCTTTGCATAGGGCAGACCTCTTTTACTTGTACTATCGCTGTTTTTACCGCAGGGCCATGCCGTCGGAGAAGGCGTTGCCGACCTTCTCGCCCAAAACGTGGTAGGCGTTGTTGAAGGGGTCAAAGGTGATGGGGGCAACTTTGGCCACGTCTACCTTGCCGTCCGTCATGGCGGATTCGTCCACGCTGACGTTGACGATCTCGCCCACCAGGAGGCCTGTCTCGGGGTCGTAGCTCTTGACCGTGCATTCCATGCAGACGGCCAGCTCGTTGATAACAGGGGCATCCACGCTCTCGCTCTTGCTGACGGTGAAGCCCGCCTTGGCCAGCTTATCCCTGGTGTTGTTGCCGGAGGCAATGCCCACATAATCGCAGGCGGCTACATGCTTGGCGTCACCCATGCTGACGGTAAACGCGCCGGTACGCAGCAGGTTCTTGACCGTCTTGTGGCCCTCGCTCAGGCAAACGGACAGTTCGGTGGTATCGCTGATACCGCCCCAGGCCGCATTCATGGCATCGGCAGAGCCGTCCTCATTGTACGTTGCAATGATGAAAACGGGCTGGGGATAGCTGAACGCCTTCGCACCAAAATTTTTGCGCATAGAAAACACCTCTCTTGATTTTGCTGCTTTTATTATATCATACCTGTCAACTGGGAATACCTTGGGGAATTGACACTCTGCCGCTCCCGGTGCTATACTGGGGGCAGTTTGCAAAAGAGAGGAAGCGCCCTATTATGGCGGAAATTTTGGATATTGTGGACGAGCAGGGCCGCCCCACCGGGCAGACCGTACCCCGCGCCGTGGCCCATGCCGAGGGCATCCGGCACCGCACCTCCCACGTGTGGATCTTGCGGCGGCATGCGGGCCGCGTGGAAGTGCTGCTGCAAATGCGCTGCCAGGCGAAGGATTCCTTCCCAGGCTGCTACGACATTTCCTCGGCCGGGCACATTCCCGCCGGGTGCGATTTTGTGGAGTCGGCCCTGCGGGAACTGCGGGAGGAGCTTGGCGTGACCCTGCCCGCCGATGCTTTGCAGGAGTGCGGCGTGCGGCACTTTACCTTTGAGGACGTTTTCCACGGCAGGCTGTTTAAAGATAACCAAGTCAGCAAGGTATTCTGCCTGTGGCTGGACAAGGACGCCGAGGATTTCACCGTGCAGAAAGAGGAGATCGACTACGTGCGGTGGTTCGGGCTGGAAGAGGCAATCGAAGCCGTGAAGAATAACACTATCCCCAACTGCATTTATTTGGAGGAGTTGGAGATGGTGGCGGCGGCAACCCGCTAAAGGCTCCCCTCAAGGGGAGCCTTTTATACAAAACACCCCCGCACGAGTAATCGTGCGGGGGTGTTCTACTTATTAACTAAGCAGCTACGCTTACATTACAGCTTCGGGCCGGCGGCGACCAGGGCCTTGCCGTGCTCGTTGCCTTCGTACTTGGCGAAGTTCTTGATGAAGCGGCTGGCCAGATCGACAGCCTTGGTCTCCCACTCAGCGGCATCCTTGTAGGTGTCGCGGGGGTCCAGGATGGCGGGATCAACGCCGGGCAGAGAGGTGGGAACCTCGAAGTCGAAGTGCGGGATCTTCTTGGTGGGGGCCTCGTTGATAGCGCCGCTCAGGATCGCGTCGATGATGCCGCGGGTATCCTTGATGGAGATGCGCTTGCCGGTGCCGTTCCAGCCGGTGTTGACCAGGTAGGCCTTAGCGCCGGACTTCTGCATCTTCTTGACCAGTTCCTCAGCGTACTTGGTGGGATGCAGCTCCAGGAAGGCCTGGCCGAAGCAGGCGG